>VFQT010004121.1_pt1 | contig 12495 bp, 13 predicted proteins | sample 3512381 | NCBI WGS metagenome assembly VFQT01 (sample SAMN10412376, study PRJNA504923) | tailings metagenome | isolation source: Relicate 2 Philex TSF3 active mining site | place: Philippines: Tuba, Benguet | collected 2017-08-29 | reverse complement strand
AGTAACAACATAGTGTATCAGGGAGATCTGGACAATGCCACAGGTGATGTGACTGGCACTGTATCATTCAACTATTCTGAGGTATTCAATTTGGCCATCAATGATGAGCTGACATTTAGATACGTTTGCCAGGTATATGATAGTGATATCAGGGTAGATTCAATACCTACAACATTCTCGACATCATTCAACATCACCAATGTCAATGCTCAGATCAACATACTCAAGCAAGAGCAGACATTTGCACCTGGATCTACTGTGCAGCTGAATCAGTTCTTGCCAGATATGGATTGCGCTACATTCTTGAAGGGAATCACTACAGCATTCAATCTGTATGTGAAGCCATCCACAGATGATCCCACTATCCTTGAGATTGAGCCATTAAATGATTTCTATGGCAGCACAGCGGATGCATTAAACTGGACTGATAAGGTAGATCACAGCAGAGTCATGAGGGTAACTCCGACAATCAACTTTGCCAGCAAGGACTATGCTTTCAAGTTTGCTGAGGATTCAGATTACTACAATGCAGCCTATCAGAATGACAGAGGTGAGCAGTACGGATCTTTCCTGCTTGAATCACAGAATCAATTCAGTAAGGATACTACAGAATTCACTCTGCCATTTGCTCAGAAGCTGCTTGTCAACATCCCATTTGATGATGTGACATTCACGAATATAGTGGTGCCTCGATCATTCCAGGTGCGATTCAATGAGGATGGATCCTCAGAGATCAATGTCGCTAAGGGTAAGCCATTCCTGGTACAGCTCGGACCAATGACATCAGCTGCGTGGAATCACATTGATGAGGCAGGAGTGAGCCATGCTGAGACTGACTATCCATATGTTGGCCATCTTAATAGTTTGACATCACCTACATTTGACTTTAACTTCGGGGTGCCTGATTACATCTACTATGATGGAGCAGCGTATACCACAGAGAATCTGTATTTCTACCATGAGCAATTCATGAAGGAGATCATATCCAGATTCGGCAAGCAGATGAACTGCTATATCAAGATCACTCCTGACATGGTGAATCTCTTGGACTTCAAGAAACTTATCAACATTGATGGGGTAGTGTACAGGCTACAGAAGGTAGAGAACTATGACTCAGGCAAGGATGAGACTACAGCAGTGGAACTAATTCGCATAATAAAGAGTGAGGGACTCGCAGCATTCACCACTATCCCTCCATTCGTTCCATCACTTGGGGCCACATGGAGAGTCACAGAGGCAGGAGGCATTGCGAACAACAGGATCACAGAAGATGGTACACAAATAAGAAGAACAGAATAATATGGCACAATGGGAAGAGATCCTGGTAGCAAGCCAGGGAACAATCGTAGTAAACGATACAACAGAGAAGACAGCAACATTTGATGCTATCTTTGTACTTGAGGATACAGTATTCAACAGCATCAAGGTAGCAGGAGTGGATATCAAGTCTGATCTAATCACAACACCAGGTACTGCGGTAAAAGCAGGAGCAATGCTCAGAGCAAGTGGAGGGAGAAAGTTCTCCGCTGTAGATTTGACATCAGGATCTGTAGTATTAATTCTCTGATCATGTACGGATACGGATTTGAAATGATGTTTAATAGTATGAGGACTGCAATCATTGCAGCTGCTTCGCTATTTAATCGCATCACAGAGGATGGCACCAACAGAATAACAGAAGACAATCAACAACGAATAATAGAATAATATGGCACAGAAGATAAGTGGCTTAACGGCATTAAGCACAACATATGCAGACACAGATCTGCTTGAGGTATCTGTTGATACAGGTGGTGGTACATTTGTATCTCGCAAGATGACATTCTTGCAGCTTCGTACAGCATTCACTAAGTTACAGGCGAACTTGGATGTGAATAGCTTCCAGATAACAAGTGCAAGCAATGGTAATATCATCATCAGACCTAATGGATCTGGAGCTGTATTAGTAGGTGGAAACTCAACACAAGCTACTGAGCTTCGCTTTATGGAAGACTCAGACAATGGTACTAACTATGTTGCATTGAAAGTAGCTAATGCATTGGCTGCATCGACAACGTATACACTACCGACAGCTGATGGAACAAGTGGTCAATTACTTAGTACAAATGGTACCGGTACACTTTCATGGACAACTGCTGGTGGCGGTCTGACAAAATTCACCGAAGCAGAAAGCACATCTGCGCCTAACGGAACAGTTTATGTTGATTCATTGACTGTTGCTGCGAGTTCCACAAATGCCGATGCAGCTATCGTTCCTAAAGGAACAGGTGCGTTACTTGCTGCTGTTCCTGATAATACAGCAACTGGAGGAAATAAAAGGGGAATCAATGCTTTAGACTTACAAACATTAAGGAGTTCTGCAACTGAGGTAGCAAGCGGTCAATATTCAGTATTGGCAGGTGTATATTCAACGGCGTCAGGTTCTCAATCTGTAGTTTTAGGTTATGGATCAATAGGAAATAATCAAGCTGCTGTAGCAATCTCTCAATCTGCTTCTGCTACTGGTCAGGGTGCAGTATCTGTAGGGTTAAGTTCTACATCAAGTGCAGCAAGCACCACAACAGTAGGTAGGGGATCAACATCTTCAGACACGAGTTCTGCTGCTTTTGGGTATAACAATACAGCAAGTGGATTTCAATCGTTAGCTATTGGTTCTGAAAATATTACAAGTGGAGCATATTCTTCAACTGTTGGGTGGGGTAATACTGCAAATTCAAGTTTTGCTTCTGCGTACGGGGCTTATGCTCATACATTTGGAATATATGGAAGACAAGCATTTGCGTCGTATTTTATTGGTGCTGTAGCAGATTGTCAAAAATCTTTTTTCTTTTTAAAACAAAGAACTACAGGAAACACTGCCACAACACTAACTGCAAACAACAGTACTGCTGGATCAGGAAATCAAATAATTCTATCAAATAACTCAGGCTATAGATTCAAAGGAACTATCATTGGTAAAAAATCAGGAACTACAGATGTAGCTGCTTGGGATATAGACGGAATTATTGTTAGAGGAGCAAATGAAGCGAGTACTACTTTAGCAGTTAGTACAGTTACTTTGGTTCAAAACACACCAGCATGGGGTACACCAACACTTGCAGCAGACACAACTAATGGAGGTCTACAAGTTCAAGTAACAGGAGCAGCAACTACTAACATCCAATGGACTGCGGTAATAGAAACAACAGAGGTTATTTACGCTTAATTTTAAACAGATGTACAATACACTACACATATTCGGATACGGAGAATCTCAAGTTATCACCGATACCATAAACAAGAAAGCACCAAATGAAGACTTGGCAGATGATCAATCGGTAGTAGATATGGTTTATGCTTTGAAACCAGCAGATTCACCAGCTACATCAAACTACAGAAACATCAATATTTTCAATAATATGTTTGCTGACTATTCTGATAACGATGGGAATACTTTTCGTGTTGATTACTCAGAGTTAGATTCAGCTTTGATTGATACTTTGGTGAATGAGATCCTGAACTATTAAAGTTCAAAATATTTTAAATTTACAAAGGCCGGGTGACTGGCCTTTTTTTGAATAAAGACATGGCAAATAAAGAAGCAGTATTTTCGTTAAGGGTTGACACAGGCAGCTCAGTACAGGATGTACAATCATTTGACAAGGCGATCAATGATCTGAATAAGGATGTGCAGAATGTACAAAAAACTGCGCAGAGTGGTGCTGGGCTTGATAGCTTTGATCAGAAGATGGCTGAACTCAATGCCAGAGTAGAGGCAGGAGGCATGACCATGCGTGAACTGACTCAGACCATGAAGCAATATCAGACTATTGCTGCTCAGGCTGGGATGGAGTCACCTGTAGGACAAGAAGCACTACAAGCAGCAGCGCAGCTCAAGGATGAGATCGGAGATCTTAAGGCTGCCACTACTGCACTATCCTCCGACTTTGTTGCACTTGATACAACACTTGCAGGAGTGGAGACAGGAGCAGCTGTATTCCAAGGCTTTCAGTCTGCTATTGCTTTGACTGGGGTGGAGTCAGAGGCATTGGTACAAACAATGGTGAAGCTACAAGCTGTGCAGGGTGTAGTGAATGCAGTGCAGACTGTAGCTAACAATCTGAATTCAGATGCAATACTTGGTATTCAATTACGAACTTTTGCAGAAAAAGCATATACTAAAGTGGTGGGGGAATCTACCGGTGCATTGAAAGGGTTGAAATTAGCACTTGCAGCTACAGGAGTGGGGGCATTAGTGGTATTGATTGGTGCATTGATAGCAAACTTTGATGATTTAAAAGCTGCAATCTTTGGTACTAATGAAGCTGCTGATGCCATGCGTGAAACGATGGATGCCTACAAACAAGGAGCGCAAGGAGCTATAGAAAGCACAACAGAGGTAGGCAATGCATTTGAATTGGCTAAGCAAGGAGTAATATCAAAGGAGGAGGCATTGTTTACATACAATGAAACTCTCGGTGATACATTTGGCAAAGCAACAGATGTGAATAAGGCTGAGGAGATGTACATCCAGAAAAAGGATGCATTCATAAAAGCTACAGCAGCCAGAGCGCAGGCACAGGCATTATTTTCTAAAGCAGCAGAGGAAAGTGCAAATGCACTAACTGCTCAATTTGAAGATCAGACAAACATATTGCAGAAGACTGCCGCTGGATTGACATCATATTTCTTTGGAGTCAAAGCCGGAGCAGATCAATTGATAACATCACAAAAGAAAGAGGTAGCTGAAGCTGAAAAAACATCTAAGAGAAAGGCAAAAGTTTATGAGGATGCAGGAAAAGCAAAACTCAAAGAAGCTGAAACTACTGAAAATGCAAATGGTATAATCTCTGAGAATGAAAAGAAAACTCAGGATGCCATTGCAGCTAAAAGAAAAGAAGCAGCAGAGAAAGCTAAGAAATTAAGAGAAGAACAATTGAAGGCAGCCAAGGAGTCATGGGAAAAAGAGAAAGAACTGTCTACAAAATATGCTGAGGATCTAATTAAGATTATTGATAACAGAGTCAAAAAAGAAGATGAGATCATTCGTACATCGCAAATGACCAAGGCTGAATGGGCAGCAAAAGAAGCTGAACGAATCAATAAGCTGCGTGAGGATGAATTCAAAGATGCTCAAGGTTATTTAGAAGCAGAATTAATATCTAATCAAAATAATTTTGAAGCTCGCAGACAATTGCTTGAATTACAACGTGAGCAAGAATTGTCAAATAAAGAATTGACAGAAGGTGAGATCACAGCCATTGAGGCCAAATATGCAGAACAAAGAAAAGCAATACAGCAAGAGGAGCGAGATCTAAGAATTCAAGCAGTTCAAAATACTCTTACTACCATCAGCAATCTTGCCCAACTATTTGCAGGAGGCAGTGAGAAACAACAGCGAAAAGCATTCCAGGTGCAAAAAGCAGTAAGCATTGCACAGGCTACTATAGATACTTACAAAGCAGCTCAAGCGGCATATGCATCATTGGCAGGTGTTCCGGTGGTCGGACCTGTCCTTGGTGCTGCTGCCGCAGCTGCCGCTGTGAGTGCAGGTTTGCTAAATGTAAAAAATATAGCATCTCAGAAATTTGAAGGAGGTGGATCTACAGGAGGAGCAGCATCAGCTCCAAGCATAGGATCAGTAGGAGCCACAGCAGGACAGCTCGGAGGCAATGCTGCGAATGCTAACTTGAATACTCAGCAACAGAATACAGCTGAGCTGATAGCACAAAGCAATCAAGGCGCACCGGTATATGTTCTTGAGTCTGATATCACAGGCACTCAGAACAAGGTGGCTATGCAGAATAAGCTAAGCGTCTGGTAATAAATTCTCGCTGCACTTTCTGATTAAACCATGTATCAGAGGTGCTGAAAGATCCGTATAGGCTCAGGAACTCCTGGGCTTTTCGTATGTCATTAGCTACTTTGAGATTCTCACCTGGTACATGATCGCATGCATAGTAATTCAGATACATGGATTTGATGAAATGATTGTGCTGCTTCCAGGTGATGCGGTCAAATAAACCTACAAGTTTATCTGACTCCATCAGTACAGGCTGATGACATTCAAAATTCATGATCGGTTTATCTACTGACTTGAGAAAATCAATAGTATTCTGCATAGCTTCCTGATATGTTGGTGCATGACGTTCATTGATCTGCATCTCTCCATTGCTTAGGATATTGTCAAAGCGGAAATTAGGACCAAGAAAAAAGTCATCATTCATATAGCAAAAAGTCCCTCCAATATGCCAGGCAAAATGCATCATCTTATTTGTCACATCGCAGCCTCTGATGGGTAGCGTGCTGATAGGTATATGAATGCCATCAGGATGTGGATCTCCAATGATGTAAACTTCAGCATCCGGATCAAATGATCTCAGCCATTTGATAGAATGAGCCAGAACATCTACTTTATTCTGTGCTTTGCGGCAGGGATAGACGTATTTCATTGGAACAAAAATACATATTTCTATATATGAAAAGAGAACTCCCGGTATATGAGATCTACATCGATCTAAATGATGAGGATACAACTGTAGAATTCAACTCACTTGTAGCAGATCCTGCGCATGAGATCAGTTATCAGACTTTCAGCCAAGCTAAAAGATATCAGTTCAATGAGGAGGAGCGAGTGATCACAGGTGTGGCTATCTCTGCGGATACTCCCATCTATAGATATGATGAGAATAGCAATGAGGAATACTATGTGGTATTCACAAAGGAAGCTATCAAGAACATCATCGTTGACTATGCTCGCAGACAGAATTTCAATAACGTGAATCTGGAGCATAACTCAGGCAAGGTGGTGGATGGGATCTACATGATCCACAGCTATCAGGTAGATGAGTCCAAAGGATTCACAAAGCCTGAGAGATTCCATGATGTGAATGATGGATCCTGGATAGTTAGCTACAAGGTCCTCAATGATGAGATCTGGGAGAAAGCTAAAGCAGGAGAATGGACAGGATTCAGTGTTGAGGGATCATTCTTTCTAAGTGAGACAAGCAGAACTGTTGAAAGCGAAATGATGAAGCAAGTATTCGCTGCACTTGAGGATCTGCGTAGTGTAATTGGAACAAGTAAACATAATAAATAAACACAGTAAAGATGAACGAAAACTTCAAGAAAGTAATGGATGCAATCGCAGAGATGAAATCAATGTTCTCTACATCTACGGAGGAGCCTACAGCGGTAGAATTCGGAGAGGGAGTATTGATGGATGGTACTGCCATTGCATATGAAGGTGATCTTGCTGTTGGCACACAGGTATTTGTTGTTGCTGATAGTGAGCAGATCCCTGCTCCTGAAGGCACTCATGCACTTGGTGGTGAGTATGAAGGAGTGAGCATCGTAACAGATGCAAGTGGTGTAGTAGTAGAGATCATTGATGAGCGTGCAGCAGAAGGTGCAGCAGCTTCATCTGATGAGACTCCAGAAACTACAGCAGAATCAATGAGTGCTGAGCAAGTAGAATCAATCGTATCTGCAAAGATGGAGGCATTCTCTAAGGTAGTCGAAAACCTTGGTGAAATGATCCATACTATTGTGAGCGACAATGAGACACTTCGCACAGAGATGAGCGCAATGAAATCAGAATTCGATGCATTCAAAGCAGCTCCATCAAACAGCACCACTGAAGGAGAGAAATTCTCAAGGGTAACGAGCAACCTGACAGCTCGACAATTGTTTTTAAAATCTCAAATCAACAAATAAGATGTCACTTAAAAAATTCATCAAATCGAAATTTGACTATGATGTATCTGGCCTTGCTGCTTATGTAGATGAGCAAAGAGAAGACTTGATCACACGTTCAGTCACTGAAGCTAAAACGCTTCGCTATATCTCAATCCAAGAAGGTATCAAAGGATCTCAAGAGATCAAACTTTTGGATGATACTTTGACTTATCAAGCAGGTGACTGCGAGATGACTCCAGCAGGAGATACAGTATTCACAGATCGTGCAATTGCTGTTGAGACTCTTGGATACATGAAAAGATTCTGTCAGAAAGATCTTGACGGATTCTGGACTCAATTGGCTTTGCGCCCAGGTGCATCAGCTGAGGATAAGTCTTTGCCATTCGAGGCACAGATCACAAACTACCTTTTGCAATTGCATGCTCTTGAACTTGACAAATTGATCTGGAGAGGTAACAAAGCAACAGGTACAGGCAACCTACAGTGGATGAACGGATATCGTCAGTTCTTGACTGTTGCCAATGGATGTGTAGACTTGAATAGTTCATCTACTGCGAGCATTGATGCAACAAATGCATATGATGTATTCTATGAGTGTTTCTCAAACACTCCTGAGGCAGTAGCTGAATCTGCTGATTTCGTATGCTTCACAGGTCGTGAGAACTTCAACTTCTTGATGAAGAACTTGGTAGACTTGAATTTCTTCCACTACAGCCCTGCACAGATCGCTACAATGGAGGAGATCATCGTGCCAGGAACTGATATGCGAGTAGTGAAAGTACCAGGATTGAACACATTGGACAACATCTACACAGGTAGAGCAACTCATTTCGTATTCGGAACTGACTTGACTTCAGACTTCGATAACTACGATTTGTGGTATTCTCAGGATGATGATGTGATCTATGTACGTTCTAAATTCCGCGCAGGAGTTCAGGTACCATTCTTGGATCAGATCGGTGTGTGGAACGGAACAGGTTCACCTAACTAAGAAATAAACCGGGGGACTTCGGTCCCCTTTTTTTAACTATTAAAAAAGAGAATCGTGAGCTGTTTAATGACTACGGGCTACAATGACAGAACTTGTACCAACGGAAAAGGTGGTATCAAATCTGTGATTATTTTCCCACTAAGCGCAATCGCTACTGGACCAACTTTGACAAACAATGAGATCACTACATTGACTGTCACAGGTGAGGTATTTCAGTACAAATTGAAAAGCAATCTGTCATCCTACACTGCACCTATCCGAGTAAATAAAGACAATGGGACTCTTTGGTATGAGCAAACTTTGAACATGATCCTGGCATCAGATACAAAGGAGCTACGTGCTGAGATCCACTTGCTTGCTCAGAATGAGGTGGTTTGTTTGGTTGAAAAGGCTGATGGCAACTATGTTGCCCTTGGACTTGACGAAGGTTTACAGGTGAATGATGGATCTGAGTATACATCTGGAGTATTAAAGTCTGATCGTAATGGTCACACTATCGTACTTGCAGGCCTTGAGAATAACGAGGTTCCTGATGTTTCTGCCGCTATCATCACTACTTTGTTGACTCAGCAATCTCCAGCAGTTTAATAACTGTCATCCATCAATACGAAGGGAGAGGGTTTGCCCTTTCCCTTTTTTTGTAAATTAGCACTATGAAAATAAAAAAGGAACTGATTGGATCAAAGGTGAAATCACAGATACTGAATCGGTATTTCACAATAGAATTGGGCATGGAGGAATTCTATATTAAAATAGGATTGCTTCACATCTTTGAGCCTGCGGAGTCAAAAATTAAATTGATCAAGAAAGATGCTGAGACTGGAAAGAAATCAGACAAGCACACTGATAGTGACAGTGACAGAGCTGAAGACTCTAAGTAGTCCATATTGGCTATTTGAGTTCATGCATGAGCAGTCATTTGAAAAAGTGTACTGTATCTTGACAAACATCAGCACAGGCACTCCCAGATATGATGAGTTTGAACTCACTGATGGGGTGGATCTGACATTCCCATATGATGGATTCTACACGTACAAAATATATGAGCAGACAAGCTCAACGAATCTGGATCCTGCACTTGCCACATCACTTTGTGAGGAAGGCAGAGCGCATGTTTGGGAGACTGGAGCAACTGATGAAGAGTATCACACAACAATAGTAAACAACATCTATGAATAAGCTAACAAGCATATCATTCAGTAAAGAATACCAGAAGCCAATTGAAGAGAAAGATAGGCAGAAGGGATTCATCAAGTGGGGGAAAAAGAATGACTATCCTTTCTTCTTGATTGAGATGCTGCAAGGATCAGCATGGCATCAGGGGATCCTAAAGAATAAAACCTACTACATCGCAGGAGGTGGTATTCAAACTGTATCCGGTGATGCAAGTCAATTTCTAAATAATAGCTTCGCTGACTTTGACATGAATGAGATCGTGCAGCGTATGGCATTTGACTTTGAGCTATTCGGAGCCATGGCAGTGATCGGTACATGGAACAGAGAAGGATCTCGAGTGGTGAGATGGGAGTACATTGGTGTTGATTTCATTCGCATGACTGAGGATGAGAGATTGTATTTTGTGTCTGATGATTGGTCCGCATTGCAACAGAATCCTGAGACAACTAATTTCAGAAGCTATCCGGCACTCGATGAGGACAACAGATTAGGATCATTCATACTGTATTACAAAGAGCCTGCAAAGCAATCTAAGGGAGAGAAAGGAATCTATCCTAAGCCTCCATACTATGGTGGTATCACAGCCATTCAGACTGATGTGGATATCTCTAAGTTCCACATGTATGAACTACAGAACGGATTCAAGGCAGGAACATTGATCAACCTGGCATCAGGCTATCCAGAGACTGCGGAGGAGGAGAGAAAGATCAAAGATCAAATCAAAGGCCGTACACAATCTGTGGAGGATGCAGGAGAGATCATCATCACATTCAGTAATAGCGCAGAGGAAGCTCCTACAGTATTGCCATTAAGTGGGAATAACCTACATGAAAGATATCACATGACTGAGAAATCAGTGCAACAGAATATCCTTGTGGCTCATTCAGTAGTAGCTCCATCTTTATTTGGTATTGCTCCGAATGGATCTTTCAATGCAGCGGAGACAGCTGAGTTATTTGAAATCTACAAAAAGACATATATCGAAGCCCGACAAAAACAGATTGAATGGCTGCTTAACTATATGAGCAAGCTATCCGGATCACTGGGAGTGCTGAAGCTGGCTGATGTGAAGCCAATAGGAGTGCTTGAGGCAGCTCCATCTGTTCAGCCTTCGGCAGCTCCTGTGGAGCAATCTATGAGCGCAGGACAAATATCTACCTTGATTGATATTGCTGCAAGCATTAAAGAAAGCAAAATACTTCCTGATGCTGCTCTGGAAATTATTTTAGCATCATTCCCTACTATTGGAGAGGCTCAGGCTCGTAAAATTGTGGGATTGCCTACCACTACACTATCATCATGCGATCATAAACATGAATTCAGCTCTGATGAGATTGGAATATTCTCTGAGTATGGCCTTGATGCAAGTGAATATAAGGTGATCAAGAGTGAGATCATTGAATGGGATACTCCTGCGGATGAGGTATTTAAGCGTGAGGATATGATGTTTGCAACTATAGGTGAGCTTCAGCTGATCTTGAATGACCTGGATAAGAATATCATCTCAATGCTTGCCAATGGAGAGGATTCAACAGCTATCGCACAGGCTACAGGATCTACTATTGAGCAGATCGCGCAGAGTATTGCTAAGCTGACTGAATTAGGAATCTATGCAGAGGGACAGATCAATGATCTGGGAAAGCAAATAACTGAGCAGAAGCCTGCACCGGTAGACAGATTTCAGGTAGTGTATAGCTATCAGGAAAGACCAGGAGTGCCTCCTGTGATCACCAAGAGCAGAGACTTTTGTTTGCGTTTACTTGGACTCAATAGGCTGTATACTCGCGATGATATCAACAGCATCAGCTCCAGAGTGGATAGAGATGTATGGAGATACAGAGGAGGATGGTATACGAATCCAGATACAGGCGCATCAACTCCGTACTGTAGACATATTTGGGTGCAACAACTTGTAATAAAGAAATAATGAACTACCTACTATCAGTCGAAAACCTAAAGAAGCTCGGACTCATCCACAGCAATACGGATACAAAGATCCTGAGCGTATGTATCAAGAGATCCCAGGATATGCATTTGCAGCCTGCTCTTGGAACTCCACTATACAAGGCATTGCTCACTCGCGTAGAGACAAGTACATGGACTCAGGACTACCTGGATCTGATGAATAACTATGTGGTGCCTTGCTTGGTAGCATTCGTTGACTACAGAGCAGCTCAGCTCTTGAATGAGAAGCTGACTAATAAAGCTGTGGGCCGACAGGATGATGAGACTATGACTCCGAACACTGATGAGCAGACAGCAACGCTGCGCAACATGCTCAGAAAAGATGCGTATTTTTACAAGGAGCGTTTAATCGGTTACCTTAAGGATGACAATGGGACCAAGTATCCAGAGTATATCATCTGCTGTGATACGGATGAATGCAATGAATCAGTAAAGAAAGACCATACAGGCTACAAGCCTATCAATTGGATAGTATGAAGCAGTTCAAAGCAACAAAAAAACAGATCGATAAACTGAAAGAATACCTAAATGGAAAAGACTCTAAATCAAATAATGGCCGAGCTGAAGCTGATCGCAGATCAACACAGACAGCTAAACGGTAGTTTTTTTCAAGGTGAATTCTTAGATGCCATCTCCAGAGATGCTGCAACGTATCCGCTTTGTGTGGCTACAGTTCAGCCTGGAGG
>VFQT010004118.1_pt1 | contig 12508 bp, 8 predicted proteins | sample 3512381 | NCBI WGS metagenome assembly VFQT01 (sample SAMN10412376, study PRJNA504923) | tailings metagenome | isolation source: Relicate 2 Philex TSF3 active mining site | place: Philippines: Tuba, Benguet | collected 2017-08-29 | reverse complement strand
ATGGGCATACCCCATTCCAACCGCCCTGAAAGGGCGGCATGGGTGCGCCCGTCATTCCGCCCCTTCAGGGCGGAAACCGGGACGAATGGAGAACCCAGGGCGTTGCCCTGGGCTATTTCCTAGGGCCCCTGCGGGGCCGAGGACGAGTTGCCGGCGGATGGTGTACGTGTGGGAATGTCGTATGGGAACGTCGTGTGTGGACGTCGTGTGTGTGATCGGTCCGTGTGTGTGATCGGTCCGTGTGTGTGATCGGTCCGTGTGTGTGATCGGTCCGTGTGTGTGATCGGTCCGTGTGTGTGATCGGTCCGCGTGCGTGTGATCGGTCCGCGTGTGTGGGGTGTTGTCCACGCCCCGGATGGGGCGGGATGGGATAGCCCAGGGCAACGCCCTGGGTCATGGGCATACCCCATTCCAACCGCCCTGAAAGGGCGGCATGGGTGCGCCCGTCATCCCGCCCGTCCGTGTATAAATCCCGCAATCAGGGGAACGCCAAGGCCGGGCTCCGGGTGGCGTTGGAGGCTTGCCAAGGGGCTTCCATGCGAGATGTTCCGGGGGATTCGGTTCAACCCTTTCTTCGATGAAGATTCGATTCCTCCTCGCCACCGCCCTCGGGCTCGCCGCCACCGTGATCGTCCAAGGAGCCCAGTTGGGTGACCCGGCCAAGCCCCTGAGTCTGGTCAAGACCGTCAAAGGAACTCCCGTCGACCTGGCTGCTGGAAAAGGCAAGCAGGTGTACGTCGTTGAGTTCTGGGCCACCTGGTGCGGACCCTGCCGGACATCGATCCCCCACCTGACCGATCTTCAGAAGCGCTTCAAGGATCAGGGCGTGACCTTCGTCGGCATCTCCGACGAGACCGAGGACGAGGTCCGCCCCTTCGTGGAGAAGATGGGCGCCAAGATGGATTATGTCGTCGCCATCGATGACGACCGCAAGACCTCCAAGGATTACATGGCGGCCTTCCAGCAAAATGGCATCCCCACGGCCTTTGTCGTGGACCAACAGGGTCGCATTGTCTGGGTGGGTCATCCCATGGGCGGTCTCGACAAGGCGCTCGAGCAGGTGGTCGCCGGCAAATTCGATCTGGGCGCGGCTCAGAAGGAGTTCGCCGGCCGCGCCGCACGCGATGCCCGGATGCAGGAATTGAACAAGGCGTTCGGCAAATACATGGAGGCGGCCTCCAAGCCCGACGCCACGGGGTTGGCCCCGCTGGGCGACGCGCTCGTGACGATGGCCGAAAAGGATCCCCAGATCCTCAATGCGATCGCCTGGAATGTGCTGACCGCTCCGGTGATCAAGACCCGCGATATCGCGTTTGCACTCAAAGTGGCCCAGGCGGCTGTCGAAGCCTCGGAGGGCAAGGAGGCGGCCGTTCTGGACACCTATGCCCGGGCTTTGTTCGACAATGGCAAGAAGGCCGAGGCCGTGATCCAACAAAAGAAAGCCATCGCGGCCGCTCCGGAGGCCATGAAGGCCCAACTCCAAGCCGCGCTGACGAAGTACGAAGGCAAGTGACGCCGCGAAGTGCTGGTTCGGTGAGGGGGCCTTGGCGAGCCGAGGCCCCGCCTCATCGGAGACTGGCCAGGTATTCGATCAGGTCGCGCAATTCTTGGGCTGTCAGCGCTTCGGCCAATCCCTCAGGCATGGCGCTGGGGCCCCGTTCACGGCGGGCGATTTCGGCCACCGCCACGGTTCGCTGGACGGGGATTCCCTCGTCACTGGAAGTCTCCACAGATACGACTCCGTCGGCTTCGCTCTTGAGGGTGCCACTCACAATGGTCCCGTTGGTCAACGTCAACACCACCACCTCGAACTGCGGCGCGAGTTTCCGGTTGGGCCACACGATGCTCTCCAGCAGGTATTCCCGGCTTTGGCGACGACCGATGCCGTCGAGCTTCGGCCCTACCGTGCCGCCGTCGTTGCCCACTTGATGGCACCGGAGGCATTGCACAGTGGGATGCTCGCGGAAAATGCGGCGGCCCCGCTGGGCATCCCCTCCCACGAGGCAGGCCCGGAAGGCGGCCAGCACATCGGTGGAATCCGCTGAGACCGTTCTCGGGGGGATCGCGTTGGAGAGGGCTGTTTTGGCCAAGGCCTCCCGCAGGTCGAGCTCGAGTTCGGGCGGGAGTTGTCCGGCACTCCACCGTGCGGCGGCCTGTTTCAAGGCGGGCAGGGCGGAGTCGTTGCCCAGAGAGACCAAGGCCGTGAGGGCCACCTGAGCCGTCTTGAGCGAATCGCCGGCGGTGGCTCGTTGCACGAGGTTGGAGAGCAGGTTCGCCGAATCGGATCCCGCGGCGAGGCGGTCGAGGTAGGGCAGGGCGGCCGACTGGAGTCGGTCGTCCAGCAGGGCCATGCGCAGGGCCTCGTCGGTCTGGCCGGCTCGAAGTTCGGCCAGGGCCTCGACGATCGCGCGGCGAACCGGTACCGGGGTCGTGCCGGAGGTGAAGTGTTCGAAGAGCGGGGTGCTCGCCTCACGGGTGCGCAGTTTCACAGCGGTGGCGATCACCGCCCGCTGGACCTCCACCGGAGGCGGGCCTCCTCCGAGTCGCAGGCCGTATTCATCGGGTGTCTGCGGATTCATGATTTCCCCGGCGACGCGCAGGAAGGCACGCTTGGCCGGTTCGGCATTGCGCTTGAAGGTCTGGGCCTCGGCGAACGGCAGAGATCGCCCCAGGTCCGGTGGCAGCTGCGGCAGGGGCATCGGGGCAGTGCCTCGGCCCCGGGTGGCCTCCCAGGCGGCGGCCAACAACGGGTTGGACGGGGCGGGAGCAGGTGCTGTTGCACCGGGCTGCACCGGGGACAACGGCTCGCTTCCCCGGGCCGGAACCGGACCCGTCGGAGCTTCGACCGGCAGTTTCAACTCGAAGGATGCGCTCCCTCCGAAGGCGGGGCGCCAGAGTCCCACCACCGGATCCAATTGAGGCGGATGGGCCCACTCCGACAGCGCTTCGAGCGCGGCGATGCGGGCGAACTCCGGGGCGTCGCGTCGTTTGGCCACTTGAGCCAATTGCTGGGCGTGCTGTGGGGCTCCCAATCGTTGGCAGGCCTGGATCACCCGGGTGTGCAGATTCGTCGGACAATCCACCCGGGTGATGAACTGGGCCAGCGCGGGCAGGCCCTCGACGCAGGGCACGTCGTGGATGGCTCGAGCCGCCGCCGTGACCACCGCCGGGTGGGTGTCGGCCAGGAACCGCACCAAGTCTTCGGAGTCCTCGCCCGAGAAGCCGGGTTCTTCGGTGCGGATCCATCGGATCGCGCCCACGGCCAGTTCGCGGATACGCGGGTCGGGATCCGATCCGGCTTCGCTCAACACGGAGCGCCCGCCCCCGAGGTCGGCTCGTTCTTGGCCCAGGCAGCGCTCGGCCATGGACCTCAGGAACAGGTCCGATCCGCCGTCGGCCAACACGGCCTGACGGAATGCCTTCCACGGGAACTTCAGGCTGAAGGGAGGTGGGGTTGAACCCGCGGTGCGATCCGGCCGAACCGGCGCATCGGAGTCCGGCTCGAATCGGTCGCGAGTGCGGTGAGAACGCAAGACCCGCAATCCGTCGACGCCAATGGCTCTCCGGACGATGTCGGGCGACTCCAGCAGACTCACCAGAGCCGGGTGGGCCGCCACGATGCCGTTCTCCGCCAACGTTTGGGCCGTGATTCGGGCGAGCGCCGGATCCGGGCTTTGGATCAGGGGGACGAGCCCTTGGAGCGAGCGAGTAGTCGCCGAGCCTGCATCCCGTCGGGCCAGTTGCCCCAGGGCCCACACGGCGTGTCGGCGCTCGAGTGAAGAACCCTTGGTGGCCGTCCGCACCAGCGGCGCCAGAACGGCGGTTCCGCGTCGGGCCAGCTCCCATTGGGATTCCAGCCGAACCCGCCGGTCGGCATGACCGAGCCACTGGAGAACCTCGCCATCGGGGCGTTGCGCCATCCCCTCGGCCAAGAGTCGGCGGGTCTGAGCCACGAGGGTCGCTTCGTGTTCATCGGGCGCCTGGATCGGTGTGATGCGATAGATCCGCCCCCGCGGAGTCTGTCCCCAGCCGCTCACCCAATCCAGGACGTAGGCCGCGCCATCGGGGCCGAAATCGACATCGGTGGGCCAGCAGTTCCAGAGGAACTTCTCCTTCCTATCCACGACGAAGCCGGCCCCGGAGGGTTTCACCGAGTAGGCCCAGACTCCGCCCGGGAAGTCGGCGTGCAGGAAAGTGCCGGCCAGGCGGTCACCGAATCCGGTGCCCGGGTAGAAGGTCAATCCGCTGGGTCCCTGACTCACGGTGCCGGCCAAGGGCAGGGTTCCGTCGCGCCCGCCTTTCCAGAGTTCCTCCTTCACCCACTGGCCAAAGCCTTCCATGTGCTGGTAGCTCGTGCGCCAGCCGTAATCGCCCCCCTCCACCAGGTGGAGCACACGGCAGGGGTCGGCTCCGGCGGTGTCGTTGTCGACGGTCCAGAGTCGACCCTCGTCGTCGAAGGCCAGTTCCTGGGGGTTGCGCAGGCCTCGGCAGAAGAGCTCCAGAGATCGTCCGTCGGGTTCGCAGCGGAGCACCCCGCCGCAATCGGGGAGATGGATGCGGCGCCCCTCGCGGTTGGTGAGACTGGCCCCGCGATCGCCGAAGCTGAAATAGATGCGCCCATCGGGTCCTTGGATGAGTCCGTGGAGGTCGTGGCCCGAGACGCCGATATGCACTCCGAATCCGGTGGCCAATCGCTTCAGGTGCGTGGCCTCGATCGGCACCGGGGCCCGGGTGGCGTCGGGGTGCGCGAAGCGCCAGAGGCTCGGTATGTTGGCGAAATACAGCCCATCGCGGGAGACCAGGACGCCGGCAGCGGTCCCATCGACGGCGTCGCGGAATCCCTGCGCCAAGATTTCCGAATGGTCGGCCCGGCCGTCACCGTCCCGGTCGCTGACGCGGCGCAGCACTTCGCTTTCACGGGTGAGGAACGCGAGATTGGTGGCGAACGCATTGGTCAGGAACGCCCCACGGTCGGTCACGCTGCGGAACGCCATGTCGGCCAGCAGCCAGTTCGTCTTCTGGGTGATGTCGAAAACGCTGATGGCCCACCGGTCGGATTCGGCCAAGTAGACCCTTCCGCGCCCATCGAAGGCGAAGGCCACGCTGTTGCTGAGCTGAGGCTCGGCGGCCCAGACATCGAGTTTGAGTCCCGGGCTCAACTGAAAGCGTTTGGCCCCCTCCATGGCCTCCGCCCAAGCCGGGGGTGACGAAGTCCCGTGCTGGGCGAGCAGGAGCCCGGCAAGGCCTAGAAACAGGGAGCCGATGAGCCAACGCATGGAGGCAGGCTAGCGGGTCCTCACGTCCGGCAGAAAATCCAAATGCCGTAAAAAAGAATCGTGTAACAGGGGGTGTTACAAAACTGCTTCCCTTGATCTGGGTTTTCCTGCTCAATCTGCCTTCCCCGCCCGTGCGGGCTGTCTACAAACATGGAAACCTCTCTGACCACCCTGGTGGTGAAACCCGGTGAAGCCGATCGATTGATTGCCGGACACCCCTGGGTCTACTCCAGCTCCCTCCAACGCAGTTCCCAGCCGCCCACCGATGGTGAACTGGTGCAGTTGAAAGACCACCGCCACCGGTTTCTCGGGGTGGGTTTCTACAACTCCCGTTCCAAGATCCAGGTGCGCATGCTCTCCAATGAGCGCGTGGAGGTGAACACGGCTTTCTTTGTCGACCGGATTCGTGCCGCCCTCGAGGTTCGCAAGCGTTACATGCCCGAGGCCACGTCCTATCGCGTGGTCAGTGCCGAGGCCGATCTCCTGTCGGGGTTGATCATCGACAAGTACAACGATGTCATCGTCCTTCAGATCAGTTCGCTGGGCATGGAACAGCACAAGGCCGACATCGTGGAGGCCATTCAGAAGGTGTTCCGGCCCCGTTCGGTGTACGAGCGCAATGAGATCGCGTCGCGCCAGTACGAGGGACTCCCGCCCATTTCCGGCCTTCTGGCCGGAGAACCGGTCGAGACGGTCGACGTGACCATCAATGGGTTGCAGTTCACCGTCGACCTGCGCGCGGGGCACAAGACCGGCATGTACCTGGATCAGCAGGTCAATCATGCCCGAGTCGGGGCCATCGCCAAGGATGCCGTGGTGCTCGATTGCTTCACGTTCCTCGGAGGCTTCGCCTTGCACTGCGCCCGAGGTGGCGCCCGTCAGGTCATCGCTCTCGACCAGAGCGAAGACGCCGTCAAGGCCGCCCGCATCAACGCCGAGCGCAACAAGGTCTCGGGCAACACCCAGTTCGAGGTGTGCAACGTGTTCGATTGGCTCAAGGCCAAGACGACCACCGGTCCGAACGAGCGTCTGGTGCCCCAGTTCGACCTCATCATCCTCGATCCGCCCAGTTTCACCCGGAACCGCGCCTCGGTCCCCGACGCCCTGCGCGGGTACAAGGAGATCCATGTGCGCGCGCTCAAGCTGCTGAAGCCCGGAGGGACGCTGGCCACCTTCTGCTGCTCGCACCATGTCGATGCGCGCCTGTTCGAGGATGTGGCCCTCAGCGCCGCCTACGACCAGCGCAAGCTGCTCCGTCGGGTGGCGACCTATTCCCAGGCCCCGGATCATCCGATCCTGCCCAGCATCCCGGAGACCGAGTACCTCAAGGGTGCGGCCTACGAGTTGGTGCGCTGAGCCCGCCCGCCGCAGAGCGGGTTGCGTTTCACCGGGGGTGTCGCAGGTTGACTCCATGAAATGGGTCTTCCTGTGCGCCCTGGGCGTGGTTTGTTGGGCGATCGGCCTCGGGTGCACGCCGTTGCCCCGGGTCACCGACAGCACAGCGGCCCTGCGCGCCGTGCGAACCGAGATGGAGCAGCGCCCCACGGTGGCTCCCGGTTCAGCCGCCGAGCGGCAGGGCATCGAACGCCTCAAGACCTTCCTGTCGAAGATCGATGCCGATTCGGTTCGGACCCGGACCTCGCAGGTCTATGCGCCGGACGCCTACCTCAACGACACGTTGGTGAGTCGGCGTGGGGCCACCGCGATCCAAGCCTACTTCATGACCACGGTGGAGGCGGCCGAAAGCATCACCGCCCAGATCGAGGACGTGAGCCGGTCGGCCGACGGGTATTACTACGTCCGATGGACCATGGATGTGCGGATGAAGAAGGTGGCCGCCGGTGAGACGATCCGCACCCTGGGTCTGTCGCTCATCCGGTTCGATGATCAGGGCCGGGTTCTCATCCATCAGGATTATTGGGACAGCGCCGCCGGACTTTGGGATCACGTGCCGGGAATCGGACGAGGGATCCGCTGGATCAAGGGGCGTCTGGAACCCTGACCCGAGCCGGTAGGGCCGGTGTCCGCTGCCCGGCCCCAATCAGTGCCTCGCCTTGAACCCGACGCTGTGCTTCGCTCGCCCTGTGACTGAACCCATCCTGGAAGTCCGCAACCTGAGCAAGGTTCATCCCACGAGCGACGGCGGGAGTCTCACCGTGCTCGATCAGGTCGACCTGCGTCTCTTGCCGGGAGAAACCTGTGCCATCGTCGGTCCCAGCGGTTCGGGCAAGACGACCCTGCTGGGATTGTGTGCCGGGTTGGATCGTCCGACCGGAGGGGTGGTCCGTTTGGCGGGGCATGATCTGGGGGCCCTGGACGAAGACGGCCGGGCGCGGGTGCGCAATCAGCATGTGGGGTTCGTGTTCCAAAATTTCCAGTTGTTGCCCACCTTCACGGCACTCGAAAACGTGCTGGTGCCCGCCGAACTCCAAGGGACATCGGGGGCCGAGCCGAGGGCGCGTGAGCTGCTGGGCTGGGTGGGGCTGTCGGAGCGCCTGCACCACTACCCGGCGCAGCTGTCGGGCGGTGAGCAGCAACGGGTGGCGTTGGCCCGGGCCTTCATCAATCAGCCGCGCATTCTCTTCGCCGACGAGCCCACCGGCAACCTCGACCCCGCCACGGCGGTCCGGATCACCGATCTTCTCTTCGAGTTGAATGCCCGCGCCGGCACCGCGTTGGTCCTGGTGACCCACGACCGCGAACTGGCCGCGCGGACCGGATCGGTGCTGCGGTTGCGCGGGGGGCGCCCCGTCTCGGCCGATTGATTCGTGTTGGCCGAGGCCAGGCAGACCTGCGGCTTGACCGGATCGACGCTTGCTGCGAGCTACAGCGCTCATGGAACCGGTATCCGATCCGTTCATCGACGCCCGCCGCGGTGAGGGGGTGCTTCGCTGCGATTTCCAGGGCGAGAGTGTGCCCATGATCTTGCGACACGACGACGTGCGCAAGGCGGCCAAGGATTGGAAGACCTACAGCTCGGACGCGCCGTTCCGAGTGCCGATCCCGTCGGAAGAGGATGTGCGCACCATGCGCCAGTTGCCGGTCGAAACCGACCCGCCCGACCACACCGATTACCGCCGGATTGTCGAACCGTTCTTCCAGCGGGCCAAAGACCCGCAGGTGATCGCCCGGGTGGAGACGCTGATCGACACCTTGCTTCAGGAAGCCATCGCGCGGGATTCCATCGAAGTGGTCCGCGAGTTCGCCCTGCCGATCCAGTCGCGGGCCATGACCTACCTGCTCAATGTGCCCGAATCGGAGGCCGACCTGTGGATCGGTTGGGGTACCCATGTGTTCCGTGATGGCGGATCCAAAGGTCTCTCGCTCGAGGCCTACCTGCATCAGCAGTTCGACCGGGGCGCCGCTCGTCCCGGCGAGGATTTCTTCAGTGCACTCACTCGGGCCACCTTCCGCGGACGTCCGTTGACCCGGGACGAGATGATGGGGTTCGGCAACCTCACCTTCGCCGGGGGTCGCGACACCGTCATCCACACCATCGCCTCGGTGCTGGGTTATCTGGCGGGACATCCCGAGGCCTTGGCATTCCTGCGTGATGATACCGCGCGGATCGTCCACGCGACCGAGGAGTTTTTCAGGGTGGTCACTCCGCTGACCCATATCGGTCGGGTGTGTCCTGTGGACACCACTGTGCATGGGGTCCCGGTGCCCGCCGGTGGACGCGTTTCGCTGTGCTGGGCTTCGGCCAACCAAGACGAAGCCGCCTTCGAGAATCCCGCCGAAGTGAGATTGGATCGCAAGCCCAACCCCCATCTGGCCTTCGGTTTCGGCGCCCATCTGTGCCTGGGAGCGGCCCATGCCCGCCTGCTCGTGCGCACCCTCCTGCAGAAATGCGTCGATCGTGTGGGGGAGATCACCGTGCTGTCGGCCCAGAAACGTGTCGAACACGAACAGGCCTATCAGCGGGTGATGGGCTATGAATCGCTCCGGGTGCACCTGACGCCCCGTTCGGCCCAGTGATCGGCGGGGGCGGTGGGGATCGGGCGCCTTCAGGCCGAGCGCGGGCGACGTACCACCACGGTGGGTTGGTCCTGGTGCTTGGCGATCATGTTCTTCGGAAGGATGCCCCTCCAGGACACGTTCGGGTAGACGATGGAGTCACGCCCGATGATCGAGCCGGGATTGAGCACCGCGTTGCAGCCGATCTCCGCCTTGTCGCCGATCAGTCCACCGAATTTGCGCAGACCCGTGTCGATGGGGGTGCCATCGAAATTCACCGAGACGTTCTGATTGTCGAGCTTCACGTTCGACAGGATCGAGCCGGCTCCCAGGTGGGCCTTGTACCCGAGGATCGAATCTCCCACGTAGTTGAAATGGGGCACTTGGGCCTGGTTGAAGATCACGCAGTGCTTCAGCTCCACCGAATTGCCGATCACGCACTGGTCTCCCACGATGACATTCTCGCGGATGTAGGCTCCGTGTCGGATCCGGCATCCGGCACCGATGATGGCCGGCCCGATGATCATGGCCCCGGGTTCGACCACCGTTCCCGGACCCAGGAAAACCCGTGGTCCCACATGGGCGGCCGGATGCACTTCGGCTCCGGTCGTTCCCGGCTTGAGGTTCTCGTCCAGATAAGCGGCCAGGCGCTTGAGAGCATCCCACGGAAAGGACACTCCGGAGAAAAGGGCTCCATGCGCCGTGTGGTTCAGGTCGAACAGGTCATCCACGTGGTAGGTCATCCTGAGATCACGCTAAACCGTCTTCGCTGACTGGGCCAGATGGGATCATCACCGCCAAGGCGGGGCTGCAACCGAGACTTGCCTGTGGGCCCGGCTCCGCCACGGTAAGGCCTTAGATGACTCTCCGCCTTCGGTTGACGACCGTGTTCCTCGCCATGGCCGGGTTGTGCCTGGCCGATTTGCCTCCGTCGCAAGACCTGTTGCCGGCCGACACGCTGGCGGTGATCAGTGTGCCTTCGGTGACGGCGGCGAAGTCGGCTTGGGAAAGCTCCAATCCCGGGCGGCTTTGGAGTGATCCGGCGATGGGCCCGTTTCGGAGTCATTTCGAGGCCGCCTTCCGCCAGAAATGGGTCGGTGGATTCGAGCGGGAGTCGGGGTTGAACCTGCGCGACGTGCTCGATCTCACCCGGGGCCAGGCCACCTGGGCCTTGTTCCCGCCGCATCCGACCGATCCCGGATCGGACGACTCAGGGGTCCAGTGGTTGCTGCTCCTCGACACGCGGGATGGTTCGGAAGCCCTCGCGAAGGTCTTGGAAGCCGCCCGCACCCGACTGGCGGGTCGCATGCCGCCCAACGCCCAACACCACACGCTGGGCGGATTGCGATTCACCACCGTCACGCTCGACCTCGAAGCGGCGGCCCCACCGTCGGGCAACGCTCCAGCCAAGGCCGGTGAGAGGCTGGAAGACGAAGACCTGCGATGGGAATTGTGTTTCGGTCAGGTGGGTGCGGCGTTCGTCGCGGGGCCGTCGTGGGCGGTGGTATCGAACGCATTGCCCCGGCTGACAGCCACTCCGGCCACTCCGGCCACTCCGGCCACTCCGGGCCTGATCGGCAAGGCCTCGTTCGCCCGCCTGTGGCATTCAACGCTCAAGGATCGGCCCGCATGGTTCTACGTGGATGCCGCGTCGGTGTATCAGCGACTCGCACCCCGGTTGGAAGGGGTGTTCGGGATGCTCTCGTTGCTGGGCGCGGATCCGGCGAAGGTTGTTCCGGCCACCGGGCTCACCTCCATCAAGGCCATCGGTGGGTCCGTTCAAAGTACGACGAATGGTTGGGTCACCGAACTGATGATCGAAGCGCCGGCCGCGGAGAGAGTGGGTCTCACGCGGGTGATGGAGATCCTGCCCTTGGAAGCCGGGCTGATCGAAGGGATTCCCGAATCGGTCGCCTCATTCCAGCGCTGGCGTATCGATGGCGGTGCCGGGTGGAAGGCCCTCGAAGCCTCGCTCAAGCGGATCTCTCCCCAGTTGTCGGACCTGGCTCGGATCACGGTCGAATCGGCCGGGCAGGTGTTCGATCCCAATTTCAACCTGCAGCGTGATCTGATGGGGAGCCTCGGCAACGACTTCATCACCTGCACGCTGCCGCCGTCGGGCACCAACTTGGTGCAGTTGAGCAATCCGGGTCGCATCCAACTGATCGGATCCCCGAATCCGGCGCGGTTGGTGGGCGGATGGAAGGCCTTGGAAGCCTTGGTGCACATGCAGGCCGGGGCGTTGGAGTTCTCGCAGCGCACCGGGGCAGGGGACCGCCCGGTGGTGGTGGCCACGGTGGGCGGCAAGGGCGGCGCGCACAACGCCTTCCAGATGACCACCACTTCGAACCACGTGATCATCGCCAGTGATGCGGCGGCCATGGATGCCTATCTCGCGGCCGCAACGCGGGGAGTGCCGGTGGTCCCGGGTCTGGCGGACGCGGCCCTCGGAGCCGGTGGCACCCAACGGGGAATGTTCGGCTTCTCGCAACCCCGCGTGGAGTTGCGCGCCGCGTGGGAGACCTTGCGCTCATCCGAATCGCTCGCCGCGGTCATGCCTCCCGGCACCACCAGCCTCGAGTCGGTTCAGGCGGTGGAATCGTGGGCCAATTTCAAGCTCCTGCCATCCTTCGATAGCGTCGCCCGATATTGGGCTTTGCAAGTCATCAGTGGTGGCACCGATGCCGAGGGATATCGCTTCCGTTGGCATTCGCCGAAGGCTCCGTGACCCCTGCTGAGGCCCTCCGGATGGGCTGGGCTTCGCGCCGCCGGAGCCGCGTGGGTCGATCGCGTTTTGCGCCTCGCGAAAAAATGGGAAATCAGCGGAAAAGCGTTGCGATCACGGGGGGCTCTCAGCCACTGTCTCAGGCCTTCGAGGCGGAGAGGTGGCTGAGTGGTTTAAGGCACACGCCTGGAAAGCGTGCGTAGCTAATCCCTACCGGGGGTTCGAATCCCTCCCTCTCCGCCAGTTTTTCCTCCCGCAGTCTCAGGGTGTTGCCCTGGACTATTTCATCCGGCCCTGTCGGGGCCGTTGCAACCCAGGGCGCCCAAACCCAATTCACCCACGCCTGACCCTACCTACGGCCGACCTTCCCGACGACCGACCTTCCCGACGACCGACCTTCCCGACGACCGACCTTCCCGACGACCGACCTTCCCGACGACCGACCTTCCCGACGACCGACCTTCCCGACGACCGACCTACGGTTGCGGCCCCAATGGGGCCGAATGTGATAGCCCAGGGCAACGCCCTGGGTACTGCCCGTCATACGGTT
>VFQT010004117.1_pt1 | contig 12509 bp, 14 predicted proteins | sample 3512381 | NCBI WGS metagenome assembly VFQT01 (sample SAMN10412376, study PRJNA504923) | tailings metagenome | isolation source: Relicate 2 Philex TSF3 active mining site | place: Philippines: Tuba, Benguet | collected 2017-08-29 | reverse complement strand
AGGTAGGTCTTCCCGTAGAGGGCGTCCTTGGGGGCGCCGGAACCGTCGTCCTCGGCGGGCGGCGGCGCGTAGGGGTTGGCCTGGTCGGCCTTGGCCTTGCGGACGATGTCGCCGAGGCCGAGGTCGAGCTGGACGCCGTCCACCCAGATGGAGTGGTAGGACGTCGCGGTCGGCAGCAGGGCCGTGGTCACGGCGAAGGCGTCCTCCTCGATGGCGCGCGTGACGGCGTCGGTCGGGGGCGGGGTGGGCGCGGTGACGTTGCGGTTGACGTCGCCGCAGGTGGCGAGCGTGGTGCTGAGCGCCTCGTTGATGGACTTGATCAGGGGGCCGACGCCCTGCTGGACGACGCCATGGAACTGGAAGGTCTGGCGCGAGGTGATGCGGAGGGTCCCGTTGGCGAAGCGGCGGGCGAGCTCGTCGTAGACCAGGTACTGGGCCGCCGGCACGATGCCGCCGGTCTGGCGCGTGCGCACCATGACGGAGTATTCCTTGGCCACCTTGCGCTTGTCGCGGTCGTCCTGCTGGTAGATGCCGTGGAACTTGATGAACTGCTCGTCGTCGCCGCTGAAGCGGTCGGCGGCGGGGTTCGCCAGGGTCTCGCGGATGCTGCCGCTCAGGTCGGGCTTGGCGGTCTTGAGGAGCTCGTTCTTGGAGAGAGGCTTTTCCATAAACTTGAATGTTGACTAACTTACCAAAGTTATAAGGTTTAAGTCAACTCAAAAGGATGTCCGAACTGGCTCCAGGCAGCGTGACCTTCATCGGGGCGGGACCCGGTGCCGCCGACCTCATCACGGTCCGGGGGCTTCGTCTGCTCCGCCAGGCCGAGGTCATCATCCATGACGCGCTCCACGGGGATGAGCTCACCCCTGAATTCCCCGCCGCGGCGAAGCTCGTCCCCGTCGGCAAGCGGTGCGGCCATCATTCCGCGACTCAGGCCGAGATCCATGGGCATCTGCTGGACCATGCCCGTGCCGGGCGCCGCGTGGTGCGGCTCAAGGGCGGCGACCCGGGCGTCTTCGGCCGCCTGGGCGAGGAGATCGCGCACCTCGAGGCCCACGGCATCCCTTGGTCCATCGTCCCCGGCGTCACCGCCGCCGTCGCCTCCGCGGCCTCCGCGGGTTTCCCGCTCACGCACCGCGGGGTCACCTTGGCGGTCACCTTCCTGACGGGGCATTGCGCGGAGGGACGGCAGGCGGACCTCCGTCCCTTCGTCGCCTCCGGCGCCACGCTCTGCCTCTACATGGGCGCCAAGCATCTCGTCGCCACGGCCGCCGGCCTGCTCGCCGCCGGTCAGTCGCCCGCGACGCCGGTCGCCCTCGTCTCGCGCGCCACGCAGCCCGGCGAGTCCATCCGCATCGTCGAGCTCCACGAGCTGGCCTCCGGCCAGGTCGACACGGCCGCGTTGCCCACGCCCCTGATGACCGTGGTGGGCGAGGTCGTGCGCCAGCCGGGTTGGCGGGACCGGATGCCCTGAGTCAGGCGCCGGCCGCGAGTCGCATCAGGTCGGGATGCTCGCCCAGGAGCGGCGAGAGCCTCCAGCGCGCCCCCGGGCGCGCGTGGCCGCGGCAGATCGTGTCGACGTCGCCCCCGGCGCCCGCGTGGCGTCCCGGCAGCAAGAAGAGCATCAGCACGGTGAAGTCGCGGTCCTGCCGCGAGACCACATCCGCGAGCATGGGCTCGTTGAAGGCGTAGGCGGGGCCTTCCCGCCGCTCCATCGCGCAACCGATGAGCGCGTCGGCGCCGAGGCCCAGCCGCGCGCGCAGGCGTGACGCGAGGTCCTCGCGCACGGCGGTCACCTCGGGGATGGGGCTGCCGTGGTCGCAGAGGAGCACGTTGCCGGAACCGGGTGTCCAGCCGGTGGCGAGGAGATTGTCGGCGAGGATGCCCGCCAGCGCGTCGATGCGGCCGGCGCCGGCGAGCGTCGGGCGCACGTCGAGCGCCACGCCGACCTTGGCCGCGAGCTGCGGGAGGAACTCGGTGATGGCGAGGCTCGGGCCGATGAAGAGCGGGAAGACCTCGAGCGTCGTCACCCCCTCGGCGAGGGCCTGTCGCGCGTAGGGTTCGAAGGTCCGCGCGGGGATGCCGCCGAGCTCGGCGGGGTCGACCTTGTCGCTGTGCAGCACCGACACCGGATCCACCGCGCGACCGAGGCGCGCCGCCAGCCCGAGGGCGAGCTCGCGCAGGCGAAGCGTCGCCCGCGGGTTCAGCGAGCCGTTGTCGACCAGGAGGGTGCGACGGGCGGACATGACCGCAATCTGGCCCATAAACGCGGGCTGAAAAGGCCTTTCCTCGGCAATTAGGGCTTTCCCCTCGGACATCGCCGTGGCATCCTCTAGCTCTCCTCCACCCATGCGCAACCTACTCGCCCTCCTGCTGACCCCCGTGGCCGCCCTGGCCGCCGAGGGCTGGCTCACCGACCTCGACGCCGCCAAGAAGCAGGCGGCCGCCGAGAAGAAGGATATCCTCATCGACTTCACCGGCAGCGACTGGTGCGGCTGGTGCATCAAGCTCGACAAGGAGGTCTTCGCCACCGACGCGTTCAAGGCCCAGAAGGACTTCGTCCTGGTCTCCCTCGACTTCCCCCGCAAGAAGCAGCTCCCCGCCGACCAGAAGGCCAAGAATGACGCGCTGGCCCAGGCCTGGGGCATCCAGGGTTTCCCCACCATCATCCTGGCGAACGCCGCCGGCGAGCCCTACGCCCAGACCGGCTACCAGCCCGGCGGCCCCGAGAAGTACCTCGCCCACCTCGCCGAGCTCCGGAAGAAGAACACGCCCGAGGGCATCCAGGCCCTGAAGGCCGAGCGCGAGCAGGCCGCCGCCGCCGCCAAGCAGCGCGAGGCCCGCGGCGCCAAGATGCGCGCCGCCGTCGAGGCCAAGGACTTCGCCGCCGCCGCCAAGCTCGTGGAGGAGAACTTCCCGGCCGACATGCCCCAGCGCGCCTCCATCGTGAAGTTCAACCAGGCGATGCTCTCGATGCAGATCGACCCGACCAACAAGGCCCGCGCCCTCTCGCTGCTCGACGAGGCCGCCGCCGGCGCCGCCGGCAACGAGCGCGCCCTCCAGGCCATCGCCTCGATCCGCAAGCGCATCGAGGCCGAGGGCGCTCCCGCCGCCCCTGCCGGCAAGTGACCCGCTGACTCAGCCGAGCAGCCTGTCGATGGGCGCCGAGAGGACCTCCTCCGGCGCCCATCCCTTTTGGCGCAGGTCGCGGAGCGAGAGGCCCGGGGCGCGCTTGGCCAGCCGGCGCCCCGCGGCGTCCGTCACCAGGGGGGCATGCGCCCAGCTCGGCGACGTCCACCCGAGCGCCCGTTGGAGCAGGAGCTGGCGGGCGGTCGAAAGCAGCAGGTCGGCGCCGCGGACCACCTCGGTGATCCCCATGGCATGGTCGTCGGCGACGACCGCCAATTCATAGGACGGGAACCCGTCGCGGCGCCAGACGAGGAAGTCGCCGAAGTCGCGCCCGGCCACGAAGGCCTGCGGGCCGCGCAAGGCGTCATCGAACCGCACGGTCTCGCCGTCGGGCACGCGGAAGCGCCAGTTGGACGCGCCGGGCGCCGTCGCCTCGCCGCCGGTTCCCGGCGAGGGACGGAGCGAGGTCGGGAAGATCGGCTCGGCATCGTCCTCCGCATGGGGCGCGGCGAGGGCCCGCGCCACGTCCGCCCGCGACTTGTCGCAGGGATAGATGAGCCCGGTCCGATGGAGCCGACCCCATGCCTCCCGGAAAACCTCGAGCCGCTCCGACTGGCGATAGGGGCCGAAGGGGCCCCCGACATCGGGTCCCTCCTGCCAGCGGAGGCCGAGCCAGGCGAGGTCCTCGAGCGCCGCGTCCTCAAACTCCCGCCGGCAGCGCGAGGCATCGAGGTCCTCGATGCGCATCACCAAGGCGCCCCCCGCGGCTGTCGCCCGCTGGGCGGCGAGGGCGAAGGTCCGGGCATGGCCGAGGTGCAGGAGCCCCGTGGGCGTGGGCGCCAGTCGTCCGCGGTAGGCCGCCCCCATGCTCAGAGGGGGTTGGCGGTCCGGACGAAGGTCCACGGCAGGCCGTGCGAGCGGGCGAGCGCGGCGGCCAGCGCCCGCACCCCATGGGTCTCCGTGGCGTAGTGACCGCAGGGATAGAGGTTCCAGCCCTGCTCATGGGCGTCGTTGAAGTGCTCCTCCCGGAGCTCGCCCGTCACCAAGGTGTCGCAACCGAGCGCGGCGAGATGGGGCAGGGCCGAGCGGCCGCTGCCGGACAGGATCGCGATGCGCCGCGGGCGCGAGGAGCCGTGCTCGATGGCGGTGAAGGTCCGGGGGTAGGCCTTGCGAAGCCGCGAGCGCAGCGTCGCCCGGGAGAGGCCCTTGCACAGGAGCGCGATCGGGGTCCCCTCGAAGTCGAGGAACCAGCGGTCGACCTCGAGTCCCAGCTGGCGCGCGATGAGCGCGTTGTTGCCGAGCGTCGGATGGGCGTCGAGCGGCAGGTGGCTCGAGTAGAGGGAGACGCCGTGCCGGGCGAGTGCCTCGCGGCGCGCGCGCAGGACGGAAGGCCCCGGCAGGGTGGGCTTCCAGTGGATGCCGTGGTGGACGATCAGGAAGTCGACCCCGGCGCGCCGCGCCTGGGCGAAGACCTCGGTGCCCGCGTCGACCGCGGCGCCGATCCGACGGATGGGCCGGCCGGCGTCGAACTGGAGGCCGTTGCGGGCTCCGGGGAAATCGGCGATGTCCCGGCGACGGGTGAGTTTGTCGCAGAGTCGGGCGAGCTCGCGCGCGTCGGCCATGGCTCAGAGACGCCGGAGATGCGCCGGCGCGAAGGCGGGCGCCTTGCCCAGGGATGCCGGGTCGAAGAGCGCGGCCGGGAGACGGTCCTTGACCGAGGCCTCGCGCACCTCGAGCACGTCGCGGTCGCGCGTCCGCTCATCGGTCACCGAGGCCTTGCCGAGGATCCAGGTCTCGTCGACCTGCGCGAAGTCGTCGGCGCGCATCGTGCGCGTCACCTTGCCGGCCTCGTCCAGCGCGGCCGCCTCGATGAGCGCGAGGTAGGCGCGGTCCAGCCCGAAGCGCACGGCCGGGGGCCCGTCCGTGACGCCTGCCGGCCGCTTGGCGAGGTAGAGGTTGAGGGGCCTGCCGCGACGGCGCTCGCTCCCGAGGTAGGTCGTGTCCTTCCAATCGGCGAACGGCGCCTGGAGGTCGACGGTCGAGAACAGGAAGCCCGGGAGGAGGGGGCGCAGGGCGCCGGCGGCGATCGGCTCGGACGCGCCGCCGCGGAGGGCCGTCCACGCACGGGTGCCGGCCGCGGTGCGCAGGACGAGGAAACTGCGGTCGCCGATGTCGACCCGCGCCGCGGGGAAGGCGTGCCGCCAGGACATCCAGAGCGTGCCCTCGGCCCTGGGCGCGGGCTTGTCCTCATCCTTGGGCAGGTGGCGCAGCTCGAACTTGGCGACGAGGTCGACTGTCAGGCCCGAGGCCCGGAAATCCGAGAGGGCCTTCGCCGCCTCCTCAGGAGGCAGGGAAGGGAGGGACGTCGCGCGACCGACCTGCCCGAGGACCAGCGCCGGGGCGAGTCCTGCGGTTAGGACAATCGCCCGGAGGAGGTTCACTTGGCGGCAGGGGCGGGAGCGGGCGCCGCGGGAGCCGGCGCGGCCGGGGCGGCGGGCTTGACCTCGGCCGCGGGGGTCACCACGGGCACGGGGGCGGGGACCTCGCCGGAGGCGGGCTTGGCCAGCGTGTCGAGCGCCGAGGCCTCGCGCTTCTCACCGGCCACGAAGGCGAGGTAGAGACCTAGGCTCAGGAGGAAGAGAAGGACCGTCAGGAAGGAGGTGAACTTGGTCAGGACGTTGGCCGATTCGCCGCCGAAGACGGACTCCGCGGCGCCGCCGCCGAGCGCGGCGCCCATGCCGGCATTGGCGCTGGGCTTCTGCATCAGGATGACCAGGACGGCGAGGATGCAGACCAGGAAGAGCAGGACGATCGCGGTGGAGACGAGGAAGCCGGACATGGCTTCAGAAAAGGGGGCGGGAAGGGGGAGGCAACACCCGAAAACCCGCCGGACTCAGGCGGGCGCGTAGGTGCCATCCCTGACGGTCAGCACCCTCCAGGCGCCCTCCGAAGGCAGGGTCGTGCCGGTAGCGAGGATCTGGTGCCCGTCGCCCACCGCCTCCCAGAAAGCCCGCCGCCGCTCGGCATCCAGCTCGCCCAGGACATCGTCCGCCAGGATGACCGGAGGGGTCCCCGCCCGCCGACCCGCCCGGCGGAGCTGGGCCAGGCAGAGCGCCAGCGCGAGGAGCCGCTGCTGGCCCTCGGAGGCGTAGTCGGCGGCCGGTCCGTCGCGGAAGCGGAGGGCGAAGTCATCCTTGTGCGGTCCGCGCCGGGTGACCTCGGCGGCTCGGTCGGCGACGCGCCCGGATCGCCAGGCCTCGGCCAAGGCCTCCGGCGCCGTGTCCGGCTCGGGTTGGATGGCGACGAGGCCGGCGAACCCGGCGCGGTCGCAGATCTCGCGCACCTCGGGCGCGAGCTCGCCGAGGGCGGCCGCCCGCGCGGCGGCGAGGGCCAGCGCCGCCGGCAGCATGGCCCGCTCGATCGCCTCGAGCTCGTCATCCGGCGCCGCGCCGGAGCGGAGCAGGGCATTGCGCGACTCGATGGCCTTGCCGTAGTCGCGAAGGGCGCCGAGGTAGCCGGCATCGGTGCCGCACAGCGCCTGGTCGAGCCAGCGCCGGCGGTTGCCGGCCGAACCGCGGACCAGCCGGAGGTCCTCGGAGCAGAAGGCCACCGTCGGGAACCTTCGGATCAGCTCGGCGGCCCCGACCGGCGAGGCCCCGTCGAGGACCGCGCGGCGACGTCCCTTGGCGAGCGTGATCTCGACATGGCTGGGGTGCCCGTCGGCCATGAGCGCGTCGACCCGGACCCGCGCCTCGGCGACTCCCTGGCGGATGAGCGGGGCGATCTCGGTGGCGCGGAAGGAGCGCAGGGCGGTGACGAGGCCGGCGGCCTCGATGAGGTTGGTCTTCCCCTGGCCGTTGGGGCCGACCAGGAAGACGCGCGGCGCATCGAGGTCGACGTCCGCGAAGGCGAGGTTGCGGAAGTCGGCGGCGCGGACGCGGGTCAGCCGCATCGGCTCACTGGGGGATGACGAGCACCATCCCGAGGCGGAGCGACGTGCCGCCGTTGAGCACCGCCGCGTTGGCGCGCTGGATGTCCTGCCACCGGTTGGCGTTGCCGTAGTAGCGGCGCGAGAGGCTGGCGAGGGTGTCGCCGCTCACCACGGTGTGCTGGCGGGCGCCGGGCGGCAGGGGACCGCGGGCGGCCGGGGTCGTGGCGCCGGTCACCGCCGGGGCGACGGTCGGGGCCGTCCCGAAGCCGCCGAAACCGGTGGACGGCGCGGCGGCCGAGCCCGTGGTGGACGGGGGCGTGCCGCGGCCCTGGCGATAGAGATCCTCGAGCTCGCGCTTCAGGCGGCTGTTCTCGGCCTGGAGCTGGCTGATGCGCTGGGCGGCGTCGACGCCGACGGACCCGCCCTCGGGGTCGAAGGGCTGGCCGGGGATCGACTGCATGTAGGCCTTCTCGGCGGTGCGGATGAGCTGCGCGATCGAGCTCGCGCGCTCGGGGCGGGGCTTCAGCCGCTGGCTCTGGCGGAAGTGGTAGATCGCGGGGAGCGGCTCGCGCAGCTCGAGGTAGATCCGGCCGGCCTCGAGATGGGCCTCGGCCGCATCCTTGCGGGTGTCGATGACCTTCAGGAAGGCCTCGAGCGCGGCGCGGTTGTCGCCCTTCTGGAGAAGCGTCTGGCCCTGGCGGAAATCGGGATGCTCGATCTCGGGACCCTCGCCGCCGACGCTGGCGTTGTCGCAGCCGACGAGGACGAGGGAGAGGGCGAGGGCGAGGACGGCGCGCACGGCGGGACAATCTCCGCGGGCGCCCCGCCGTTCAATCCCAAAGCGTCCTCAGCGGCGGCGCAGCGCGGCGGCGAGGGCGACGCCGAGGCTCTCGGACTCCTGGAAGCGGAAGCCGATCTCCTTGGCGACGCCGGGTACCGCCCGTCGGCTGGCCAGGAGCGTCTCGTCGGCCATCCGCCCCATGGCGAGGCGCAGGGCGAAGGCGGGTGCCGGGAGGATGGCCGGTCGGCCGAGAGCTTTGCCCAGGGCGGAGATGAACTCGGTATTGGTCACCGGGCTCGGGCCGACGGCGTTGACGACGCCGGAGGGGCCGACCGGGGCCAGGCAGCGCCGGATGAGCCGGGTGAGGTCGTGCCGGGCGATCCACCCCATCCACTGGCGCCCGTCGCCGAGCCGGCCACCCAGGCCGAGGCGGAAGATCGGCAGCATCTTGGCGAGGGCGCCGCCGGGGCCGATGACGACCCCGGTACGGAGGATGACCACGCGGGTCGAGGCCGGCAGGTCCGCCAAGGGGGCCTCCCAGTCGCGGCAGACACCGCCGAGGAAGGTCGAGTCATCGAGCGGCGCCCGCTCGTCCAGCTCCGCCGCGGCATGCGCCGCGTAGCGGTTGATGCCGGACATCGAGACCACCACCCGCGGGCGGATGCCGGCGCGGCCGAGGGTGTCCACGAGGAGCCGGGTCGCGCCGGCCCGGCTGGATTGGATCTCCGCGCGGCGACGCGCCGTCCAGCGCACGGCGATGGAGGAACCGGCGAGGTTGACGATGGCGTCCGCGCCGCGCAGCGCGTCGGCGTCCATCCAGCCGGTGGCCACATCGTAGCCCGCCGCGCCGAAGCTGCGCGAACGGAGCAGGACGACCTCGTGGTCGTGCCGCAGCGACTCCGCGAGGTCGGAGCCGACGAAGCCGGTGCCGCCGAGGAGGACGACCTTGGGGCGCGCGGGGGTCATGGGGCTCGGGTGACGATGAGGAGCCAGGGCTTGCCGCTGCGGGGCTCGCGTCCGAGTCGGCGGACATCGTGACCGGCCTCCTCGCAGGAGAAGCCGAAGGCGTCGACGAGGTCGGATTCATCCTCGCCGCCGGGATGGCCGGTGTAGACGGCGCAGACGATGCGGCCACCCGTCCGGAGGAGGCCCAGGGCAGCATGCAGCGCCTTGCCGGTCGTGACCGGCCGCGTCGTGAGCCCTCGGTCGGCACCGGGGAGGTAGCCGAGGTTGAGCATCACGACGTCGACCTTGCCCGCCCAGGCCGCGGCGAGCGCGCCGAGCTCCGCATGGTCCGCGACCCGGATGTCCGCCCGCCCGTCAAGGTGGGCCTCCTGGAGCCGCGTCCGGGTCGTCTCCACCGCGAGGGGCTGGATATCGAGCGCGAGGACCGAGCCCCCGGGGCCCACGGCCTCGGCGAGGAAAAGGGTGTCGTGGCCATTGCCCGCGGTGGCGTCGATCGCCTTCCCGCCGGGGCGGATGACCTCGGCCGCGAGGGCGTGCGCGGTCTCCGTCAGTCGCATCTCAGGGCAGCCATGGGTACTGGCGGAAGTCGGGAGGCCGCTTCTCGACGTAGGCCCGGTGGCCTTCCTCGCCCTGCTGGGTCAGGTAATAGAGGAGCGTCGCGTTGCCCGCGAGCTCCTGGATGCCCGCCTGGCCGTCGAGCTCGGCGTTGAAGGCGGACTTCAGGCAGCGGATGGCGAGCGGGCTGTGGCGGAGGATCTCCGAGGCCCACTGCTCGCCCTCGGCGTCGAGGCGGTCGACCGGGACCACGGCGTTGACCAGCCCCATGTCGAGGGCCTGGCGCGCGTCGTATTGGCGGCAGAGGTACCAGATCTCGCGGGCCTTCTTCTGCCCGACGATGCGGGCGAGGTAGGAGGAGCCGAAGCCGCCGTCGAAGCTGCCGACGCGGGGGCCGGTCTGTCCGAACACCGCGTCCTCGGCCGCGATCGTGAGGTCGCAGACGACGTGGAGGACGTGGCCGCCGCCGATGGCATAGCCGGAGACGAGCGCGATGACGACCTTGGGCATCGAGCGGATGAGCCGCTGGAGGTCGAGGACGTTGAGACGGGGGACGCCGTCCTTGCCCACGTAGCCGCCGGCCTGGTCGCCGCGGATGCGCTGGTCGCCGCCGGAGCAGAAGGCGTGCTTGCCGTCGGTCTGCGGGTTGGCTCCCCGGAGGAGGACCACGCCGACCGAGGTGTCGTCGCGCGCGTCGGAGAACGCGGCGATCATCTCGGCGACGGTGTCCGGGGTGAAGGCGTTGCGGCGATGCGGGCGGTTGATGGTCACGCGCGCGACGCCGTCACGCTTCTCATAGAGGATGTCCGAGTAGGTCCCGGCGCTTTTCCAGCCTTGGCTCATGGCTCCCATTGAGGAGGAAATGGGCCGCAAGGCGAGCCAAGCCCCGCCTGCGCTTGAAAAACCGCCCCGCATCCCCTTGATGGAGGCATGTCCAAGCCCACGTCCGAGCAGCTCTCGCAGGTGTCCCGTTGGGTCGCCGAGGGCGCGACCTTGGCCGAGGTCCAGTCCCGCCTGGCCTCCGAGTTCGGCCTGTCGATGACCTACATGGATGTCCGCTTCCTGGTCGATGACCTCGGCGCGACCCTGGTCGACAAGCCCGAGCCGAAGGTGGCCGAGCCCCTTCCCGACGCCCTTGCCGCGTCCGCCCCGCCCGAGCCGTCCGTGGCCCCGGAACTCGCCGCGGACCCCGCGCCGGCCGGTGCCGCCAAGGTCAGCGTGACCGTCGACACCCTCGCGCGCCCCGGCGCGATCATCAGCGGCAAGGTCACCTTCTCGGATGCCCAGGTGGCCGATTGGTATGTGGACGAGCAGGGCCGCCCGGGTCTTCTCCCGGCGACGCCCGGATACCGGCCGTCCAACGAGGATATCCGCCAGTTCCAGGTGCTGCTGGAGGCGGAGTTCCAGAAGCGAGGCTACTGAGACGGCGGCTGGGGATAGACTTCAAAGGATAGATTTCAAAGTCCAGGGCCGCGCGGCAAACGAAGAACTAAAAACCAAGAACGAAAGGGGTGGTGAAGCCGCACCGCTTCGATGGTCGGTGTTTCTCCGCAGTTACCTTTCGTTCTTCGTTTTTCATTTTCGTCCATACGACCGCACTTCCGTCCATCCGTTATTCCGTGCTTCCGTGCAGCCGTGCCGCTGCGAAGCCGTGCACTCCTGTCCTCAGGCGCGCCGCACCGCCACCAACGCCTCGGCGAGCGCGAGGTCGCTCGCCCGCGTGAGCTTGGGATTGGGCGCGTCGCCCTCGACGAGGGCCACATCCTTGCCGACGGCCGCCATCGCGGAGGCGTCATCCGTCACGCGGATGCCCGCCGCCTTGGCCTGGCGATGGGCCGAGAGGATGACGTCCGTCCGGAAGACCTGGGGCGTCTCCGCCAGCCAGACCAAGGCGCGGTCGGGCGAGTCGGCGATGGCCGCGTCGCCCGGCCGGGCGATCTTCACGGTGTCGGCGCTGCGGGAGGCGAGGATGGCGGCTCCCGTCTCCGTCGCGCGCCCCAGCACCTTGCGGATGGAGGCGGGAGTGACGAGCGGCCGCGCCGCGTCGTGGATCGCGACCCAGCCGTCGCCGCCGATGACCTCGAGCCCGGCCAGAACGGAATCCTGACGCTCGGCGCCGCCTTGGACCCAGCCGAGGACCGGCAGCCCGTCCAGCGCCGCGGCCAGCCTGGCCCGCTGGGCCTCGTCGCGATACGTCACCCAGGCCCCTTCGAGTCCGCCGGCGGCGACGAAGGCCTCGAGCGAGCGGCGGACGACGGGGATGCCCGCGAGCGGCGCGAGGACCTTGTCGCCCACCGCGCCCTGCATGCGCTTGCCCGACCCGGCGGCCAGCAGCAGCAGCCGGAAGGGCGCCGCGCTCATGCGACCTCGCCGATCTCGCGGCGGATGCGCAGCGTCATCGCCGCGGGATCCCGGTCCTTGAGGATGGGGCGCCCGACGACGATGGCGGAGGCGCCGGCGGCGGCGGCCTGCGCGGGCGTCATCACGCGGCTCTGGTCATCGCCCGCGGCGTCGGGATAGCGGATGCCGGGGGTGACGAGGTAGGGGGCTTGCCCGAGCGTCGAGCGGAGGATGGGGAGCTCGAGCGGGGAGCAGACGAGGCCGTCGATCCCGGCACCGGTCGCCATCGCGCCGAGCAGGCGGACCTGCTCCTCGGCCGATCGGGAGATGCCGACGGCGCCGAGCTGCGCCTGATCCATCGAGGTCAGGACCGTCACGCCCAGGAGCCGGCAGCCGGGCAGGGCGTCCCGGGCGGCATCGGCGGCGCGCGCCAGCATCTCGGGCCCGCCGGACGCATGGAGGGTGAGGAGCGAGCAGGGGCGCCCCCGCAGGCTCTTGATGGCCGACGCCACGGTGTTGGGGATATCGTGCAGCTTCAGGTCGAGGAAGACCGAGAAGCCGAGTCCGGCGAAGTCGTCGACGATGCCGGGGCCGTGGCGCGTGAAGAGCTGGAGCCCGAGCTTCACCCAGCGGAGATTGCCCGCGAGCGGCTTGGCCAGCGCCAAGGCCTCCTCCCGCGTCTCCACATCGAGGGCGAGGATGAGGTTGCAGGGGGACGCGGCGGGCATGGATGGATTGTGAAAAGTGAAAGGTAAAAAGTAAAAGGGAATAGCCAAGGTGTATGAGCTCGGCAGGCCAAACTTGCGA
>VFQT010004116.1_pt1 | contig 12512 bp, 17 predicted proteins | sample 3512381 | NCBI WGS metagenome assembly VFQT01 (sample SAMN10412376, study PRJNA504923) | tailings metagenome | isolation source: Relicate 2 Philex TSF3 active mining site | place: Philippines: Tuba, Benguet | collected 2017-08-29 | reverse complement strand
TCCACGCCGCTTCCATGGCACGCGCCGCCGCGGCTGTGTGGTGAGCCGATTGCTGGTGCGGACCGTCAGGGGAGGGCATCGAGGCCGGCGGGTGTGGGCGGATCACCAGGGGGTGAACACGCCGGCATGACGAAAGCCTTTCATGACTGGCGGCCGCCCTTGGCAGCCTGAATTACCAGCTGTGACGCGAGGGCCTCAAGCCGTCTGCGGCTGGTGCATCCAGCCAACGCTTGAAGGTGCCTCAACAGCTCGGGGGATACCTCGATAGCGACGCGGACGGATCGAGAGCTGGCGTTCATGGCCGATGCCGCAAAGGTGCATCCAAATGCACCTCAGCCGCTGCGAGATGGAAGCGCTGCCAATCAACAGGCAACGTGCATCAAAGTGCTGCAGATCGCATCACGAGGTAGGGGCGATATGCAAGACGCGCATACGCCTTAACCCGAGTTCACTCACTCTTGGCGTTTTCGGCCGTACTTTGTAAATCTGGAAATAGATAGCCCAAATCCGAAGCAAATCCGTAGAGCGCTCAGCGGCTGGGCTGATCCTTTCGGGGCGATTCACTCTCGCCATGTCCTTCTCTTCCAGCACCCCAGCTCGTTTCACATCCCAGCCGCAGCGCTCCTTCCGGGCGCCCAAGCGCCTCACCATCACCGTTCCGCATGTCTTGATGGAGGCCCTGATCCAGCGCAGCAGCGCTGAGGGCCGCTCGCTCAGCAATCTCGCCGCCTATCTGCTGGAGCTCTCCCTCAATGAACGACCACCGATGGCCGACCGCCGGGCTGCATAAGCCCCCCCCCCCGCGTGGGTGGGGGAATGAGGCCTGATGCCCTGGCGGCGCTCCCTCTGCCGCTCAGGGCCCTGGGCATCGAGGTCGAATCAGACGCTTGCACCTATGCCGAGCAGTCGAATCCGGCTCTCGGTGAGCGTCTGATTGTTCCCCTCGTTCCAGAGCGAGACTTTTTGGCGCAGTATGCCTTGCTCGATCTCGGCGGCCTTGTGATCAATTCCGGTCGCATTTCACCCATGATCTCGAGGCAAGAGCCCAATCACAACGCGGTTCTTCTGCTCAACTACGGAAGCCGCTGCATTTATCGCCATGGCGGAAAAAAGCACGAGAGCCATCGCGGTGATGTGATTCTCACCACCAATGAGGGAGGCGCTTATCACTGCCACTACGGTTCAGGGATCTATCTTGCCATCGACACAGCACGGCTACAGCAGACATCAAAAGACCTGCTCGATAACAGCCAAAGCCAAACAATTCCAGCACTGATCCCCCTCAAGCAGTGCGATTCCTTCTCGTTGTTCAGCTTCTTTGCCCATGTTGATGAGCTGCTGCTCCAGGAGCGCTGGCTTCCCAGAGCCCTTGGACTGGGAAGCCAGCTGTATCGCTATCTGGCCATTGCGCTGATTCAACAGAACGGCCAGATCGATCAGCTGCGGCGACGGCAACAGGAGCGCAGACGCTGGAGCCCCGGCCTCGATGAGCTGGTGGATCAGATCCGAGCCAACCGCCAGCAACCCCTTGCCATGGCCGATCTGGAACGGATGAGCTGCTACTCAGCGCGGCATCTCACCACCTTGTTTCGCGAGCGGTTCAACTGCACACCGATGCAGTTTGTGCGCCGTCAGCGTCTGGAGCTTGCGATGGAGCGACTCATGGCACCCCAGCCAGGGGACACCGTGATCCGCATCGCCAGGGAGTGCGGCTACCGCCATGCCGCCAACTTCAGCGTGGATTTCCAGCGCCAGTTCAACAGCAAACCGTCGGATGTTCTGCGGCTATCGCGGGGCACCAGGTCGCTTTGATCAGACACACGTCCTGCCTCTGCCGCAGCGTGGACCCTGGGAGGGTCCACGCCGCTTCCATGGCAAGCGCCGCCGCGGCTGTGTGGTGAGCCGAGCGATGGAGCAGACCGTCAGCAGAAGGGATCGAGGTCGGTGGGTGTGGGCGGATTACAACCCCATCAAGCACTCGGCCACATCAGCGCTCGGAGCGTCGTGGTCCCCTGAGGGATTCAGGAGCCGAGTAGGGCAGTGCACTCAAGACGCTCTTGGCTGGCATCGCGCCGCTGAAGACGGAGCGTGATCATGCTTGCCAGGTAATCAGCATCATCAGCCACACCACAGAAACGGGCTGAGCCCCATGTGTGCAGCCAGGGCAGGCCAAGGAAGTAGAGGCCTGAGCTCTGGGTCATGCCGCGGTCGTGTGCCGGTTGTCCGGACCCGTCAAAAACCGGGACATCGATCCAGCGAAAATCCGATTGGTAGCCGGTACACCACACAACAGCAGCCAGTGGCTCGGACGTGAGATCGATGCCGGGATCTTCCGCGGGGCCTGGCTGCCAACACGGGGAGTAAGGAGCCTCGACAGGGGCCTCGACACCCTCCTTCGCAATCCAGCTGTCAATGCTGCTGCGGATGCGGCAGTACACCGAATCAGCGTGATCGAGATTGCTCGCCAGGTCCTGGTTGAAGCTGATGTGCTCTGCGGTCACTGAGCGCAGGCGGCCATGAAGGTGCATGCCTTCCAGCGCGCGGGCCCGCAAATCAATCTCTCGGCCACCGTCACGGCCCGTGAGGTAGTGATTGGTCTTGGAGCGAACGGAGCGCGGATCAGGGTGATCTGCGATCGGCATGGAGTAATACCCCATTCGGTCAAGCCAATCCACAACATCTTTCCCGCGATAACGCCGGGGAGAGCGTGGCGCAGATCCAACACTCAGATGAACCTGTCGACCAGCGAGAAAGAGGTCCTCAGCGATCTGACAACCGGACTGACCGCTCCCGACAACAAGGACAGGTCCCTCCGGGAGTGATTCAGAGTTTCGATAGTCGCGAGCGTCGAGCTGGAGCGTTTGTGCGGGAAGCCTTGGAGCGTCAGCGTGGCGTCGGGGAATGTGGTACCCGCCCGTGGCAACCACCACGTGATCAGCCAGGATCTCACCCTCTGATGTGAAAAGCCGATAGCCCGTTCCATTGTGAACAAGACGATGAACGGTGACACCCTCACGAAGATCAGGCGCTACGAATGCCGCGAAGCGCTGCAGGTAAGAGACAATCTCCGACTTGACCATGAACCCGTCTGGTTCAGATCCGTCATAAGGGAAATCAGGCAACTGACATTGCCAATTGGGAGTGACCAAGCAAAAGCTGTCCCAGCGCTGCTGGTCCCACGCATAGCCAACCCTATTCTTCTCAAGGACAAGGGGTCTGATGCCGCGTTTCTGAAGAGCGTGCGCGATCGATAGGCCAGCTTGGCCGCCACCAACCACCACCACTTGGTGATGCCGAACCTGAGAAGAAGCGTACACAGGGGATCATCAAGTCTAACAATCAATACTCCTCTCTACGTCGACCGGTGTCCGTATCAGTCAACACCAAACACAAGGAGCCAGAGACAATTGGATAATTACGTCGCTTTTGGTCGCATCGGCGACATTGCCGAATGGAGAGGGAGGGCAAAGCTGATTTGGACACATTCCAAAACGTTCATGCCTGCCGTCAGCCGTCCGTCCAACCAGCCAGGCGAACACCTCGTTGATTACGAGGAAAAGGTTTTTCCCGATGTCAAGGCTGAACCAGGCGAAAAGGCTCTCATCACGTTTCACACAGTCGCATTCGAGGGATCGATTGGCCTGGTGAATCTGCTGCAGGCGAGCAGGTTGATCAACAAGGGTTTTGAAACCTCAATCCTGCTCTACGGTCCCGGGGTGACGCTGGGCGTGCAAAGGGGTTTTCCGAAACTCGGCGATGCCGCATTCGACGGCCACCTCAACTTCAACGCCCGCCTACAGAAGTTCATGGATCAAGGCGGAAAGGTGTATGCCTGTCGCTTTGCCCTGCAAGCTCTTTATGGCCATGGCGAAGGAGCATTGATGCCTGGAATCCGGCCAATCAATCCGCTTGATGTCCTCGACATTGTGCTGATGCACCGCAAGGAAGGTGCCTTCATCCTCGATACCTGGACCCTCTGATCCTCCTGCCCTCTGACCCATGGCCAACACACTCAAGGTTGCAGCAGCCCAGATCCGTCCGGTTCTGTTCAGCCTCGATGGCTCCGTTCAACGGGTTCTGTCGGCCATGGCAGAGGCTGCTGAGCAGGGGGTAGAGCTGATCGTGTTCCCTGAAACCTTTCTGCCTTACTACCCCTATTTCTCATTTGTGGAGCCGGCTGTCCTGATGGGCCGCTCTCACCTCACGCTCTACGACCAAGCTGTCACTGTGCCGGGACCCGCCACCGAGGTCATTGCGGCAGCAGCTCGTCAACACAACATGCACGTGCTGCTCGGAATCAACGAGCGTGATGGTGGCAGTCTGTACAACACTCAGCTGCTTTTTGATAACGCTGGTGAGATCATTCTGAAACGGCGCAAGATCACTCCCACCTACCATGAACGGATGGTTTGGGGTCAAGGTGATGGCTCCGGGCTGAGGGTTGTTGACACCAAGCTGGGAAAGATCGGTGCTCTGGCTTGCTGGGAGCATTACAACCCACTAGCACGATTCTCCCTGATGGCTCAAGGAGAAGAGATCCACTGCGCCCAGTTTCCAGGGTCTCTGGTGGGTCAGATCTTCAGTGAGCAAACAGCCGTGACAATGAGACACCATGCCTTGGAGGCGGGGTGCTTCGTCATCTGCTCCACAGCATGGCTGGATCCTGAGGATTACAACACCATCACAGCAGACACCTCACTTCATAAGGCTTTCCAGGGTGGCTGTCATACAGCAGTGATCAGTCCAGAAGGCCGCTATCTCGCGGGTCCACTTCCCGACGGTGAGGGTCTAGCGATCGCTGAACTGGATCGTTCACTGATCACGAAACGCAAGCGAATGATGGACAGTGTCGGGCACTACAGCAGACCAGATCTACTGGGCTTACGGATCAATCGCACTCCTGCAACACAAATGAGTGCCATGAACCCGATTTCTGAAGTTCACGAATCCACCCCATGGCTGTCCCTTGGCCAGGAGCTCCTCGATGTCTGAGCTAGGGCGTTTGGTCACTGAGCTCCAGGTTCATGGCGTCGCCGACCCGGCGCTGCCAGGAAATCGAGGCCGTCGCGGTGGTGCAGGACCTTCCGATCACCGAGCACTCACGATTGACGGAACCACAGTCATGGTTCCCGTCTACAACACAGCAGCCAAGGCTTCTCCCTACAGCCTGGAGTCATCCGGAACCAGCGTTGTAGCCCTTGCAAATCAAGGGTCCGAGGCCTTGCGCCCTGTGGAAACGACCTCGGAACCAGCCTTCTATCAACTGAGCACTGCAGAGGGAGTCCCCTACCGCTCCATTGCCCTACTGCACGGGCGCGATGTCTTAGCAACGACTCTGTTGCAGACCTGCATCCGTTTCCGCGACCGAACGGATTCCTGTCAGTTCTGCGCCATTGAGCAGTCTCTGGAAGACGAGCGCACCATCGTGCGCAAGACCCCTGCGCAGGTTGCCGAAGTTGCCGAAGCAGCCGTGCGATTGGATGGCGTGAAACAACTGGTGATGACCACAGGTACGCCCAACAGCGATGACCGTGGTGCACGCCTGATGGCAGAAACAGCCGCCGCTGTGAAACAGCGAGTGCAGGTTCCGATCCAAGCCCAGTGTGAACCGCCAGATGACCCGATCTGGTACGAACGCATGAAGCAGGCAGGGGTTGACAGCCTGGGGATGCACCTGGAAGTGGTGGAACCAGAGGTACGACGCCGCATTCTTCCTGGCAAGTCAGAGATCACCCTTGAGCACTACTACACGGCGTTTGAACAGGCGGTTGAGGTCTTCGGTCGCGGTCAGGTTTCAACCTATCTCCTAGCAGGTCTTGGTGACTCAGCTGAGTCTCTGATTGCCTGCAGCGACAAGCTCATCAGTCTTGGTGTCTATCCATTTGTCGTTCCTTTTGTTCCGATTTCGGGTACACCACTTGAAAACCATCCAGCTCCCTCCACCGACTTCATGGTGGAGGTCTACACCGCGATTGCCAGTCGTTTGAGGGCATCAGACATCAGTTCTGATGCCATGGCCGCTGGCTGTGCCAAATGCGGTGCGTGCTCCGCGCTCTCGTTGTTTGAAACCGATCGCTGACATCCATGTTCTTCATCGATCCCAGCACCCACGACATCGGCCGTAGTTTCAGCTCAGCCCCTGCATCGTTCACGCCTTCCGTGCGCTGGGGGCTTGGAATTGATGCTGACGACTTTCGCCTTTCCCCAACAGCGAGCTCAGATCGATTTTCCTTTCATCTCTTACGGCCTCAATCCAGCTTGATCGCTGGCTATTGGGAGCTGCGCAGTGCCATCTTCTGCGAAGAGCAGCATCTCTTTGAAGAGAGTGACCGTGATGAACTCGATAACCACGCTTATCCCATAGCTGCAATCCACCATGGCCTTGACCATTGCGGCCAGGTGGTAGGTGTAGTGCGTATCGTCGAGAAAACTCCTGGACTTTGGTACGGAGGGCGTCTTGGAGTCCACCGTGAGTTCCGGCGCCACAATCAAATTGGCAAAGGGCTGATCTGGAAAGCGGTAACAACCGCGAACGGCTGGGGCTGCGAGCGCTTCCTAGCTACAGTCCAGATACAGAACGTCCGGTTCTTTCAACGACTGCATTGGCAATCGATTGATGAACTCGAGATCAAAGGCATCCGTCACCACCTAATGGAAGCTGATCTCAACTACTACGCTCCCTCAGTTGAGCGGCGCCCCTATGCGCTCAACGTTGCATGAGCGCCATTGAGCTCCAGACTCTTTCAGAGCAGCTCCGTTCATTACCTGGCCTTCTTTCAAAGCGCGATATTCATGAGCCTGCCGCTGTTTTTGAGCACCATCCATTCCCAGAGCTCGGTGACGCCAGTCGGCTGGGTGATGATACGGCGCTAATTCCGCCTCAATTGGGTTCATTGTTGCTGGCCTGCGAAGGCATGCAGCCGGAACTTGTGATGGAGGATCCATGGTTCGCGGGATGGAGTGCGGTTCTTGTCAACCTGAGCGATATCGCTGCGATGGGTGGACGACCTCTGGCACTGGTCAACAGTATTTGGGGGCAAGGACATGAGGCTGCGCAACCGCTGTTGGAAGGAATGCGCTTTGCCTGTGAAAAATTTGCTGTCCCGATGGTGGGCGGTCACACCAATACTCAGAGTCCATACTCGGCCCTGTCGGTGTCTGTTCTTGGGATAGCCGACGGTCCGGTCTTATCAGCGAGAGCAGCCCAGCCTGGTGACGCACTGGTGCTGTTGATTGATGGTGATGGGAGTTTTTACCGGCACTATCCCTTTTGGGATGCAGCCACCAACGCCGATCCAGAACGGTTGCGCGCTCAATTATCCCTACTACCCAAGCTGGCGCATGCACGAATTGCACGCGCCGCGAAAGATATCAGTATGGGAGGGTTGGTTGGCACAGCTGTGATGTTTTCCGAGGCTTGCAGCCTGCGAATCACGATCGAGCTGGATGCGATTCCGCGACCAGCAGGCATCAATGAATTGAGTTGGCTCAGTTGCTTCCCAAGCTTTGGCTTTCTTCTCGCCATTCCTCATTCTGAATTGCTTCCCCTTCGAGAGCTGGTCAATCTGCATCCCGGTTTAATGTGTGAAAGCATTGGTCGATTTGAAGAAAAGACAAGCGGTGTGTGGCTTGAGAAAGATGGCCAAACCCATCAGCTTTGGGGCCCAATGAGCCCACTAACCGGATTTGGGGCAGTGGTGACTTCTTAGCCACTGTTTTGTTCGCCTCTCAACGAATGCCTGAAGTCGTACTTGAGCTCCGATGGCCTGATGGCGAAGCCAGCAGCTTTTATTCCCCTTCAACCGTGGTGTATGAATTTCTCAAGCCAGGTGACAGGCTGAGTATCGCTGAACTTGAGCAGAAAGGACTAGCGGCTCTGACTGAAGCCTCTGAACGGGTGCGCGCACGCTACGGATTCGCATGTACTCGCACTGACGAAGAAGCCCTCAAACTCCGCAAACGCCTCGCCCTTTACAGCAGCACGGAAACCGTTGAGGTTCAGGGTTCTTCTAACTGACCACATAGCTTTCAAACCACAGCTCTTCAGATCATGACCGGCAAGCCCCCATTCCCTCCCTTCACCCTGGAAACAGCCATTCAGAAAGCACGGATGGCCGAAAATGCCTGGAATGGACGAGACCCTCAAGTCGTTGCACTTGCCTACACCGAAGACAGTCGCTGGCGCAACAGAAGTGAATTCATCACTGGCCGTGAGGAAATACTCCGTTTTCTTGAGCGTAAATGGGCAAAGGAGCTGGACTACAAACTGATCAAAGAGGTGTGGGCTTGCTCCGACAACAGGATTGCGGTCCGATTCCAATATGAATGGCACGACGACTCAGGAAACTACTATCGCTCGCATGGAAATGAAAACTGGGAATTCTCTGAAACGGGCTTGATGCGACGCCGCGAAGCGAGCATCAATGATGTGCCCATCCGTGAAAGCGACAGGCTTTTCACATGGGGCGAAGGGCCACGTCCCTTGGATTTTCCTGGCCTTACCGAACTCGGTCTCTGACAGCTGATTCATGACACCGTCACTGAGGATCAAAACGCTTGATCAGCTGAGACTGTTCATGGAGCATCATGTCTTTGCAGTCTGGGACTTCATGCTGCTTCTGAAGTCCCTGCAGCAACAGATCGCCCCCTCCGGCACGCCTTGGCTGCCTCCGAAGCATCCAGGTCTCACTGGATTGATCAATGCGCTTGTTGCGGAAGAGGAGTGCGACTGCCTACCGCCAGAGCTCGGTGGTCCGATTCATCTGAGCCATTTCTCGATCTATCGCAGGGCCATGCAGGAAATCGGCGCAAACACCCGACCGATCGACGCTGTCCTCTCCGTAGCCCAACGCGATGGACTGGATCACGCCCTGCTTCATCCAATGATTCCGGCTCCTTCGAAAGCATTCATGAGAAGCACTCTGGAAATCATCGAATCCGGTCAAGCCCATCTCATGGCAGCTGCTTTCTGTTACGGCCGCGAGTGCCTTGTTCCTGACCTCTTCACGCAATTACATGGCCAGATTGATCGCCAAGATCTCCATGCGCCGACATTACTTTGGTACCTGCAGCGGCACGTCACACTTGACGGGGACAGCCACGGCCCGCTAGCTCAACGAATGGTGGAAGAGCTCTGCGAGAACGATCCCAGGCGAATCCAAGAGGTGGAAGACGTAAAAAGCCGTGTCGTGGTCCAACGGAATGACTTCTGGCAATCCATCGCCCAATCAATCGACTCACCATCAGCCCTACCTGCTTGCTGCCAAACCTGATGTTGGCTTACCCCTGATGGAAGCACTTCTGCGTACCGTCTATCAGACCTGATCCTTGCCGCCTCTGACGCAGTGGGCACGCTGGGAGGGTCCACGCCGCTTCCATGGCACGCGCCGCCGCGGCTGAGTGGTGAGCCGATAGCTGGTGCAGGCCGTCAGCAGAGGGGATCGAGGTCGTGGGTGTGGGCGGAGTACCAAAGGGGTGACGACACTGCAGCCAGAAGCCGCGATGATGGGTAGATGGCTCCTGCATCGCCTCCAACCCTGGATGAGCTGCGCCGGTTGGCTCCGGCGCTGCAGAGCATCACGGCGGCCCATGGCGCCCTGGAGCTGCAGGTGTTCGGCTCAGTGGTCCGGGGTTCCGCTCGGCCGGGCAGTGACCTCGATCTGCTGGTGGAATTCCCCAACAGCCCCAGCTTTGAGCAGTTCATGGATCTCAAGCTGGCGCTGGAGGATCTGCTCAGCGTTCCTGTGGATCTGGTAACCCGCCGGGGTCTGAGGGCTGAGCTGCGCCAACGCATTGAAGAAGAGGCCATCCCTCTTGCCTGAGCGCAAGGAGAGCCGGGATTGGACGCTCTTTCTGAGCGACATGCAGCGGTTCTGCTCCAGGGTTATCCGTTACTGCCATGGGCTTAGCGCGGAGCAGTTCGCGGCCGATGACCTTGTCACCGATGCGGTGCTGCGCAACCTCGAGTTGCTCGGGGAAGCAGCCAAGCAGATACCCGATTCCGTACGCCAACGGCATCCAGCGGTGCCCTGGCGGCGGATTGCAGGTCTGCGAGACGTCTTGGCCCATGCCTATTTCGGTCTGGAGGATGAAACGATCTGGCAGATCGTGAGCAGCAGCGTTCCGGCTCTTTCTATCCAGCTGAACGCCGTTGCACTGGCAGAAGGGCTTCCGGTGAATGAGGGCGACACAGGAGCTTGAGCACCCCGCAAGATGCACCCCACCGGCTCCAGACGCACCGCAAGAAGCGCCGCGCCGGGCACCTCCAGGATCGCCCCTGGTCAAGGGCTGCGCGAGGCGAGTGACTGGTTGCTGTAGCGCGATCGCCCCGGCTGCGCCGGTGCTCACCGCGCATCAGCGGAAGGACTCGCCCCTTGACTGGCGGAGCGGTCCTTGAGGCGTCCCGTCGCTGCGCCGTAGGGCGTCAGGTCGTCATGGTTACGCATGCAATCGGTTGGGGTCCGGAGGATCCGGTTGCCCTGGTGGAGTCCTGCTACCGGGCCGTGGAGTGGCTGCTCGCCACCCACACCGCCAAAGGGCTTCTGATCCCAAGGCCCTGGATCGATCACCCCTATGGGGAGGAAGAGATCGCGTTGCTTGAGGAGGAGCTGCTGCCAGCGATGGCGGTGTTTCTCGCTCGGGTGGAGGCGATTGATCGGGCGATTGAGGCTGATCAGGAGCTGGAGGTAGCTGCCCATCAGGCCCGCTGAGGGCCTGGCCGGCGGTGGCCGGCCTTTTCTGCTGCTCCCGTTGGGCTGATCAGGGAATACGGAGCTCGCAGTATTCACCGGGCCGGATGCATGTGACCACCGCAGCCATCTGCTCTGCGGCTGCTTTGATGCGCGGCCAGCTGGTGGTGGTCAGCACCAGGATCGCGAGGGAGGGGGGCTGGAGGTTCTGCTGATAGCGCAGGTTGATGTCCGTGGTGATCAGAAGGCGATACCCCAGTTGGCCAGCCAGGAGGACGAGCTCCTGATTGGTCGCCCGCGACCAACCCTGCTCGTAGGCGGTGCCGACCAGGTGAGCGCTCAGCCACTGGCGCAAAGGGACTGGCGTTCCTTGGTCCAACAGGATGTTCACTAGGCCAACGCAACGGTGGTGCTTGCCGCTGCGTGCTGAAGAACCTGGCGCGCCTGCTCTGCCGTGACGCCGGGGAACAGCTCAACAAATTGCCCCAGCGAGACCCCGTCCTCGAGGTTCTGAAACAGGGCCGCCACCGGAACGCGGGTCCCGCGAAACAACCAGGCGCCACTCACCCGCTGCACATCCCGCTCGACCGCCGAGCATTCAGACCAGTCCAAAAGGCTTGGCTCGGTGATGGCGACCCGTCAAATGTAAACCCCATCTTAACAAGGCGTAACGATTTGCCGGGTTGGGTCAGGCGAGAAATCCTTCAATCCAGCGCTGGTGGCGGCTGGTGGTGATCAGCCCTGCCAGGGAGGGCACGGCATCAGGCACTTGGAAGGCAGCGCGGAAGCCCTTGGAGAACGCCTCGAGGCGAGCAGGGGCCAGGGCCTTGAATCGCTCCTGTAGCCCGGAGATCACAGCAGGTTGGAGGGGAGCATCAGCCACCTCCGTATTGGGATCTTTGGTTCCGGTGGCTACGGGCGCCGGTGTGGCGGCAGCTGCGCTGCTCACCTGGCGTTGCTGCTTGTCGTAGAGCGCCAGGCCAAAGGGATTGCCGAAGGTCATCAGGGCCCGTTTAGTGGCATCGGTTTCGGCTTCCTTGAGGGCCGATTCATGGGCCAGGCCCAGATCGGCGTCGATGCCATGGCCAGCTCCGGAGCCCTCACGGATGAGGGTGCGGTTGCCGGCGGTGATGGTGATGCGCACGCGGGCGATGTAGGTCACGCCCCAGCCGCTTTTGCGATCACGGCCAATGGGGCGCTCGTGTTCGGCCACGCAGCGGCTGATCAAGGTGGAGCGCTCCCAACCGTCAAAGCCAAAGATGCGGTTGGCTTCTGCGATCACCTGCCACCCCTCGAGATAGCTCACGCGGCTGCGGCCCTGCTCCCGCTGGCGCACGTTGGCGCGATCAAGAGGAGCCGAGAGCGCCGCAATCTGCCGAGCAGTCAATCCCCCGCCCGGGGCGGGGCCAGTGGCCCCCTCGGTGTGGGCGGTTGCAGGTGAGGGCGATGGTTGAGCACCGTCTGCCTTTTGGCTGAGGGATTCACGGAGCAGCTCGAGCGTCGATGGCGGCCGGCTGGTGGAGCTCCGGCGCACCACAGGGGTGGCGTGGGCGGTGGCTGTGGATGTGATGGCCATGGGAACAAGTGGGTGTGTGTGGAGTGAGAAGGACGTGGGGCCCGCAACTGCAAAACCCCATATCAAGGCCCCCTATGGGGGCTAGGTGATGGACCAGTGGCGGCGTTTGATGAGGCGTGCGCCGGGGATGGCGGTGGATGAGAGGGAGAAGGCGAGGTGAGCGGCTTCTGCTTTGGGGAGGCCTGAGGTGGCGGTGGAGATGAGGGCGCGGATGCGGGCCTTGATCGAGGTTTTGTTGGGGGTGGTGG
>VFQT010004115.1_pt1 | contig 12513 bp, 15 predicted proteins | sample 3512381 | NCBI WGS metagenome assembly VFQT01 (sample SAMN10412376, study PRJNA504923) | tailings metagenome | isolation source: Relicate 2 Philex TSF3 active mining site | place: Philippines: Tuba, Benguet | collected 2017-08-29 | reverse complement strand
TCGTATGTTGTCGTCTGCGGTCTCGGCAATGATGTCCTGGAGTTTGTCCAAACCCAAAGTCAGCGCTGCCGTCGCTCCCTTGCTAAGCGTCTCGATATCAATGTCCAAGCCATCGATAATCCGGTTGACAGCTAGGACGACATTGTCGGCGCCCGAGATCCTGCGAGCAGCACTCATGCGGGTTTGCATGAGTTCATACTCTTGGTCATTCATGTCTCGGGGCTCAATCCCTGTATGCTTGTTTTTTGCTCGCATAGTGTAATTTACAACAAAGTCACTTAGGATGCACCATGGCATTTGATTTCAAGAACTTATTGCTGCAAGCAGGTGGCGTAGCCGCTGGCGTTGCACTCCCAGGCATTGGCGCTCCGTTGTTCGGCGCGTTGGCCCCGGGCATCATGCAAGGACTCGGTGACGCTTTCGGTATTTCCGATGGCGGCTCCAGCGCTACCAACGCGGCAACGAACAAGGCTATCGAAGACGCCGCCCGTATCCAGCAAGCAGCGAGCTATACAGCTTCTGGAGCTGAGGGTGCTGCAGCTAACCGCGAGTCTATGATGAAGTCGCGTGAGCTGGTCAACACTATGTCAGCTGACGCTCGTCGTGCTCAGCAGCAGCAGCAGGCCCTTGGGTCGCAGGCTCTCAGCGGCGCTCAGACAATGACCGACTTGGCAAGCCAGCAAGCAGCACAGAACCTTGGCAATCAGCGCCGCGCTCTTATGGAGCAGGCTGGCGCTGGCGGAGCATCGGCAGCGGCACTCGCTGGTATCGCTGGCAATCTCGGGCAGTCTAACACTCAGACACTTGGGAACTTGCTTATGCAGGGCACGCAAGCCCAGCAGCAGGGTGCCGCTCAAGCATCTGGTATGTTCGAAGCTGGCGAAGCCGCACGTGTACGTGACCTTCAGAATCGTCTGCAGATGTTTCAACCATTCGCAATGCAAAAGTTTGGTGGTACAACAGCCGGGGCGATCAGTTCGCTTGGAGACTTCGGTGCACAGCAGCAAGCTATGCAAGCATCGGAAGACCCACTTTACCTCCTCAAGCGCATGGGCGGCACAGTCGGCCAGAAAGCGCTCATGGATATCTTCAATCAAGATGCAGCCAATAAGTTGGGCGAGCAGGGTACGACTGGCATCCAGGGTACGCCTTCACCAGAGAATTTCTTCTCTGCTATTATGGGCCGACGCGAGCCGACCAACTTTGTGATGGCTTCTTCACGTAACCGAGGTTAAGGACTAGACATGGCACAATATATCGTACACCCAGCAGAAGCAGGCGCCTCGGCAGCAGACCGCTATGGCATGACTGAGTTGCAAGGATTGAGTGAACAAACCAGTAACTTCGTCAATAATGCCGCACTGCAGATGCGTCAAATGCAAGAGCAAAAGGCTAAGACTGACGTAATGCGTGGGCTGCTGAACATTGGCATCAACCCAATGACCGGTGGGACTATCCCAGTAACAGCGCTCGGGCGTACAGCGAACATGTTCCCTGAGGCTGCCCGTGACCTTGCGATCACACAAATGGGACTTACTGGTTTCTCGATCCCATACGGTCAAGTACAACCAAGCCGCCTTTCATCTTACAACCCTTTGCAGTTCTGGCCTGGTGCTTCTGTAGATAATACCAGCGTGCCATTCGGTCAAGGCTTCGGCGCTACAATGCCAACAGATGTTCAGTTGGAGAAGCAACGCCTAGGCATCAAGTAGCAAAGTGGCAACGCTAATGCCAGAATGAAATGCAAAATGGCCAGGTTCCCCTGGCCATTCTTCTTTGCAACCACTTCTCAGCTTAGGGTCTGAGGAGCTTCTTCTTCTACTTCTGGTGGAGCGCTCGGCACGAACGCGAACTGTACGCTTCCAAGAGTGACGTTGATATTGAGGCTGATCTCACCGCCTGCGCGATTGCGCAAGAACTCGATGTAGTCGATCAGCATCTTTGTAGCCTCTGTGGCCTTCTGATCTGGAGTCTGTGCTTCTTCTTGCACGACTACTGCTTCTCCTACTTGCTCTTCCATAGCTCCTCCTTATAGGTTTTCGGCCTCGACAGTAACGTAGAACTCGTTAGCTGGCGATGTACCAATGATGTGTGCTGAAAAACCCAATTTGTCCGATGGGTCCAGCAGCAAATTTAATGGCAATTTGCGTACCGACCAACGCTGAACTTGTTCATTCACCACTGGCACTGCAGAAACATTGATCTCGCTGTGCGGAATCCATGCTGAATCTTCAGCGCTGTACTTATACATGCGGATCATGTTGTTGTCTGTGATCCCGCGTGCAGTAATGTGGATCTCGAGGATCGAGCGCGTGTGGTTGTTGTCAGTAGGCACAACTTCAATGATGCTGCCAGTGCCATCAAATGCTGTGTTTGATGATGCGCCAGCAGCCGTCGTCAGTGAGCCTGTGTGTGTGATCCATGAGACTGCCATGTTTACTCCTAGAGCTCGATGACTGTTGCCACTACGTGGAACGTCTCAGCATTGTTGGTAGACATCTGGAGCTTCTGCCCTGTCGTGAGCTTAAGGCCAGTAGGACGGAATGACTTCTGGAACGAACGGATGCTGCCGCTAGGCGTGATCGCCTCTACCGTCACTTCACGCTCAAGACGCGTGTTTGTGCCGTCATAGATGAAGACGCGGATCATTCCAGCTGTGGTAGTGCCTGTCGCCGCCATAGTTACTTCTTCGATGATGCAGCCATTTGCTGGGCCTGTAACTACATCGACCAGTGTGCCAGTGCCATCTCGGTTGGTATTCGCCACACTCAAGACGGCGGATTTCATTGTTGATGCCATGTTGATTACCCTGTTATGATTTGGAGTTGGTTGTAAGAGTTGTTGAATTGCAGGTTGGAGTTTGCTACAGACATCTCAACCGTGAGCTTGATCTTAAGTTTGTCGCCTACGCGGTAATTTACGGGATTGGCAATGAACGGCGTCGAAGGCATAGCATTGGCTGCAGACAAATCCCCAGCAATACCAGTTGCAGCGATGCCGCGTCCGCCTGTCAGGAATGTCCCGAAGGTATTGACTGACCATGCCGCTGCGTCAATAAGACAGCGCAGGGATATTGACTGGGCAATAAACCCTGGGCCTGATGATAGTGATGGCGATGTATCATCATAGACGACCACATCTTGGACATAGACCCGGAAACGGAACGTAGCACTAGACCCGCTTGTATTCAGGATCGTGTTCGACATATCCAGCATCACAGCGCTGCCACCGACCAGCTCATCTCCTGAGATCTCAATCGACTGGACTGTCGTCTCTGAAGTCGTATTGGATACACCGGCATCATTCTTCCAAACACGCGATGGTGTCAGCAAGTGCTGGTTGAATGGGAGGATGTAGCCATCCTTGCGGTCAAGTTGCTCAACAGTTACGATCATGGCTTAGAAGTTTTGTGTGTACCAAGAATATTGCCCACGTCCATAGAGCTTGTGCAGGACATTCGCGTACTCGCTGCTGATTTCGTTAGCAGCTGCTATTAGTTGTATTTCGCATGCATGGTAGCGTGGCGCAAATTGGAAACGATTTTCTACACTTGGCCTTCCCGCATCAGCTTGCAAAGCCCACCACCCAATCATGTGCCCGACTAAATCATTTTCTTCAAGCCATACGAGTGCAGTACCTTGCACAGACCATGGCTGCGATGAGAAGTGATTAACATAAAACTGACCGCCACCAACAGCGTACCCACCAAAGTACTGCCTATCGTGCCATATATCTAGCGACTTGTGGACCTTCAGAGAATTTATATCTCTGCCTGTCATGATGAAATAGTGTAAGCGATTGTTTACGCTTTCTGCATAGAATCCTGCACATGCTGGATCAGCCCAATGCTTACCTTGAGTTGTGGCTGATACACTGTATAGGCCAGCTTTTGACACACGGGCATACTTTGTATAACCTTGCGATACTGGGAATAAAGACTGGCCTAGATTCGGCTTAGTGAATGTTTGATCGTCCCAGTTCGCATCGGATTGCGTCCCAGCATAGTCAGCATCACTTTGTTGAGTAGCTTGGTATCCCCACGGGCCAATAAGTATTTCCCCGCGACGCTGTGCGCCGAAAAGCCCAAACCGGAATATCTCTCGATTGGTACCGTCTGTATCGTACCAAATTGTAGAGAGATTTCCTCTAAAGTCACGCGCTTCAGTATCTGCAACTGACCCTCGTATACGGCGCACACCGAACCCAGTATCGACCACGTCAAATCGGATTGGTGTCCGGCCCGTCTCTGTCCAATTGTCTTCGAAGTTAAAACGAAGTGTAGACCCATTACCTACGTCTGCGCCATTCTTCTGCGCATAGACAGGCCTGCTTACTGTAAGCTTTATGTCGGTCGCGCTAGTGACGCTAACAGTCGCAGTAACACCATCAACGCCATCTACGGTCAGGGTATCATTGGATGTCAGTACGCCAGTCGTAGGGCTGATGTTATCAGCATCTGTAATGTTCCACGTATACGCCACAGGGAAGTTCACGTTCGCTGAAATAGCGATGCCCTTGCGGTAGACAGTACCTTCAGGAGTATTCGTAGGTATACGAACGCCTGTCAATGACCAGCTTACATCCAAGCTGTCATTGAACCGCAGGTGATGGATAGTTTGCTGGTCGAATCCAGCGATATCCATTGGGTAAGTGATGTTGCCAAGGATATCGTAGCGCGATGCATACAGGTTGTTATGTACCGCATGCTGCATAACGACAGTCTTGCCATCATCATCAGTGTAAACATTCGAATGGATAGGGATCTGCGTGTCATTGGGCTCCACCACAAGCATCGGCTTATCACGGAACTGGATAGTGCCGATACTGCCAGTGTAATAGATGCCCGCATTTGTCTTGGCACCCTCGACTGTGACCGCCTGGGCATTAGCCTCAATGACGAGATTCCCACCACGAGTTGCATCTGAGCTGTATCCTGTCAGAGACCCATCAAGCTTGCGCCACTTCAGGGTGATGCCTGTGCCCGCTTCTACTTGGGATGCAGTAATAAACTCATCCTCAAACAAAGCTTTCTCACCAGCAACTCGCGAGTTGAGCTCAGTACGGTCAAAGATATCTTTATGTAGGTCATAGCCCGCAGGTAAGATGCGGAAATTCGCATCATACATGACGGCATGCATGCTATTGTTTTGCCAGCATAACTCGTAATATCCACCAGATACACGGTCCCTATTGCTTGGCTTTGGCAAATCATCTACCGGCACAGTGCAGATATAGACTGACGCTGTAATGCCGAAGGCAGTAGTAGTGCCAGAACTGACACGTACCCTGATTGGGATCCAAATTAGTTTATTGCCGTTATCTATGCCCGATGAGATTCCTGACCAATATGAGTTGTCGCTAGTGACACGTGCTGTTTGGTCAGCTGCAGTCGGCGGGTTCGCGAACAGTGCGGTTCGATCAGCATAGGTGTATGTAGTCGAACCTGGGATAGACGCTAGTACGCGCACCCACGGGTAATGGCGGACTATGCCTACGTTTGTGTATGAGCCATTGGCATAGATTACAAACGACGACGGTGCCGTACCGTCCTCTACCCAGCGGAATACAATCGGGTCGCCGAATTGGAACGCAATGGATTGTTCTTTTGGGTCGCCAGTTTCACGCTGGTTCATCCATGGCATCAACCCCAAAGATGACAAAGGAAATGCCATTACAATGCCCTCAATGTATACCAGAACTTCATGTTTGTCGGCTTGCCTCGGCTCATTGTTGCCCAGACTCGAATAGTGTTGCTATCGATAGCGGCCCAGTGTGGGATATTCCTGAATTTCACGTGACCAGCTGGGAAAGACTGGGCGTTATACGACTGGCCTACAATCTCGCCACTCATAGTCGTTGACCCACTCCTGTAGGCTATTAGCAAACCAGTGTCGTCATGGTTCACGTCAATCAAATGCAGCTCAAATGCATTTTGATTGCCTAGGCCAAAGTTATGCTGAATGTCTACATACTGGCGCGTACCGTACCGATAAGGCACAGCTCCTATGTAATCAGCAGCGCTGTTAGAGAATTCAATAAACCCGCTGATTCTTAAACTTGCGGTTGGGTCTGAGGGATTGTAGTCAGGGTCGATCGATATAAAAATATCATCGTTGACTCGTGTCGTCTTTATGCCGTTGGCCCCTGCGATCTTTACAGTCGCACCATTGACTACGGCTGCTGAAGTGCCGAGAGGGCTATCAGCCTCAATGTTCCAGCCATACGTTGAAGTAGGCGGTTCAAAGAAGACCTTGATATCACGATTGGCGCCATTTGCTGGGTTGTCTGTTACCTCGACCCAACCTTGTGCTGTATAGCCAGCTGGTTTTGTCAGTGTAGCATTTGCGAAGTTGATGTCGCGCGTGTTGTTGTTGCCGACTGCAGTGCCAGACTGCTTGATTGTAAGCGGCCTAGAGATCGTAAACGTCTGCGTGCCCGAGTTAAACGTAACCGTAGCGGTCGCGTCACTGGTGATCACAACAGTCTCGCCTGTGAAGATGTCGGCTACGTTCGTCCCGTCAGATGCGACCCACTTGTACGGCGCTGGCTCATTGTATGAGTAATTGATCGTGTTGCCTGTACGAGTTACCGTCAGGTTGCCAGATGCTGTGAAGTTCACACTCTCAGCACTGTCGATCTGCTCTACCGCACCGCCATTGGCTTGCAAGTTCCAGTAGTATGTACCGGCGCCTGGCTCGTACCAAGCGATCAATCGCCGGACGCCTAGGCCATCGTCAACAATTTCTGTCCAGACACGGCCTGTGTGACCTACTGGCTTATTGACGGTAGCATTATCCCAGTTGATCGTTACTGTGGAGTCATTGCCTATGTTCGTTCCCTCTTGCTGCAACTGCAGAGGGCGATCAATCGTGAAGACTTGCGTCGCAGCATTCAGAGTGACTGTCACGCCACTATCGCCCTGCCAACGTACGAACTCAGCTGTTGTGACTTGAGTCGATGTAGTAGCATCACCAGCGTACCATGAGTAAGCAGCTGGCTGCGAGTATGAGTACGTGATCGTGTTGCCAACCCGAGCGACAGTAAGATCACCGCCTGCTGCAAAGTTGACCGCCTCGTTAGAGTCGATCTGCTCTACTGCGCCACCGTTAGCCTGCAAGTTCCACCAGTACTGGCCTGCCCCTGCGTTGTACTTAACGCGGACACGACGCTCCCCACCACCTACATCGGCTACTTCGAACTCAGCGTATGATGTGCCTGTGCCGCCATTACTGTCGTAGTTGATCGACACTGTCGCGTCGTCGCCAACAGCTACGCCGTCGTCCTTGATCTGCAATGGTCGGTCAATCGTAAACGTCTTGGTAGCTGCGTTAAGCGCGACTGTTACACCGCTATCGCCTAGCCATGTGACCTCGTTTGTTGAGGCGATCGTTACGTCCGTCGGTCCGTTGCTAGCTGTCCATGTATACGCCGCCTGAGTGTAGCTGTAGGTGATCGTGTTGCCTACTCGGGACACTGTCAACCCACCGCCTGCAGCGAAGTTTACTGACTCGGTGGTATCGATCTGTTCAATTGCGCCACCGTTGGCCTGCAGATTCCAGTAATACGCAGCTGGTTGAGTATACGAGTATGTGATCGTGTTACCTGTGCGGGCTACTGTCAGGTTACCCGAGGCAGCGAAATTGACAGACTCTGTCGTGTCGATCTGCTCGATCGCTCCACCGTTCGCTTGCAGATTCCAGTAGTATGCGGCAGGCTGCGTGTACGAATACGTGATCGTATTGCCTGCACGTGCTACTGTGAGATTGCCAGCCGCAGCGAAGTTGACAGACTCGGTAGTGTCGATTTGCTCAATCGCACCACCGTTCGCCTGTAGGTTCCAGTAGTATGCCGCAGGTTGAGTGTACGAGTACGTAATGGTATTGCCAGAACGCGAGACAGCGAGACTGCCAGAAGCCGCAAAGTTTACAGTCTCTGTAGTGTCGATCTGTTCGATTGGGCCACCAGCGGCTTGCAGATTCCAATAGTATGGAGCAGGCTGGGTATAGCTGTAGGTGATTGTATTGCCTACTCGCGCTACTGTAAGGTTTCCCGCTGCTGCGAAGTTGACCGTCTCCGCATTGTCGATCTGTTCGATTGCTCCGCCATTGGCCTGTAAATTCCAGTAGTAGCTGCCACCAGAGCCTGGCTCATACCACGCAATTAGTCGGCGCACCCCGCCGCCGTCATTGATGACCTCTGTCCAAACGCGGCTAGTATAGCCAGCTGGCTTGAGCGCAGTGTCATTATCCCAATTGATTACGGCAGTATCATTTGGCCCGATATTCACGCCTTCTTGTTGCAGTTGCAGTGTACCCGCAGCTGCATTGGCAGAGATCGTGATTACGTTGCCGACATTGGTGACCGTTACGTTGGCGCCACCAAGGAACGAGACTTGTTCAGTATCATCGACAGTTTCAGGGACATTCGTGTCAGTTATGAAGTCCCATGTGTATGAGCCCGGTGTCACCCACGCCTTGATTCGGCGCTCGCCATCTTCTAAATCAATGACTTCGAAATGTACCTGCTCAGTTGCTTTTTGATTGTGCTGGCTGTACTGATTCCAAAAGTCTAGCGTGATTGTATCCGGGCCGCCGATCTCTATCCCACGCTTTTTAATCTGCAGGGGACGGTTGATGATTATCGACTTGGTGCCAGTATCCGCAGTTGTCGAAACGCCATTGGTACCAGTGAATCGTACAAACGACCCGCCAGGTACGTTGATGCTGCCCGAATCTGCATTGGCCACCCACGACATATCTGCTACCGCAGAGATCGTGATGTTCGGACCATTACGGGTAATAGTTACGCCTTCGCCTGCGATGAAGTTCACCTTAGTACCGGTCGGTACAGCCTCTCCTACAAGCTCGCTGTTGACCGAGATAGACCAGATGTACTGTTCGGCTGTAGCGGTGCCAGCGGCACCTGCCCCACCAGCCTGCCCAGCGCCTGCCGCAGTATCTACTTGCTCTCTGGTGGCCTGTATGGCCATCTTCAGACGCCGCATTTCCTCGTTGGCCATAGCCGCGCCTTCGGGCGTCGAGTAATCGCGTACGTCCTGTACTGAGAGATCCGTCTGCGACGGCACTATTCTGGGGCGTTTAGGCGGCATCCTTTACCTTCTCTGTAGGCAACATGATAAAGAATCGATCGTAGTCACGGACTACGTCTACCAACCACACCTCTCCTGGCTGTATGGTCGCACCTGCGTAACGTCGAGTTACGACGCCTACGCGGCCTGTTTTTGTTCGACCGATAATGCCATCACGACCATTTTGCATGGTCACAATAGCTCGCGGTCTAGTGACAAGGTTTTTATTCATAGTACAAGGGAGACAACTTCTACTAAGTTACCTCCCTTGCGCTTACATGCTTTTAGAGCTTGCTAGAATGGGACGTCATTGAACTTGTCCGTATGGTCCCGGTGGGCAGGAGCCGCGCTCTGCTGTGGCTTGCCGTGTAATTTCTGGGCCATAACGACATTCATGGACATCCAAGCCTTGGATGGGTCCTTCTTGCTCAGATTGCCACGAACCGAGATCTCCGCTTCAATGATGTCACCCACGGCGTACTCGCGAGACAGTGCGACCTTTGGACCGTAGAAGCTAAGCTCGTAGTAATTCGGGTACTTCTCGTCAGTCGAGATGATGACCCGCATAGACTCCGTAGCGTTCTCGCCAAATGTTTCGATTTGTCCCAGATGCTCAATGCGACCTGTTACCTTTGTTTCGAGCGCCATGGCTCCTCCTAGATTATTGTGTTTGTTTGGTCACTGAGGACCAGTCGATGTTCCTGTAAATGTCGTACAAGCGCCAGACAGAGCCTACAGGAAGCTCTGGTGGTATTATTGTCCGGATATCGCCGTCTGGACCCTGCAGGTCGACTTCGTCTACGTCGTCTACAGCTGGCCCTTGGCTGTGGATCGTTAGGTTGAGACCACGCCCACGCTTCCAAATGCGGGCTGTGAATATACGCCCGACGTTAGACTCGAGTGGTAGCTCAAGATCTGACCGTGTGCCGATCATCCCAAGTATTGGTAGAGTGTAGATCGGGACTTGTAGCTCTTTGTCGACAAAGTCTTCAAGACCCCCGAACTGCTCCATGTATGCTTGGAACTCAGCAAGATAGCTCCTATAACCCATGTTGGCTTGGTCCTTTTTTCTGTTTGCTTTTCTCATCTTCGCCTTAGCCTTCGGAACCAATGGCACCGATTTGGATCTGGCGAGTCGTATGCGCTCCTCTTGCAGGACACTCTGTGGCATGGCCTTCAGTCCATACCTCCGTAAGTCGCTGACTACCAAGGCTTTAGAGAATATGCTTATGCACGCATGTATGAGCGCTTTACGAGAGACTTGGCTTTTCTTTGCCAGCTCACGTACATCCATATCGCATACTTTGGGGTATCTGACCTTTGTGGTCTCCATCCCAAGAATATTCTCATAGCGCATATTGCGTGCGACGATGATCGCCTCACTTGGCAATATGGCCAAGACAGTCTCAACTGCTATCATCATGGCGTCAGACTTGGTATGTCTAACGCCACGACGATCTTGCAGTGTCTTACGTAAGACTTCTAAGATGCCCGCTGTCGTTTCAGGCAACGAGACTATAGACTTCTTAGCGGTATATGTCTGCCGACGCGCTACACTCTCTGGCATAGGCTGAGTACATCCTAGCTACAAGTTTGTAATCTACGTCCTGGTGGCTGACACCTTCTGACTTGCAGGTGTTGCACATTGGGACGAGGAAGGACTCGACTTCAATGAGGTTGTGCTGTTCGCCATCCTTGCCGCAATAGCAGCATGGCGCACAAGCGACAAAAGCCCTTTCGTCCTCGACCCATTGAGTTGTAGGGACATGGTTTGATACCCATGCCCGTATGTGAGCTAGCATCTTAGACCCAATCTCAGCGTCACTTGCGCTTGACGCCATGTAGACGAAGCGGGAGATGCCATCCTTGACCGAAGCCAGGATGTTCTCGGCTTCACCTATTGTCGTACCGGCAAGCCCTAAGTGAATGAGGAATGTACCCCATGTCCGATAGGACGCCAGTGGCGGCAGGTCATGCGTGTCGAATGCCGCGATGAACGCTGACTTATCAGGGAACATCGATGCGACCTTGACGGCTTCGCTGATTGTAGGGATGCTTGCGCCTGTTAGTACCGACAAGGCGCGGTCGGTCAGCCCGGCCTTCTGCGCTGCCAAGCATTCCCTACCTAGGCCATACAAACGTATGGCTTCAGCGTAACCGCGACTTGATGGTACCTCATGCATCCTGCTGTGCTTCCCCTACTTGCGTCGGCCAGAAGTACTTCTGCAGGATGTTCTGCTTGAGAAGTTCTGCTGCACCAAGCTGCGAGAATGGATCGAAGTTCGTCTCGATGCGCAAGACGATCTTGCCATCTTCAATGCCTACGAGGCCAGCGAATGTTGGCTGTTGTGGCTGTTCTACTTGTTCTGCCGAGTCCGGCTGGACTGGCGTTCCGTCGAGATTTACGATCTCTGACATCGCTACTCCTACATGATAAGGTTTGTGGAATCAGTTTCAGGATCAAGCAACAGCATCTTTCTGTTCAGTGCTTTCTCCATGGCTGCAAGGAATTGTTGGTTGCTGACTTGCGGTAGACCGTTCTGGCGGGAGAATGTCGAGATCAACTTGCCGATGTGCGATGGGCCATTGCGCTCCATGACACCAGCCAGCAGCTCGAATGTGGACTGCAGGCGTGATGCTGGCATCCCCATGAGCTTGTCGATGATCTGGTCCTCATTTGAGCTAGACATCTTTACTCTCCCTGAGTTCTTTGGCTATGTTGCGTAGCGTTCTTGTCGACCATGACAAAGCGCTTGCATAGCCAGTGTTGTAAGCATAGTAAGCCGCTACAAGAACTGAGGCGACCCACATCATGCCGATTGCGATTATTTGCCAGATCATGGCTATTCTCCTTGGTCGTCAACCATAGCCATAGCTGCCGTAAAGGCTACCGCTGGGTTGTCGTAGATGTGATGGTTATCCATTGGTAGAAGCTCTCTTGCGTGCGACTTTACGGCTAGGCCCCACTTCTTGGCTTTCCTTGACGGTGTTTTCTTCGGGAAGAGAATTATCTCGTATCCTTTGTAGCTCTTCGATATACTCAAGCGCGGCCTCGACTGTGCGGACTGTTCTGGCTGCGAGCCCAGAGTCTGTGTGTGCGTTGATGAAGTCGTCTTGGTCATCTCTGATCGATCCTTTCTTAGTCTTACATTCTAGCCATGCTTGGATCCCCTTGCCGAATACGTAGAGATCTGGTACGCCACGGTGGCGCTTTTGCCCGATCTTACCGAACCAGTAGAAGAACCACAGCCACCGACTGCCACGACCACTGTTAGAGACGTTGCCGCCACCCGAATTGAAGCGGATAACTTCGTACCCCTTGTTGATCAGCGTGTGAACAATCTGGTCCTGTATAGCCTTTTCCTTCAGCTCGACAGTACCATCCTTGTTGACTTTGACGCGGCTAGAATTGATCCTCATAGCGA
>VFQT010004114.1_pt1 | contig 12520 bp, 8 predicted proteins | sample 3512381 | NCBI WGS metagenome assembly VFQT01 (sample SAMN10412376, study PRJNA504923) | tailings metagenome | isolation source: Relicate 2 Philex TSF3 active mining site | place: Philippines: Tuba, Benguet | collected 2017-08-29 | reverse complement strand
TGATGTGGTAGTGGTAGGCTACGGAGTACAACGGGTAACCAAGGTATCCGGAGCGGTATCCTCTGTAAAAGGCAGCGAGATCGAAAAATTGAAACCCGTCAGGGCGGAAGATGCCCTTCAAGGTCGCGCATCCGGTGTGACCGTTGTTTCCACCGGATCACCCGGTGTCAAGCCCACAGTGCTGATCCGCGGCATTCCATCCTACACCGGCACTGATCCCGTTGTGGTGGTGGATGGCTCCATCCAGACCCTGGACGACTTCAACAGCATCAACCCCGCCGATATTGAATCTGTCAATGTCCTGAAAGATGCCGCCACTACGGCCATCTATGGGGTAAAGGGTGGTAACGGTGTCATCGTGGTTACCACCAAGAGCGGTCGCAAAGCCCAAAAGACTGCCTTCACATATAATGGCAACTATGCTGTACAGGAAGTGCTGAATCAGATCGGAGTCCTCAATGCAACCGAATATGCGGCCATGCTTAATGAGGGCAGTGTGCTGTCGGGCGGGAAGCTCATCTTTGAAAACCTCGCCGGACTCGGTGTCGGTACCAACTGGCAGGATCAGATCTTCAAGCGCGCTCCCATGCAGTCGCATACGCTGGCGGCACGTGGCGGAAGCGACCGTATGACCTATTTTCTCTCCGGGGGTTATGTATCCCAGGAAGGGATCGTGGGCGGAGGAGATAAATCGTATTTCAACCGGGTCAATGCTACGGCGAACCTCACTTTCGACCTGACGAAGAAGCTTCGGTTCATCAACAACACGACCTATACCAACATCAAGAATGCAGGCGTACCTGAGAATGCCATCAACTCGGTGCTGTCCAATGCGCTGAACTTCGACCCCACGCTGCCGGTGATGAACAATGTCCCGGGTACCTACGGCACCTACAGTTTCAGCCCGCGCATCCTTTCAGAGATCGTCAATCCGCTGACCCAGTTGCAGGATACTTACAACCAGGGGATGACCAACAAACTCTACGGTAAACTTGAACTGCAGTACGATCTGCTGAAGGACCTGAAACTGACTTCCCGTTTCGGTTACACCAATACGGATGTCAGTGGCAAGGGTTTCACTCCGCTGTCATTCTATGGGCCGTCGCATATCAACTCCACATTATATGCCGACGGAACGGCTCGTCCCGGTTCTCATAACAACGTTTATGAGTACAAGACAAACTATTTCAACTATACCCTTGAGAATTTCGCGAACTATCGGTTCACGGTAGCTGACAAGAATGCCTTCGATCTGGTGGGTGGATTTTCCATGGCGCGTGTGACGGGCAACAACCTGAGTGGCTCGCGTCAGGATGTACCGTTCAATTCCTGGGATTTTGCAGACATCTCTTCCGCCACTGGCATCGCCACGACCAATGGTCTGGATGTTGGCTCTTATCAGTATGAGCGCCGGAATCTTTCCTATTTCGGTCGGGTGGATTTCGATCATGATGGTCGTTACCTCGTATCCGGTACCCTTCGCCGGGATGGTTCCTTTGCTTTTGGTGCCAATAACAAGTTCGCCAATTTCTATTCCGGTGCACTGGGCTGGGTGGTATCGAACGAGAAGTTCTTCCGTTCCAAGGCCATCAGCCTGCTCAAATTGCGCGGTAGTTACGGTATCACCGGTAACGAGAATGTGAATCCTCAATACCAGCGCATCTCGACCCTCTTGTATGCTTATAATGTAGGTCAGAATGCGGGTTATTCCTTCGGGAACGAGCCGGCATCTATTGGAGCAACCATCGCATCTTTCCGCAATGACGATCTCCGTTGGGAGAAGCAGGCCCAGCTGAACGCCGGCCTCGATCTGCGTCTGTTCGGCAATAAGATCTCCTTCAGCGGCGACTATTTCCAGAAAGACATCAGCGGCTTGCTTTTCACCCCAACGCTGTCGATGTATCTGGGAACGGCAGCTTTGCCTGTGGCCAACATTGGTACCACCCGCACCTCCGGTATCGACATGAATCTGGGTTACACGGATCAGTTCGGAAAAGATCTCCGGATCAGCACGAATCTGACCTACACCAAGGCGGTCAATAAAGTTACAGAGACGAACAACGGACTCATCACCGGTGGTGGTTACGGTATTCCCTTCCAGTCGGTCACCCGCTTTGAGGAAGGATATGCACCCGGTTATTTCTATGGCTTCAAGACCGATGGTTTGTTCCAAAACACCGCCGAGATCACGAAGCATGCATCTCAGCCCGGTGCACAGCCCGGTGATATACGCTTCGTTGACATCAACGGCGATGGCGTGATCAATGCTGATGACCGCACACAGATCGGCGATCCGTTCCCTGACTTCACGATGGGATGGTCTCTGAGCATTGAATATCGTGGCTTCGACATGAGCAGCTTCGTTTATGCATCCGTAGGCAATGATGTGTATCGGGCTTACGAGCGCAACCTGGCCATGACGAACAAGTTTCGCAGTGTCCTGGGTCGCTGGACAGGAGAGGGATCCACCAACGATGCCAACACGCCCCGCTATTCCTTTGTGGATGCGAACAACAACACCCGCGCTTCCGATCGCTACGTAGAGGACGGATCATTCATCAAACTGAAGAATCTCCAGCTCGGTTACACTTTCCCGTCCGCCAGACTGGAGCGTGCGAAACTCGGCGGCCTGCGATTCTATGTGCAGGGCCGGAACCTCATCACGCTGACGAAGTACACCGGTTTCGATCCGGAGATCTCGGGTGGCATCTTTGATACGGGCATCGATCGTGGCGCTTATCCTCAGGCACGTTCGATCGCTGTGGGACTTGATCTCAAATTCTAATCAACAACGCATCATCATGAAGAAAGCGACATACATGCTCATGGCGGCGGGCCTCATCTCCCTGTCGACCGGATGCAGCAAGTTCATCGACTACGATCCGCGCGAGGATTTTCAGATCACGGCGGACGACTATCTCAAGACCTCGGATGACTATAAAAAAATGGTTGTCGGTACCTACAGCCCACTGCAATGGCTTTATGCCAATCCCGTCATCGGAGATGTGGCTTCTGACAACTCGGTCAGCGGCGGGGAAAATGCAACCGATGTGCTCGGATTGCAGCACATCGACGACTATGTGGTCAATGCGAACAATTTTTACATGACCGAGGCGTGGAAATCCTGCTACGAGGGTATTAACCGCGCCAACTATCTGCACGAGAACAAGGGCAAGCTTGACTTCGCAGGAAAGGATGCCTTATATGGCGAAGTTTATTTCCTGCGGGCCTATTATTATTTCGAACTGGTGCGTATGTTCGGTGACGTTCCCCTGTTCACCGACAAGCGTCTCTCTGCCAGCGATTCACGTCAGTACCAGCGTGCACCCAAGGCCGATGTGTACAAGCAGATCGAAACAGACCTTACGGAAGCCATCCGGACGCTCCCCACTATCAACAGCCAGAAGGGGCGGATCACCAAGTTCGCGGCCCAGGCCCTCATGGGAAAGGTGCTGCTGTATCAGAATAAGTTCGAGGCAGCCGCAACCATGCTGGAGAATGTGGTCAACGGACCTTTCTCTCTGGTGCCCAATTTCGGAGACATTTTCCTGCAGACCGGTGAGAATGGTCCGGAGTCGGTGTTCGAGATCCAGTATTCAAACCTGAGTCCTTTCTATGACTGGAGCAATCCCGGTCGCGGTCAGGGTAACCTCGCTGTACAAATGTGTGGCGTACGCAACCTCGCCGGTAACAGTCCGTATGCACAGGGCTGGAGCATCAACCTGCCGACCAAGGAGCTCGCTGCCGCTTATGCTGCCGGTGATCGTCGCAAGAACGTCACGATACTGGACATCGAAGCTTACAAGAATGCCAACCCTGCAATGAATATCTCTTATCTGGTGGCGCCTTATAAGAACACGGGTTTGTACAATCAGAAGTACCATCCCCGCAAGGGCGAGACTTCGGGTCAGATCGAACTCAACTATCTGAATAATTACCGGACCATCCGTTATGCCGATGTGCTGTTGATGGCCGCCGAGGCCTTCAACAGGTCTGCCACGCCCAACGACGCCAAGGCGCAGACCTATCTCAACCGGGTACGTGCCCGTGCTTTCGGAGATAACCTGCACAACATAACGGCCACGGGTACCGCGCTTCGGCAGGCCATCTGGGATGAACGCAGGCTGGAACTGGCCATGGAAGGCGATCGTTTCTTTGACCTGGTCCGCACAGGGCAGGCCGCCGCGAAGATCACCGGTTTCAAGGTTGGTCGTAATGAGGTATTCCCGATCCCGCAACAGGAAGTGGACATCTCCGGTCTTACACAGAATCCCGGCTATTGATTGCGAACCATCAAATAAATATAAGATGACAAATAAATACATATTGACCATCCTGGCAGCCACTGCTCTCTTCACGGCGGGCTGCACGAAGGTGGCCTATGAGGATACAGCATTCGTCGAGGGGGCGTCGGCTCCGGCAAAGTTGTCCGCCATGTTCGATATTACACAGGACAACTCCGGGATGGTGACGATCTATCCCAATGGAGAAGGCATCGCATACTACAATGTTTATTTCGGGGATGGAACCACAGCCCCGGCGAAAGTTGAACCGGGCGGATCCGTCAGGCGGAAATACGCGGAGGGCAATTATGATGTACGCGTAGTCGGTGTTCAGGTGAATGGTAAGACATCCGAAGCTGTTCAGAAACTGACCGTTTCATTTCGGGCACCGGAGAATATGGAGGTTACTGCCACGGTGGATCCCTCCAGTGCGTTTAAATACAATGTGACCGCCAAGGCCCAGTTCGAGACCATGTTCCGGGTATGGTGGGGCGAGGATCCCAATGAGGTGCCTAAGAGTTTCCTTGAGGGTGAAACCATTTCTTACACCTATGCGAAGCCCGGAACTTATGTGATCAAAGTAACGGCCTACAGTGGTGGTGCAGCCACTACTACAGTGACCAAGTCGATCACCATCAGTCTTCCGCTACTACTGCCGCTGGATTTCGAAACTGTTGGGCAGACCTACAACTGGATCAATTTCGATGGCGGTGGTACCACGGTGATCAGCAACCCGCAAAAGACAGGTATCAACACCTCAAATAAAGTGGGTCGCATGGTAAAGAGCGCCGGACAGGTTTGGGGCGGCAGCTTGCTGATGCTGAGCAGTCCCATTGATTTCTCTGCCAACAAGGTGATGCGCATGAAAGTGTGGTCTCCGCGGGTTGGTGCCAAAGTGTTGCTGAAAGTGGAGAACTCCGGAAACCCCGGCATCAACTTCGAAAAGGAAGTGGCGACTACAGTTGCCAATCAGTGGGAAGATCTGGTATTCGACTTCCGTTCGATCAATGGCTCCAACAGTTACAACAACATCGTGCTGATCTTCGAACTCGGCATCATGGGTGACGGCTCTTCCAATTTCACCTTCCTGTTCGATGACCTCCGTCAGACAAATACGGTTGATGAACTGGTGCTTCCGCTCACTTTTGAATCATCGGGTCTGAACTATGATTTCGTAAATTTCGGAGGGGCCAATGCTTCTGTCGTCAATAACCCTGCATCCGGTGGCATCAACACTTCTGCGAAAGTCGGAAAGATGGTGAAGGGCGCTCCCGAAGGATGGGCAGGTACATTCATCAGCCTGTTGCGTCCGATCGATTTCTCCACGAAGAAACTCATGAAGGTCAAAGTGCATTCACCAAGGGTGGGCGCTAAGCTGCTGTTGAAAGTCGAAAACCAAACCAATGGCGGGATCTTCTTTGAGCAGGAGGTTGCCACTACAACAGCCAATCAATGGGAGGACCTGACCTTCGATTTCTCCGCCATCAATACGGCCAATAGTTACCAAAAAGTGGTACTGATCTTTGATCTGGGAACCCCGGGTAATGGGTCTGCCAATTTTACCTTTTATTTTGACGACATCCGTCAGGAGGAAAAGCCCGCAGACGTACTCGGCATACCCATGAATTTCGAATCATCGACGTTGACCTATAACTGGTTCAACTTTGACGGTGGTAATGCCAGCGTAGTCAACAATCCGTTCAAGACAGGGATCAATACAAGCAATAAGGTTGGTAAGATGGTCAAGGGACCCGGCGGTATGATGTGGGGTGGTAGTTTCATAGAACTGCCCAATGCCATCAACTTCTCCGGCAGCAAGACCCTGCGTATGAAGGTGTATGCTCCGAAGGTAGGTACCAAGGTATTGTTGAAAGTGGAGAACGCAACCAACGGCGGCATCGCCTTTGAGAAGGAAGTTTCCACCACCACGGCCAATGCCTGGGAGGATCTGACCTTCGACTTCTCCGCCATCAATACTGCCAACAGCTATCATAAGGTCGTCCTGATCTTCGACCTTGGCACTGTGGGTGATGGCAGCGCGAATTTCACCTATCATTTCGATGACATCAGATTCAACTGATCCGAAAATAAATATAAACATGAGACATATCGCAAATACCATCCGGGGCTTCGCCATCGCACTGCTGCTGGGCGCCAGCGGCTGCGAGAAAACGGAGTACAACTTCGGAGACATCATCACCCCATCGGGACTAACGCTCACGGCTACCGTGGAAGGTGTGAATGCATCCAATCCCGACGGCAACGGAACAGGCAGGGTACAGATCACCACAAAGGCAGAAAAAGCTTTGTCCTACAAGATCGATTTTGGTGACGGTAATTCGCAACTCGTGCCATCCGGCTCGGTCAACTACAAGTATGCCACGCCAGGCGTCAATGAATACACTATCACCGTCAGTGCCATTGGAACCGGAGGAACGGTCACCAACCTCAGCAAAAAGGTGAAGGTATTCGTAGCCTTTGAGATCCCGACGGCCATCCTGCAAAATCTGACCGGCACGGGTTCGCGTGTGTGGGTAGTTGACAAAGATGCTGATGGACATTTCGGCGTTGGACCATCAGATGCTTTTGATCCCATCTGGTATTCCGCATCAGCTAATTCGAGGGCGGCAGATGGCTTCTACGATGATGAGATCACCTTTACAAGGGATGCAAACAATCAGGTGTCAATGAATGTCGACAACAAGGGCATGACGTTTGTCTTGGGTGCCGCCGTCGGTTATTACGGACTCACAGGTCCGGAAGGCCAGTATCCCATTGCCACTGCGGGTGTGAAAAAGCTTAGCTTTATGGATGCCGTATCGGCAAGTACGCCTGCCAACTCCACCCGGATCCAGTTCATGGTACCCGACAAAGGGATCGTTTGCATCGGATTAGGGAGCAAGACCTATGAGATCCTCTCCATCTCGCCTACCAAGATGCATCTGCGCACCATTGGTGTCGATGGCAATTCATGGTATCAGAAATTCAAAGTGAAATGATGACCGACATGAAGAATCTGATGATCGTGCTCTTGACACTGATCTCCGTGAAAGTTGTAACGGGTTGCAGTAAGCCGGGTACAGAAGCCCCGGCCCCTGCTGCGCCTTCCAACCTGGTGATCAATGCAGTGGTAAGTACCGACGGAAGCGGCAAGGTTGACTTCACGGTCACTGCCAACAATGCCAGTACATATTCCATTGAATTCGGCGACGGTGTGGTGAAGGACATTCCTACCGGCTCTGTTTCTCATCAGTATGCCACAGTAGGTACACTTACCTACACGGTTCGTGCGACCGCCCGGAATAGTGCAGGGAAGTCTGTGACGGGCACAAAGGATATCAGTGTGACGGTGGGGCCGCAAAATCTGGTACTGGCCTGGTCGGATGAATTCGACAAGGACGGACTGCCGGATCCTGCTAAGTGGGTGTATGATATCGGCACCGGCAGCAACGGATGGGGTAATGCAGAGCTGCAATATTACACGAACCGGGCCGAAAATGCCTCTATCTCCAATGGAACCCTCAAGATCCGCGCCATCAAAGAATCCTTCCAGGGTAGTGCATATACCTCAGCACGTATGCTGACCAAGGGTAAATATGAATTCAAGTACGGTCGGGTCGAAGTGCGCGCCAAAGTACCCGCCGGTGTTGGCACCTGGCCCGCCATCTGGATGATGGGCCACGACATCGGCACGGTCGGGTGGCCTGCCTGCGGAGAAGCGGACATCATGGAGCATCGTGGTTCAGACCTTAATCGCATCACGGCCGCCTTGCACTACCCGGGCCGGAGCGGGGGGAACCCTGTGATGGCTACGACCGTGATCCAGAATGCCACGACCGAGTTCCATATCTATCGTTTCGATTGGTCTGCTACTTCCTTGAAGTTCTATGTAGATGATAAGTTGTTTCATGAAGTGCAGAACAATGCGACGATCCCATACAACAAGGACTTCTTCATTCTGCTGAACCTCGCCATGGGCGGTGGTTTCGGCGGACCGGTCGATCCTGCTTTCACGAACGCTACCTTCGAAGTGGATTATGTTCGGGTGTATCGTTAAGTAATTGAACCCTGTGAAATAAATACAAAGGCGGATGTCCATGACATCCGCCTTTGTATTTATAAATGTAAACGTTTCTTTGGATCATGAAGATACAGCGCCCACTTTGTCCTTTAGGATGATATCCCCGAAGTCGGTACGGGCCTTTATCGGAAAACCGCCATTACCCGACTTGCCTGTGAAACGGTGCGTGCGAATGGAGGAAGGTACGCTGCTTTTTTCACCATTGGCATCAACTTGCTCGCGAATATCCGCCCTGGTTCGGTTCCTGAAGTCGCCGAATTTTGTTGTGATGTCGAAGTCTGCATCTAAACCTGTCGGCACCTCCAGATATACATCCGAATAAGAGGCTTTCAGGTCGAAGGATTTTAACTCCGGCGTCATGCCGATCGTTACATCCTTGGAGAAGGAGATCTTCAGATCGATGTCTCCGGAGGCCTGCCTGATCTCACCCTTGGAAAATTTCACTTCGATGTCGCCGCCTTTGACCAGGGACATGTCAAGTTCCCCAAATTCTACCATGACCTTGGTGACGAGGGATAACCTACCGGCTTTCACTGAGCCGAATTTGCTGGTCAGATCCACCGGCCCTTCATGATCTCCGATTTTCAAGGGGCCGAACGAATTGATCACCGTCAGCGGTTGCGTGGAAGGGAGCGTCACGGTCATGTCGATCGTTATGGAATGCCTGGGTTTGTTACCCTTTCCGTAGAACTTGATCTTGTCCGTAATGCGCGTCTCAGCGCTGACCTTACGGTCGGTCTCCTCCGATTTGATATCCACGACAGACAGCAGGGATTCAATATCAGATTCTTTGTCGGCCGCCGCTCGGATCACGACATCGATCTTTACTTCTTTACGATCCCATGTTTCGATGCGCAAAGTGCCATGTCTGTTTTCGGCAGCCACCGTCTGCCACACGGAAGAAAGCTTGTAGGTCTTCGTCCAGTTGCGTTCCCTTTCGTATCGCTCATGCGCCGCGAGGTTCAGGCCAAGGGTCAATAGCATTAGTACATTCAATACCTTCATGATCTGGGTTTTTTATTTCTTTTGATGTCCTGAATTATATCATGCTGTCTTTCCAGCAGCAACAGCCGCATCTGCAGATTTTCTTCCATGGCCTCGATCAGTTGCTGATGGTTAGGCGTCCGTGTCAGCATCTCCCGAAGGGATTGGTACACGCTGTCGAGTTCCGAGAGGTCAGTCAGAAAGCGCTGGTAGAGTTCCGGGTCATCCTTACGCAGCAAGGCCAGCCCTGATTCCCTTACACTCGCTTCCGTGGCCATACGTTGCATTTCACGGGCAGATCCGGGATCGATGCCCTGCAGCAGGGGATCCGGCTGCATACGGCCCGGGGCCTGCGTTAGATCATCCGAACCGAATCTGAGCGAAGTCTTGCCCGTCCACTGAAGGGTGATATAGATGATGAACAGCAATCCGCAGGCCGCCGCGATGGATCGCACCCATCCGGGGATCTGCATCACCACAGTTTTTTTCTTTTCTTGCTGCAGCTTACCGGCCATGCGTTGAAACAGGCCATCGTCGGGTGTTTCACTGTCAAATGCCGCACGATGTGCTTCGATGAATGTCTTCAGCGGGTCTTTCATATCAATTTTTTTGTCGGATGATCTTTAACAGGGCATTTCTCGCGCGATGATACTGACTGCGGACGCTGACCGGAGCAATGCCCAGGATCGATGCAATCTCTTCATGGTCGTATCCTTCGAACAGATGCAGGCTCAGCACGGTCCGGTAACCCGTCGGAAGGTCCATGACGGCTCGTCTGATCTCTTCAACCTGCATAACCAGATCTGTGGCATCCTCCCGGGGATCCATATCGTCTGCGATGTCGGGTTCGGCATCCGTCAGGATGAGTTTTCTGGATTTCAACAGGTTGATGGACCGGTTTACGACGATCCGGTGCAACCAGCTGCCCATGGATGCCCGTTCTTCAAAGGATTGCAGATGTCTGAATGCCTGGAGGAATGATTCCTGCAACACATCCTCCGCGTCCTCTGCTCTTCCTACGATCCGACAGGCAGTATTGTACAGTCTTCTGGCATACAGATCATAGGCTTCCCGAAACTGTCGTTCCAGCGCGTCGCTTTTTATCTCTGTGTGCCGTGGCCTGATCACATTGTTTAGACAAGGGTTCGCGCTGACTGTTGCATCCTGAAGGAAATTCTGCGTTCTTTTTTTTCAGACGGAGGCTGCAGTGCCAAAAATCTCCGTATGTTGGTTGTATAATCAACAGACTCATGGTCAGACAACTGCTAGACAATAAGCCGGCGAGGCTTTTTACCATCATCTCCGCCTTTTTCGTGGCCAATGCACTCATCGCAGAATGCATCGGAGGGAAGATCTTTTCTCTGGAAGCCTTACTGGGCGTGGATCCTGTCAATTTTACCCTGTTCGGGGAAACGGGACTTTCCTTTGCCCTGACCTGCGGCGTGCTGCTTTGGCCCCTGGAATTCGTCGTCACTGATATCGTCAATGAATACTATGGCCCCAGGGCCGTACGGCGCATCTCCTACACCGCCGTAGCGTTGATCGGCTACGCATTTGTCATGTTCTATTTCGCCATGGGTACCACGCCCCCCGAATGGTGGGTGGTATCAAAGACAGACCAGGGCGTACCGAACATGCAGGATGCCTTCTCCGCCATCTTCGGCCAGGGCATGTGGATCATCTTCGGAAGCCTGGCCGCCTTCCTGGTCAGTCAGGTGGTGGATGTATTTGTCTTTCACAAGATCAAGCGCAAGACGGGTGATAAGTATGTATGGCTGCGTGCGACGGGCTCCACCATGGTATCCCAATTTGTGGACAGCTTCATTGTCCTGTTCATCGCCTTTAAGATCGGCAATGGATGGAGCTGGCAGAAAGTACTGGCCATCTGTCTGATGAATTACACGTATAAATTCAGTATGGCCATCATTCTGACGCCATTGATATACCTGGCGGAAAACCGCATCGATGCATACCTGGGACAAGATACCGCCCGCAGAATGAAACGGGCGGCCATGGGGCAGGAGGATGCGCCGGAGACCCCGATCCCTGCTGCTGGTTGATCATTCTTCCCGCCGATGAAATAAATATAAGTCCTGTCGTTCATGCATATATCTCAGAGGGTATGTGGCATGATGAGAATTACGCACACCTATTCTACATTGGCCAAAAGTTCCTGAAATGATCCGTCGATTGCTGATCCTCTGCTGCATCCTGTATGCCCGGGAAAGTCTTGCCCAACAAGGGCAGCATACCACCGGCTATCTGTTCACCTACTTCACAAGCAATGACCGGGAAGGGGAGAGCATACGTTTCGCCGTCAGTATGGATGGCTTTCGGTTTCATGCACTCAACCGAAACCGACCTGTGTTGGCATCGGCTGCGATCAGTTCGACGGGCGGTGTCAGGGATCCGCATATCCTCCGGCGTCACGACGGTCGGGGTTTTCTGATGGTGGCAACCGATATGGTGTCGGCCCTGGGCTGGAACTCAAACCGGGCGATGGTCCTGTTGACGTCAGATGACCTCGTACATTGGACGTCTAAGGTGGTGAACATCCAGCGCAGGTTCCCCGGGCAGGATTCGCTGCTCCGCGTGTGGGTACCTCAAACCATCTATGATGCCCGTGCAGATAAGTACATGATCTACTGGTCGATGAAACATGGGATGAACGAACCTGATAAGATCTATTACGCCTATGCCAATGAGGATTTTACGGACCTGGCCACCCCACCCCGGCAGCTGTTCTTTCCGCCGGACGGTGGTGCTTGCATCGACGGAGACATCGTGGAGAAGGATGGGCGATTCCATCTTTTTTTCAAGACCGAAGGACGCGGTGCGGGGATCAAAGTCGCTGTGTCTGACCGCCTTACCGAAGGCTATGCAGAACGGGATCCTTATGTTCAGCAGACCAGGGATCCTGTCGAAGGTGCAGGTGTGTACCGACTCAACGGGTCAGATGAATATGTGCTGATGTACGATGTGTACACTTCCGGCACCTATCAGTTCTGCAGGACCCGGGACCTTGAGCATTTCCGTGTGGCTGACGAAGCCGTTTCCATGGATTTTCATCCCCGACATGGGACGGTGATGCCCGTGACGGATGAAGAGATCCGTCGGCTGGTCAAGACCTGGGGATATCCGGAAATGGTCATTGGGTCGCTAACGGCCACGG
>VFQT010004113.1_pt1 | contig 12529 bp, 12 predicted proteins | sample 3512381 | NCBI WGS metagenome assembly VFQT01 (sample SAMN10412376, study PRJNA504923) | tailings metagenome | isolation source: Relicate 2 Philex TSF3 active mining site | place: Philippines: Tuba, Benguet | collected 2017-08-29 | reverse complement strand
AGAATAAGTACTAATCCTCCACAGGCAAAACAAGCCGGAACCCGATGTTGAAGTCCCTGTGTTCTGGAAAGTGACTATCCCGATTCGCAGAGCGACACCATTCCATCGCAAAGTCGTTCAAACTGCCACCGCGAAGCACACGGACTCGGTACTGACCCGATGATGATGCACCTGTTGGATTATTCTCATTGTAACTGCTGTATTTGCCGTACCAATCTGAACACCACTCCCAAACGTTGCCAGACATATCATAAATTCCCAATTCATTCGCTTGTTTATCGCCTACAGCATGTGGTTTGTTTTTACTGTTACCATAGTACCAGGCCACAGAGCCCAAATTGTTTGAGCCGCTGTAGGTATACCCATTACTATGTTTACCACCCTTAGCGGCATACTCCCATTCGGCTTCTGTTGGCAAGCGGAAGTTCTTGCCCGTTTGGGCATTCAGCTTGCGAATAAATTCTTGCACATCATTCCAGCTCACATTTCCAACCGGACAATTGTTACAACCCGAAAAGTAACTGGAACTGCTGGACCTGCTGGACCTACTGGACCTTGGGTTGTTTCCCATAACCGCTTTCCATTGCGCTTGGGTGACTTCATATTTACCTATATTGAATGAACTCAATGTTACCGAGTGAACCGGCTGTTCATGTGGGCCTCCTGATGAGCTTCCCATTTGAAAGGTACCCCCTTCCACAAAAACCATTTCTGGTTCAACTATTTTTTTCCAGTTGACTACAATGTTATCTTGAATTGGCTGTTCTATCTTCTTATTAACACTATGTGTATAAGTTGAGCCCGCAGCCTCAGACTGTGTATATGCAACATTCAAAAAACCAATCGAAAAAAAAAGAACTAGTAAATTTTTCATATAACGAATTTACGAAGTTTATTTACATTTTAGCCTACTACATCCTTGTCTGCATTGCTCTTCTATTTGCATCAACCATGGCATAGATTGCTACCCCAGTGAGCAAAATCAAAATACTAAAAATCGGTAACTAGGTTCAAAAAAGAGGATTAGCTGCGCTGTTCCCTGAAGAGGGAAGCTTCAAAGTGTTTTAAAAGCGATGTGCATTCGCACATTTTGGCTTTTTTATTTGACTTCCCTTACAAAAGAAATCTCTTGACGTTCGTAAAATAAAAAAGCCAGCCTGTGGGCTAGCTTTTAAAACACTTTGGCGGAGAGAGAGGGATTCGAACCCCCGGACCTGTTACAGTCAACAGTTTTCAAGACTGCCGCAATCGACCACTCTGCCATCTCTCCGCGGCAAATATACATCTATTTTTTATTTGAAAAAGAGTTTTAGTAATTTCACCGCAATGAAATTTCCTTTTCTACTCAAATTCAATATCCTAATCGCAACTTTTTTTTGCGCTTCACCCCTTTTCAGCCAACATTTTCTTATCACACACGCCGGTGATAGCCTCGGAGGGAAACACCTCTCCTACGATACCCCCATTGCGCAAAGCGCTTACTTCACCCTGAATGAACAACGATTCAATGCCAACGATGTAGCATTTGTTCGTAACAACAACGGCACGTTTGCTAACCTCAATAAAATTCACGGAAACGACACCGAACACTACGCACTGCGCATTAAAACCGGACGAGCAAACGCCTTCGAAGAAATACCTTTCGGCATTTACAGCGGAGATACCCTGAAGGTATACCCCGGCATGAAAGGCATCAACAAACTTCTAGCCTCTGGTAAACGATTCGACTATTACAACATTGGTCAAGGCCCCGTTTATGCCGCAAACTACAAAAACATGATCCGCGATATGGGCGGCAACACCGAAGCCAATTGGTACATTAACCACTACCGAAAATTAAGTCGCATTCAAATTCTACTCACCACCGCAGGCATTGGTCTCATTGCCTATGAATCACTTAAAAACAATCAGGTGGAATTCACTCCGGTTATTGCCCTAGGCACCGCCCTTACCATCTCGCCCATCCTAGCCAGAGCGCCAAAACGCGAAGCCCTGTGGAACGCATACGGTGAATTCAATAAGTAACCTGTATCACACTTCATTCATATCACTCCTGTACATTCGCAGCATGAAAAAAATATTCTTCCTCTTCAGCCTCGCACTAGCAATCTCTGCCTGCGGAAACAATTCAAACGAAAACGGGAATCCCGTAGTCGACGCTAAGAAATTCAACGAACTCATTCAAAACACGCCAAACGCGGTGGTGCTCGATGTTAGAACGGAAGAAGAATTCAAACAAGAATACATCAAAGGCGCCCTACTCGCTCCTTGGAAAAGCCCCGATTTTCAACGGAGAATAGATGCCATTGACAAATCGACCCCGATCTTAATCTATTGCCTCTCTGGCGGACGTAGCTCTGCTGCCGCGAAGTTTCTTCGCGAAAACGGATACACGGTCACAGAATTAGATGGTGGCATTCTCAAATGGAAAGCTGCCGGTCTTCCCGTTGAAAAAGGCGGTGCATCTGGCGTAGGTATGACCCTTACTGACTTTCAAACCAAAATAGCCAACGGCAATGTGCTTGTCGATTTTAGCGCAGAATGGTGCGCACCATGTAAGAAACTACACCCCATCTTGGAAGAAATTGTGAAAAACAACGCCAACCTTACTTTGCTTACCATTGACGTAGACAAAAACCCCGATCTAGCAGCCGCTCTGCAGGTTTCAGCTCTTCCCACCCTCATGTATTACAAAAACGGTACAAGCATGTGGTCGAACGTTGGATTCATAGACAAACCGGCCTTGGAAGCAAAGCTGAAATAGATTTTGCTCAACAATTCTTTCGGATTGAAAGTTTAGTTTTCAACAAGTGCGTTTGGTGTTGAAGGAATTTATTTCTTCATGGCTCAATTGAATCGCATGATTAAAAAATTCCCTTTTACTCCCATTCTCGGATGGTCTGTTAGCCGTTATGACACGTTTTCAACCTGCAAACGCAAGTATTTCTATTCATACTATCCGAAATTCGATGCTGAATACTCTGAAGAGGAAATCAAAGAACTGAAAAATCTTACCTCTGAAGCCTTAACCATTGGCAGTTTGGTTCATGATGTTATTGAAACCCTGCTGAAACGATTGCAAAAAAGTACGGAGACAATTCATGCTGAAAAGTTAAAATCATTCATTGCACAGCGCGTTTCAGAATACTGTAAAAAATATCAGTTCATTGAAACCTACTACCAAACCAAACCCATTTTAACGGAAGCAGAATTTACTGAACGCATTTTTGAAATGGTCATGAAATTCTTAGCCACAGACAGATACCAATGGCTGTGTGAACTTCCTGAAGAATCGAAACTGCAATGGATCATTGAACCGGGCGGATTCGGAGAAACCAGAATTGGTGAAATGAAGGCCTACTGCAAGGTTGATTTTATGCTTCCGGTTGGAAAAGACGTTTTTATTCTCGACTGGAAAACAGGAAAAGCCGAGGAAGAAAAGCATCGCAAACAACTGATCGGGTATTCCCTCTTTGCCCAATATCATTTTCAAAATCAATTCGAGAACGTAATACCCATTCTTTCTTATCTGAAGGAAGATTATGCTGAGGTCATTCCAAACATCACATCACAAGACATTGCACAATTTGAAGAAACTGTGCGGAATGAATCAAATGAAATGAAACAACTCTGCAGCAATGTAGATCAAAACATTCCGCGTGGAATAGACCATTTCCCCATGATAGACAGTAAACTATGCAGCTATTGCGAATTCAGGAAGCTTTGTAAAAAAGACTAATTCAAATTGGGGTTTTCTGGAAATTTTGAAACCACGTCGCCCTTTGCACCCAATTTCTTCATGATTTCCTGCCATAAATTATTTTCAGATGAATTCATGATATCCTTTGCAGCAATGTTGGCTACGAACCACGACTTCGACTGAATCTCTTCCTGCAATTGCTTGGCACCCCAACCGCTGTAGCCAATGAAAAAACGCAATGAATTGGGTGGAAGCGTATTGTTATCAATCAATGCTTTGATATCGTCAAATTCTCCACCGTACCAGATGCCCGGCATGACACGCGTGCTGCCTTTTACAATTTCTCCCAAGGTGTGAATGTAGAACAACGACTCATTTTTTACGGGACCACCCAAACTAATGCGACCCGGAAATTCAGGGAAATTCGCAATCACCTTGTGAATGGGTAAATCAACGTAATTATTCAACACAAAACCGAATGAACCTTCGGCGTTGTTTTCACACAAAAAAACCACCGTTCTGTGAAAAAAAGTATCACTGATATAGGGTTCAGACAACAGCACTTGTCCTCGCTTCGGGGTTATGTCTTGACTCGGAAGAAAATCCATGCAACAAATTTAATTCATTTACCTCCAAACAGGAATCAAAGGCTTATGTTTCAACGTGTGATAATATTCACGAAGCTCATTGGCCTCCTTTATTTTTCCTTGATGACCTAGCAACATGAGTTTAATTAAAATACCCCTTGGATTTGTAGGATCTGCTTTCAGCACTATTTCAATTTCAGACTCACACATGGAATACGATTTATTCAAATAAGCCGCATAGGCTTTGGCATAATGAGCCAACAAATTGTTCGGCTGCTTTTTTATGACTTCATCGGCATATTCAATGGCACCCAAAAATTGATTTTTGGTTTCTTCACCCCACCCCATATACGGACCGTTGTAAATCATGGAAAAAGCATAACACAATTGCATTTGCCAATGGTGCCTGAACATCTTGAATTCCGGCTGTTCATTGTAACGGGAAGTAAATCCACTTCCTAAATTGAATTGAGCCGCCAATAACAAATAATGTAACCCGCGTTCTCTCCAATACTCCTGCTCTTTCTTGTCATGCTCTGACCGATGCAAGCAAACCTTTCCAATGGTATAAAAAAGTGCTGCATACTCTGAAGTACCCATAGGTCTATCCGTTAAATGATTCACTGGAATGGCGTTGTATTGGCGTTGCAATATTTCCAATGCGCCTTCAGTATCATTCAATTTCTCTTCCTTGAATAACGCCACTTCCATATCGAAATACGGGTCCAACATAGACCTTCCCTTTTCATAGTACTTCAAAGCCTCTGCGTTTCTATCTAAAGCCACCAAAAGGGTTCGAAACCAATAATCATTGCGTTCATCTGTGACTAGCGTCTTACGTTCTTCTATGTGAGACAATGCCAATTCTGAGTCACCCGTTTCATGAGCCCATTGAGCTGCTTGCAGCAACCACGCAGCGCGCGTTTCTTTGGTTGTAGCGAATGACTCAGAAGTTTCAAGCAATTGGCGAGCTTCAATAAATTTCTTCCTCGCCAAAGCATCAGTTGTTTCGTTACTGAAATACGAAAACTCCAAACGCAACGGGCTTGGCAACTTTTGATTTTCAACGGCAAGGCCCTTCTGAATCCAAAACGGCTTATTCTTTTTAGTGAAACCATTCCAAATTCGCTCCTCATTCAATTGTCCCAATGAAAGAGAGAAATATCCTTTTTGAAATTCGAGCGTATCAAAATACTCTATGTGTCCTGCGCCATTTTCAGGCAAAACACTGAGAAAATCAATGGTCATGGTATCTGAAGCATGAATCCAAACCCAGCGCGTATTCTGGTGACGTGTCTCAGTTCTGTAATGATCTAAAAGCGTTTCTTCAAAGAAAATCTCAGGCGGAGGAATGTGCCCATCACAAGGATATTGATTCAACACATTCCCCGTTTGAAAGGAACTTAATTTATATACTTGAGCTTCGTTTTTCACTTCCTCAGAACTCAACCTTTTTCCACTGGCAATGAATGTCTTGAATTGAGCTCCACCGCCGCCGCCAGGCTGACCATTAACAACAGGTGTAATGGAGAAAAAAAAGAGAAAAAAAACGATGTGTCCACGAATTAATTTCATTGGACGAAGATAACCAAGGTTGTGGGGCATATCTTTGCCGCATGGATGAAAATCGTCTAAATGCGCTTCGCGAAGAATTGAATAAAAATCACCGTTGGCCCAGTGAGTTCATGTTTAAATTCATTGTTCCATCGCATGAAGAAAAGGTTACCGCCATTAAGGCCTTGTTTGGAGAAAGTGCACACTACACCATGAAATGGAGCTCGAATGGAAAATTCACATCCATTACCGTTCGTGCCATGATGTTGCATGTAGATGAGATTTTCGAAAAGTACACAGAAGCAAGTAAAATAGAAGGAATAATAAGTTTGTAGCTATGGATTTAATAACAACTGCTCGGAATGTTTTGTTGGTTTCACTCTTAGCCATGCTGGCGTACGTTTTATACAAGCGCATGTTGCATGTTATGCGTAAACAACATACCATGCAAAAATTCCCTTCGCTTCCCAATCAACTGCATTGGACCCAAGACAATCAAGGGCAAGTTGCAGTTACCCTGCATCAGGCCATGTCCATTGAAGTTTCCATTCACAAAGAAAACGGAGATTTTATGTTCACTTTAGTCTCTGGTGATTTTCCGAAGGGAGATCATGTCTTTCAGTTCGAAAAAAATGCATTGCAGTCTGGGAGGTATTATTACAAGCTGGTTTCACCACATGAAGTAGCGTCTCAATATTTTCAAGTTGCATGAAGGTTGTATTTCTTGGCACTCCAGAATTTGCGACTACTTCACTGAAGGCCATTCATGAAAGTAGGCACTCCGTTGTAGGTGTTGTTACCGCGCCTGACAAGCCCGCCGGAAGGGGCCAGCAAATGAACATGAGTGATGTGAAAAAATATGCGCTTGAGTATGGGCTGCCCTTACTTCAACCTGAAAAACTAAGAGATGAGCAATTCCTTATTGAATTAAAAAATTTGAATGCAGACATTTTCGTTGTTGTTGCATTTCGAATGCTTCCTGAAGTGGTTTGGAACATGCCAAAATTGGGCACTGTGAATCTCCATGGTTCTTTGCTACCGAATTACCGTGGGGCCGCGCCAATTCAATGGGCAGTTATCAATGGTGAAACCAGCACAGGTTGCACTGTTTTTCAATTAACTCATGAAATAGACACCGGCGATATTCTGAAACGTGAAGAAATGGAAATTGAGGCGAATGAAACTGCTGGTGAATTGTATGCACGCATGATGCACGCGGGCGCCAAACTTCTGGTAGAAGCATTAGATGAAATTGAGCTCGGAAAAATAGAGCCCGTAAATCAAAATACTGTCCTTCCAACTGAACTCAAATCTGCCCCGAAATTGGAGAAAGAACATGGAAGAATAAACCCCAACCTCTCTCCTGAAGCGATAAACAATCTCGTTCGTGGAGTAACTCCGTTTCCTGGAGCATTCACCACAGTGCAAGGAAAAGTTTTGAAAGTGCATGCAGGAAAGCCGAAGATTGAAAACCATTTCTATGTCAGAGGCGAATTTGTTAGCGATGGAAAGACCGTGTTAAAAATTGCCGTGGACGGTGGATTTTATGAATTGACTGAAGTTCAATTGGAGGGAAAAAAACGCATGCAAGTGGAAGAATTTTTAAGGGGAAACAGCAACTTGTTTTCATAAACTGCCGATTATCTTTGTTACCATGAAAATAATCTCTTTCAATGTGAATGGCGTTCGCGCTGTAGTCAAAAAAACGTTTATTGAAGACATGACCTCCTTGAATGCAGACATCATTTGTCTTCAAGAAACAAAAGCCAATGACGCGCAAGTAGCCGAAGCACTTCAACCATTATCTGGCACCTACACCATTTTTTCTTGTTCAGCTGAACGACCCGGTTACAGCGGAACCGCAGTACTCTCTAAGGTAAAGCCCTTGAACGTAAGCTATGGTTTGGGAATAGCTGAGCATGACACCGAAGGTCGCTTGATTACATGTGAATTCAATTATTTTTATTTAATCAACACGTATGTACCCAACAGTGGCTCCGAACTCGCTCGTTTAGATTATAGAGGAACGTGGGATGAAGCATTGCTGAATTACATGTTGGAATTGGAAAAGAAAAAGCCCGTGGTTTTGTGTGGTGATTTAAATGTTGCGCATCAGCCCATTGACCTTGCTAATCCAAAAAGCAATTACAACAAGAGCGCTGGATACACACAACGTGAAATTGACGGACTTTCGAAATTTATTGCAGCAGGATACAAAGACACCTTTAGACATTTCCATGCCGATACGGTTAAATACAGCTGGTGGAGCGCTCGATTCAATTCACGCGCGAAAAATGTTGGATGGAGAATTGATTATTTCCTTGCTAGCGAAAAGCTGTTGGCTCAAATGAACGACGCCTTTATTTTAAATGATATCATGGGCTCTGATCACTGCCCAGTAGGAATAGATTTAAACGTATGAGTTATAAAAAATGGATTGGCGGTGCCATAGGATGGGCACTTGGAGGCCCCATTGGAGGCTTAATTGGCTTCGCTGTTGGATATATGGCAGATGATTCCAGCCTAAGTACACAAACAGATTCACAAACACGAACAGGCCGATACAGACGCACAACGAGTCCGGGAGATTTCTCAAGCGCTCTCTTGGTCTTGTCTGCAGCGGTGATGAAAGCAGATGGCAAACTCATGAAAAGTGAGCTTCAATTCATTCGAGAATTTTATGCCAAGCAATTTGGAGAGGCTGCTGCTGCCGAGCAAATAGGAATATTGAAAGAGCTTTTAAACAAAGACATTCCGGTGAAGCAGGTATGCCATCAGATTCGTGATTTCATGGAGCATCCCATGAGACTGCAGCTCATGCATTACTTGTTCGGAATTGCGCAAAGCGATGGTAAAGTTGATCTTTCTGAGATTACTATTTTGAATCAGATCGCCACGGACATGAATATCTCAAGTAAGGACTTTGAAAGTTTGAAGGCCATGTTTTACAAGGATATCAATGCCTCTTACACCATACTTGAAATAACGCCTGAAGCTTCCGATGACGAAGTGAAAAAGGCGTTCAGAAAAATGGCCATGAAATACCATCCAGATAAAGTCAAAGATCTTGGAGAACAACACGCCAAGGCCGCTCAAGAAAAATTCATCAAGGTGCAAGAAGCCTATGATCACATTCGCAAAGAGCGTGGCATGAAATAGTTTCGTACATTCGGAAAACCATTCGCAGCGAAATGAAACGACTCCTTATAATCACCATTTTTCTTAGTTCGTGGAACTTCGTTCTATCTCAAAATTATTTTCTCAATGGCAACGCCATAGCTACCGGAAATGATTGCTACCAATTGACAGATGCGTTGAATTATCAGAACGGAACTGTCTGGTATGCGAATCAAATTGACTTAAATCAGGCATTCGACATTACGTTTGAAATGAACGTTGGAAACAATGACGGTGGTGCCGATGGAATTTGTTTTGTCATGCATACCCAAGGAACAAGTGCCATTGGTCAAAGTGGTGGAGGATTGGGATATTTGAATTTTGGAACTTCGTTGGCAGTTGAATTTGATACCTATCAGAACGGAGATTACGGTGATCCCTTTTACGATCATATTGCCATAGTCCGCAACGGAGATATCAATCACAACGGTGCAAACAATTTAGCGGGGCCGGTTCAAATGGATGCTTTTAATGCCAATACCGAAGACGGACAAACAAGAACGGTTCGAATTACATGGAACCCTACAACCCAGCTTTTTCAAGTTTATTACAATTGTGTATTTCGAATTCAAACCACTGTTGATATCATCAATACCATTTTCAATGGACAAAGTAATGTGTATTGGGGATTCACAGCAGCAACGGGAGGAGCCGTAAATGTTCAAACCGTTTGCTTAACTCCAAACATTTTAAATGTTGGAAACGAAGTACAAATTTGTGAAGGAGGAAGCACCACCCTCTCCGTGGGTGCTGCGCTGAACAACACCTACGTATGGACACCAACGACATACCTTAGTGATCCAACTTCGGCAAGCCCAATTGCCACTCCCCCTTCAAGCACAACCTACACAGTCATGTATACTGATTTATGTGGAATTGATGTAACACAAACCATTGATGTACTTGTAGAACCCTTAACGGTGAATTTGAATACACCAACGGTGTTGACCTGCAATGCCCCTACAGCAAGTATCTCTTCGTTCTCGAATTTCCCTGGAGTAGCGTATTCATGGACAGGTCCTGGCATTTCAACTGCCAACAATGCATCTTCCATTCAACTCAATGCGCCAGGTTGGTATGTTTTAGAGACCAATGTCAACAACCAGTGTTTTGATGCAGATTCTGTTTTGGTTATCTCCAATCAAACACCTCCGGAATTAACGCTATTGGAATCAGCAGGCACTTTAAATTGCACTGTATTAACCTCTGAAATAACAGCTGAATCAAACCTCTCACCCAATAATTTCAATTGGAGCGGTTCGAACATCGCTCAAATCAATGGTTCCACCATTGTGGTTGATGGTCCCGGTATATACAATTGCTTGGTGACTGATTCCAACAACGGATGCACAACAAGTGCTAGTGTAACCATAAATCAAAATACACAAAGCCCCGTTTTAAATGGATTAACAACCGATATTTTAACTTGTGAAATTCCAACCATTTCATTAGAATCTTGGGAAGATTTAAATGTTTTGAATGAGACCAATTACACCTGGTACACCTCCAATTGGAATCTATTTTCCACCGAAATGTATCCTCAGGTTAACACATCTGGCATCTACAATCTGGTAGCTTACAATAACAATAACACATGTGCTGACACACTAACAGTGAGCGTTGTAACTGATGCTTCGAACCAATTCGACATCAATACCATTCAATTCGCGAATATTGTAACACTTGAAAATGCTGATGGTATAAACGATTGTTGGAATATTTTTCATGACCAACTTTTACCCGAAGAACTTTCAATTTTGTTAGCTGTGAGGAAAATATTCATTTTCAACAGATGGGGAGATCAACTCCTTGAGCTGAATAATCAATTCAGCGTATGTGAGGAATTGAAAGATTTAACAAAAGGTACCTATTACTTTATTGTAGAAATAGAGACCATCTGTGGTTCAACTCAGAACTTAAAGAAAGAAGGCTTTTTTCTTATCAGGTAAAAGCAACCTTCCGTTATATTTGTCGTAACCTAAACAACATTCCTGAGTTATCAGGACTATTTTGTCGTAAACCTATGCGAATAAAACCATTCCTTATGGTGGTTTGTGCGTGTCTGGCTCTATTGCCATCACTAACATCCACTGCTAATTCTCCACTTTTTAGTGCCGACTTTTCTTTTGAATTACCGCCTCCGCCACCGGCGAATGCGGGTATTGATCAAAATATTTGCGGATTGACCACAAACATGGCTGGGAATAATCCTGCCCCAGGCACCGGGTTATGGACTCTAGTGAGCGGTCCAGGTACTGCAACATTTGTTAATCCTGCAGTTCGAAACACCAGTGTGACCGTAACTCTTGCTGGTGTTTATATTTTTCAATGGACCATTACAGATGGATCTACTGGATTATCGACCAGCGACCAAGTTCAGGTAAGTTTTTCAAACCCGGCTTCTCCTTCAGACGCAGGTCCTGACCAAACTGTGTGCGGAAACCAAGCCACCATGGCTGGAAACACGCCAACTTCTGGATTTGGCAGTTGGTTCAGTGTTTCAGGACCCGGTACCATCTCTTTCTCTAATCCTTCAAGCCCAAGCTGTCTTGTGACTGCCTCGGTTGATGGAACATACATTCTTCAATGGAATATTTTCAATGGCGTTTGTCCTGTGACTTCAGATCAAGTAAGCATAACTTTCAACAGTCAAGCTCCCGCCCCCAATGCCGGATTTGATGATGTTATTTGTGGCTTAACCTATACCCTGAATGGCAATGATCCTTCTCCTTCAACCGGCCTTTGGACTTTGAATAGCGGCCCCGGCTCAGTAAGTTTTACAAATGCCACCCAATACAATACTTCGGTTTCTGTTTCAGCTCCGGGTGTATATTTATTTGATTGGACCATAACAAATCCTGTTTGTCCGCCTGAAGCCATAAGTGTCCAAATCACCTTCAACTTTTACCCCGAAACATGTAACGGGATAGACGACGACTGTGACACTCAAATCGACGAAGGTGTGCTGATTACCTATTATGTAGATGCTGATGGTGATGGATTTGGTGATGCTGCTCAGTTTACTCAAGCATGTTCTCAACCTGCGGGGTACGTTTTAGACGATACCGATTGCGATGATCTGAACCCTGCCGTATACCCAGGTGCTACGGAAGTATGTAACCTCATTGATGATAACTGCGACAACCAAATTGACGAAGGAGTTGAGACTACCTTCTATCAAGATTTAGACGGTGATACCTACGGTAACCCCAATGCAGCAATAGACGCATGTACTGAACCAGCAGGTTATGTAGCGAACAATTTTGATTGTGACGATACAGACCCTACCATTTACACAGGTGCTCCTGAGTCTTGTAACTTGTTAGATGATGACTGTGACAACCAAGTAGATGAAGGCGTTCAAAATACATATTACGCAGATGTAGATGGCGATTCGTTTGGTGATCCAAACAACACAACATTGGCGTGTACTGTTCCTACTGGATACGTGACTGACAACACCGATTGCAATGACAATGATCCTGCTATTAACCCGAACACCGTTTGGTAT
>VFQT010004112.1_pt1 | contig 12530 bp, 6 predicted proteins | sample 3512381 | NCBI WGS metagenome assembly VFQT01 (sample SAMN10412376, study PRJNA504923) | tailings metagenome | isolation source: Relicate 2 Philex TSF3 active mining site | place: Philippines: Tuba, Benguet | collected 2017-08-29 | reverse complement strand
AACTCTTGGAGAGTGCCCAACTCTTGGAGAGTGCCCAACTCTTGGAGAGTGCCCAACTCTTGGAGAGTGCCCAACTCTTGGAGAGTTGACAACTCTCCAAGAGTTGGAGTTTATTGACAAACCAACTGTCAGCTATCACCATGTCATAATTCTGAGGGCGCGAAGGACCTTGTATGCCCTTCGCGCCCTCGCGGTAAAGCCTTTACTGCCACTGCTATTTCAACGTCGCGATCACGGCCTCGTTGGCCTTGCGAACCCGCTCAACATCCAGCTTCATTTTCTTTCGGTCATACGTCATCAACCCGTTGACTTCGATCTCCACATCGGTCGTCTGTGTGTACACGGCTGCAGCATATCCAAAAGGAATGAGGCTTTTCAGTTTCTGCGTGTATTCGACATATTTGTCGGTGACCTCCCCGGAAGTCTTGTACTGGACATATCCCCAGTTGCGGTTCTTCTCCCACAGATGATCTTCCAGCGCCAGTCCAATGCCGCCATATTCACCGAGCACATTCACCCGCTTACTGTCATATAATCCCATCACCGGATCGGGATAATGATGCATGTCGAGCATGTCGCCAACATCATAATGATTACCGCCGCTGGCGGGATTGACAAGCCTCGACGGATCATAGGTCTTCGTCCGGTCAGTGACCTCCGCCGTCTTGAACTGCCCCCAGGCCTCATTGAATGGCACCCAGGTGACGACCGACGGATTAGAAATGCACAGATCCATGATCTCTTTCCACTCCCGATGGAAGTTCTCTTCCGAAGCCACACTCCGCACCAGTTCCTGTCCGGCGAAATAGTTCCGCTGCTCCCAGCGCGGGTTACGGTCTCCACTGGGCATGTCCTGCCACACGAGGATGCCCTCCTTGTCGCAGTGATAGTACCAGCGGGCCGGCTCAACCTTTACGTGCTTCCGGATCATATTGAAGCCAAAGGCCTTGGTTTGGACGATATCAAATTTCAATGCCTCGTCAGTAGGAGCTGTGTACAACCCGTCTGGCCACCAGCCCTGGTCCAGCGGACCAAACTGGAAATAATCCTTGTTGTTCAACTGCATCCGCCACACGCCATTGGCATCGGCCTTCGTCGAGATCTTGCGCATCCCTGCATAACTTTTCACCATATCGACCGCCGATCCGTCACGCACCAGACTCACTTCGAGATCATAGAGGAACGGACGTTCCGGTGACCACAGTTTCGCATCCGGCACAGGCACCAACACTTCCTCACCGGCCGCGGCACGGCCCGTGCCCTTCAGTACGCCTTCGTCAAATACTTTGACCTCCACCAAATCCCCGGGACGGATGCCCTCCGATTGTCCGGAAACGGTCAGATTGCCACCGTCAATATTCGGTGTGATGCGCAATGAACGAAGATGCGCCTTTGACACAGGCTCGATCCACACCGTCTGCCAGATGCCGGTGACGGCCGTGTACCAGATCCCGCGCGGATCCGCGACCTGCTTGCCCCGGGGCTGGTAGCCCTTGTCCGTCGGATCCCAAACCCTGACGACCAGCTTCTGGTCGCCCGTCTTCGAGATCCAGGGGGTGATATCAAAACTGAAGGGCGTGTAACCACCCACATGCGAACCAACTTTGACATCATTCACCCATACATCCGCCTTCCAGTCGACCGCCCCGAAATGCAGCAGCAGGTCTTTTCCCTTCCATCCGGCAGGAATGTTGAACGTCCGGTGATACCATAATTCCTGTTTCTCTCCGACCGTCTTCATCACCCCCGACAGACTGGACTCCACCGGGTACGGCACCAGTATCTTTCCATCAAAAGACGACGGAACATTGCTGCCGGCCGGCTTCAATGCATAGTCCCACAAACCATTCAGGTTTTGCCAGGCATCCCTCACCATCTGTGGCCGCGGATACTCCGGCAGCGGCGCTTTCGGGTCGATCCGCGTGGCCCACTCTGTCTTGATGCGGTCGCCCGCAGGTTTCCAATCCTGTGCCTGCACGGAACTGGCCAATAAAACGGCGGCTGCCATCAGCCGGTTGATCATCTTCATTCAGGTCAATTTTGTTTATACAAATTAGGAAAAAAGACCCGAAAAACGCCGACATCGGTCGCCATCCATTCGTATATTCATCCCTTTGAAGGAAGCCATTCCCAAGCATCCTCCACCCACAAACCAACAAGCCGCAACAAACACACGATTGCCATGAGATCGAATGTATTGAGGACATTGACCATCACCCTGATCTGCTCACTGATGCTTTCGGGCACCTTCCCCGCCAGAGAAGAAAGGAGCACCATGCCCCGCCGACTCGAGATCCTGTTCCTCGGCCACGAAAGCCGGCACCACCGGTCCGATGAACTCGCATCCATCCTGCTGAAGGAATATTTCAAGGCCGGCATCAACATCTCCTATACCACCGATCCGTCTGCACTGAACGAGGAAAATCTCTCCAGATACGATGGACTCGTGCTATATGCCAATCATGACAGTATCACGGCCCCTCAATCAAAGGCCCTGCTGTCCTTTGTCGCCGGCGGTAAGGGTTTCATCCCGCTGCATTGTGCATCCTGGTGTTTCCGAAACGACCCGGAGATCGTGGCACTCATCGGCGGTCAGTTCAAGACACATAAATATGATTCATTCCCTGCGGTGATCAAAAAGCCGGAACACCCGGTGATGAAAGACGTTCCGGCCTTTTGGACGAAGGATGAAACCTATGTTCATGATAAGATCAATCCGGACATTGAAGTGCTCTCTGAAAGGGTGGAAGGCGACCATCGCGAGCCATATACCTGGGTGCGCCGGCATGGAAAGGGACGGGTGTTCTACACCGCCTATGGACATGATATCAACACCTTCCGCACCCCGGGATTCCTGGAACTCGTAAAGAATGGCATCCTCTGGGCCGTCGGCGATGAAGCCCTGGCCCGCATGAAAGCCTTCCCCATCGCGAATCCGAGCTATTTCGACGGTCCTGTACCCAACTACGAAAAGAGAGACCCTGCCCCAAAGGTCCAGTCATCCCTGAGTCCGCAGGAATCGATGTCGCTCATGCAGGTGCCGGTGGATTTCGAATTGAAACTTTTCGCATCGGAGCCGATGGTCATCAATCCTATCTACATCAACTGGGACGAACGCGGACGGCTTTGGGTGATCGAAACCGTCGATTATCCCAATGAGATCCGGGAAGACGACAAAGCAGATGACCGGATCAAGATCCTGGAGGATACCGATGGCGACGGCCGGGCTGATAAGTCCACCATCTTCGCCGACAAACTCAATATCCCGACCAGTTTCACCTTCGTGAACGGCGGCATCATGGTATCAGCAGCCCCGGCTTTCATCTTCCTGAAAGATACCAACGGAGATGACAAGGCTGATGTCAGACAGACCATCCTCAACGGATGGGGCAAGTGGGACACCCATGCCCAGGCTTCCAACCTTCGCTACGGACTGGATAACATGCTCTGGGGCGTTGTCGGATATTCCGGCTTCAAAGGCAAGCCCGGCGCGGATTCCATCAAGTTCGGTCAAGGCGTGTATCGCTTCACCGCCGACGGTAAACGACTCGATTTCCTGTCAAATACAAGCAACAACACATGGGGACTCGGTTTCTCCGAAGAAGCAGATGTATTTATTTCCACGGCCAACAACACGCATACGGCCTTCTACGGCGGGATTCCGAAGCGACTCTTCGAAAAGGCCGGCATGCCCAAACAGAGCGGTGTCAAGAAACTGGATGCACATTATAACATGCGGGTGGCCACTAAAAATCTTCGTCAGGTGGACGTGCACGGTGGCTTCACTGCGGCCGCCGGACATTCACTGTACACTGCACGCACTTATCCGAAAGAATACTGGAACCGCATGGCCTTCGTGACAGAACCTACCGGCCGGCTCGTACATAACGTACGGATCGAACAGCAAGGCGCCGGCTTCCGGGAAGTCGGCGATGGGTGGAATCTGCTGGTCAGCGCCGACGAATGGGCCGGCCCGATCCAGGCAGAAGTAGGTCCGGACGGCGTTGTCTGGGTGACCGACTGGTATGACTTCATCATCCAGCATAATCCGACCCCGTCGCTGGAACGCGGTGGTCTCAAGGCAGAGAACGGTGCCGGAAATGCCTATATCAATCCGCTGCGCGATCATGAGCGCGGACGCATCTACCGGATCGTGCCAAAGACTAACGGTGCCGCACAAACGAAATCACTCCGGAAGGATGATACCAAAGGATTGCTGGCCGCCCTGTCTGATCCCAACATGTTCTGGAGATTGACGGCTCAGCGTCTGCTCGTCGAGCGCCGCGATAGATCTGTAGTTCCGGCGTTGACGGCAATGGTGGCTAATGTAAAGGTGGATGAGATGGGACTGAATCCCGGTGCGTTGCATGCACTCTGGACCTTGCACGGGTTGGGTGCATTCTCCAGCGGTGCTTCAAATGCCACGCTGATCAAGGCCTTGAAGCATCCTGCTCCCGCCGTTCGTCGTTCCGCCATCCAGATGCTTCCGCAGACCGCGGCATCCCAGGAGGTCGTCCGACAGTCGGGGGCTTTCTCAGATGCGGATCTGCGCGTTCGCCTCTCCGCCCTGCTCATGTTTGCTGATCTCGCACCATCCACCGCAACCGGTGGACAGATCGCCCGCATGCTCGGGGATGATGCCAACGTCTCCGACGAGTGGCTCCGTCAGGCATTGCTGGTGAGCGGACGATTACATCGCACACCTTTCTCCGCAGCCTGGAAAAACGCACCGACCACCGCCTCCGGAGACACGGCTGTCGCCCGCCTGCGGACCGAACTCGTCAAGTCCATCATGGAAGGTCCCGTGGTAGAACAACCCGCCGATCCCAATGCCGGCGCGAAACCCGACAAGACGATCATCCTGCGCGTCGTGAAGGATGTTATGAAATACGACCAGACCCTGCTGACGGCAAAGGCTGGCAGCCTGTTACGCATCGATTTCCGGAATCCGGATTTCATGCAGCATAACCTGCTCGTACTCAAGCCCGGAACCATGAACAAGGTCGGCGAAGCGGCAGATAAACTCGCGCAGGATCCCAACGGCAGCAAAATGCAGTACGTGCCGAAGATGCCGGAGGTCGTGGCCTACACGCCGCTGGTCAATCCGCAGGCCGCCTATGTGCTCACCTTCCGCGTGCCTGATCAGCCGGGCGACTATCCCTTCGTATGTACCTTCCCCGGTCACTGGCGGATCATGAACGGCATCCTGCGGGTCACGAAATAAATATAAACGCAACGAAAAGATGAGTCTGGATGTGACATTTGGTGCCAGTACCTGGCTGTGGACTTCTCCCTTCACGACAGCTTCGGCGGAGGAATTGTTTCCAAAGATCGCCGGTATGGGATTCGACGCGGTGGAGATCGCAGTGGAAGATCCCTCGCTGATCGATGGCCGCGCCGTAGCTTCAGCGCTGTCGAGGCATGGCCTGAAAGCCATTATCTGCGGCGCTTTCGGGCCGGACCGTGACCTAACGCATGATGATCCGGCCGTGCACCGGAACTGCCTCGATTATATCCGCGCCTGTCTTGACCTATGCGTTGAGCTGGACGGGGCCTTCCTCGGCGGGCCGATGTATTCGGCCGTTGGCAAGGCACGGATGGTTCCACCCGATCAGCGTCGCAGGGAATGGGAGCTGGCGGTCAACAATCTGCGCATCGCCTGTGACATCGCTGAGGAGCGAGGAAAGCTGATCGGCATCGAACCCCTGAACCGGTTTGAATCTGACCTGGTCAATACGGCAGCGGATGCTGTTCGGATGATCAACGACATCGGACATCCTGCAGCACGCATCGTGCTGGATGGATTTCACATGAACATTGAGGAGCGGGATATCTTCGATGGCATCACCACTGCCGGCGACAGGCTGGTCCATCTGCAGGTATCGGAGAATTACCGGGGCACCCCCGGAACGGGACAAACCCGTTGGGATGAGTACCGACGAGGCTTACAGGCCATCAACTATAACGGATGCGTTTCCATCGAAAGCTTTACGACCGATAATCGATCACTGGCCGGGGCCGTTTGCTTCTGGCGTCCAATGGCGGACAGTCAGGATGCCTTCGCCTCGGACGGCATCGCATTCCTCCGTCAATGGGCGGCCAAATAAAATAAATATAAGTCTAAAAAAAATTGAAATAAATATGAGCAAGAAGATCAAAGTGGCCATCGTGGGATTGGGATTCGGTGCAGAATTCATTCCCATCTATCAACTGCATCCGGATGCGGAGATGTATGCCATCTGCCAGCGGAATCGCGAAAAACTCGATCAGATAGGAGACCATTTCGGCGTAGCGAAGCGATACACCGATTACGATGAAATGCTGAAGGACCCCGAGATCGATGCCGTACATATCAACACCCCGATCCCCGATCATGCGATCCAGTCCATCAAGGCACTGAAGGCAGGCAAGCATGTCGCCTGCACCGTGCCCATGGCCACGACCGTCGAGGAGTGCCGGCAGATCGTTGAACTCACCGAACAGACCGGCCTGACCTACATGATGATGGAGACGGTCGTGTACGCCCGTGAATTCCTGTTCATGAAGGAATTGTATGAAAAAGGTGAACTCGGAAAGATCCAGTTCCTGAAGGCCAGCCATCAGCAGGACATGGACGGCTGGCCGAACTATTGGCCCGGACTGCCTCCGATGCACTATGCGACCCACTGCGTCGGCCCCGTCCTTGGCCTCACGCGTGATGAAGCGGAATACGTGTCCTGCTTCGGTTCCGGTACCATCCGCGAAGAACTTCACCATCATTACGGATCGACCTTCGCGATCGAAAGCACGCATGTCAAGTTCCGCAACAGCGACCTGAGTGCACATGTCTATCGTTCTCTCTTCGATACGGCCCGTCAGTACCGGGAAAGCTTTGAAGTGTATGGTTCTCAGAAATCTGTAGAATGGCCGCTGATCGAAGGTGGACCGCTGGTGCTTCACACCGCCAAGAAGCCGGAACCTGAAATCCCGGAGGAGGTCCATTCGCCGGATTATGCCCACCTGCTGCCCGCTTCCATCCAGCGGTACACCACCAAGGGCGTGTATGATACAGACGACAACCAGCACCTGTCATTCACACAGGGTGCCGGTCATGGCGGCTCCCACCCGCACCTGGTGCATGAGTTCGTGTCTGCCCTTGTACATAAACGTTCTCCGTTCCCGAATGCCCGTCAATCGGCGAACATCACCTGCGTGGGCATCCTCGCCCACGAGTCCGCCCTGCAGGGCGGCAAGCTGTTGGAACTGCCGGACTTCACATTCTCTAAGTAAACATATATCTGTATCCCGGCCATAGCTGGTAGAGACGCGATTCATCGCGTCTGGTTCCCGAACTCTTGGAGAGTTGCCAACTCTCCAAGAGTTCGGGAACTCTCCAAGAGTTGTGAACTCTCCAAGAGTTAGAAAAAAACATCATCCTTTCAGACATCCCTCAAATCCAGCAACGCCGGGAACTTCCGCTCCACCTGCAACACAAACTCCCCGAAGATCGTATTCGCCCAGGCGAACCACTTGCGCGTAAACTTCGCCGCATCATCCTTGTGGAACGCCTCATGCATGAACCCCGTCCCGGCATCCGTGGTCTTCAGGATGTGCAGACACTGCCTGACCTCCTGCACATCCGATGATGTAAGACCGCGCATCACCACCGCCAGCGGCCAGATCATATGCATGCCGGCATGAGGCCCGCCGATCCCTTCCCCCGCCTTGCCCCGGAAAAAGAACGGGTTCTCTTCCGACAGCAGCAGTTTCCGGGTGTTCTGATAGGTCGGGTCATCCGCCTTGACCGCGCCAAGGTATGGCAACGACAGCAGGCTCGGGATGTTCGCGTCATCCATGAGGTGATAACTGCCGAAGCCGTTCGTCTCATACGCGTAAACCTTTCCGAATGAAGGATGCTGCGTCGTCGCATAGGCCTTCAACGCCGCATCCACTTCCGTGGCCAGTCTCCTGCATTCATTGGCCAGCGTCTTATTTTTTCGAACCACTTCCAGTATCTCCGCGGCCTGCCTCAGCGAAACCACTGCAAAGAAATTGGAAGGGATGAGGAAGGGCCATAGCGTCGCATCATCACTCGGCCGGAAGATCGAACAGATCAGTCCCACCGGTTTGACCGGATAGCCATACCCAGAAATGGGCACCCCGTCCGTCGCCCAGTAGGTCGTGCGCTGGAAACTGTAAGGACCATCGCCGTCCTTGCGTTGCTGCTCCCGGAAGGTCCTGACCGTCAACCGGATCGTCTCCTCCCAATCGGCATCGAAGGGCGCAGTACGGCCCGTCGTCTTCCAGAAATGCCAGGCCAGCCTGATCGGATAGCAGAGCGAATCGATCTCCCACTTGCGCTCGTGGATCCCCGGCTTCATCACCGTATGATCCTTCGCCCACTCGCTCACCTTTGACGGATCCTTGTAAAAGGCATTCGCATACGGATCCAGCTGGATGAATCTCTTCTGCCGATGAATGACACCCTCCACCAGCATACGCAGTTTTTCATCCGATTTCATCAACGGAAGATATGGCCAGACCTGCGCCGTGCTGTCACGCAGCCACATGGCATCGATGTCTCCGGTGATCACGAAGGTGTCAGGTTTGCCGTCGATCATCTCGAAATCGACCGTCGTGTCCAGGGTGTTGGGGAAACAGTGTTCGAATAATTGGGCCAGTTTCGGATCGGCGATCCGCTTGCGCATCCTGACAATGGTATCCTCCACCGACTGACTTATGAATCGGCGATCGGTGGGCTTTGGACGTCCCGGGGGCAGCGGCTGCCCGCCCTGCGCCCGCAGGCTTCCCATCCCCGATATCAGGCCCGCCGCCAGCAGCGACTGCTGCGCGATGAATTCTCTTCTCGACTGTCCCATGACTATACGTTCAATGATGATCAATGTGCATCAGGCCCATTCCGATGGATGGCCTTCGGCATCGCGAACCTACGAATAATTCAGGGCTTGAAAGCCCCTCCGGATGATGCTAACAGCTTTAACGTATCCTTATCTTTAGGAGACATAACTTCGCAGCCCCTCAAAAAAATCAGACCTGTGGCAACACCCGCCGACCATCATTTTCAACGCATCGCCGAAGCCGCCCAAAGATCGGGCACGGTCCATGCCATCCGGGATTTCAGGGCCATCCTGGAAGTATTGTTCCGTCAACTAACGGCTACGGATACCCGAAGTTTCAGCAACCTGTTCGGTCGGATCGAGTATGTATTCGACAGACGATCCGTTCCTACATATATCCGGGAACAGGTGCACGGTCTGCGCATCTACGCCAACCGGCTGACCCATGAACCCTCGGATCCGGATCCCGTCCATTACCAGCTGGCATTGCGTGCCATCTGTGAGACGGTGGCATGGTTCCATGATGCAACCGTCCCCCCCGAGTTCATCGCTATGTATGCCGAACTGGCAGACAGGCGATTCCGTCGCGATCGCAGCCGCCTGCCCAAGGAAGTGGCATCCCTCAAACCCGTTGTGCTTGAGGTCCTGCCGCTCGGGATCACGCCGGAAGGCATCCCCCATTTCACGATCCATTGTCGGGATGAAGAAGCAGGAGATCTTGAACTGGAACTCTGGCAGCATCCAAAGAACGACCTCAGTAAACTACACAGTCTGCTCAGACCATGGCAAACCATCCATCTCTTCCAAGGGAGGAAATCGGAGGGTAGGGATGACCGTTATGTTTCCGGCCCGCTCACCCGCGTGGTCATTGAGCCAGACCTGCTGATCGACATCTCTCACCTGGCAGAATGCTTCCAGCGCAATTCGGCAGAACCCCTGCAGTATCTCGTCAAGAAACTCGTTCCTCAGGAACCCGGCGCACCCGCCTTCCTGGGTAACATGGTCAATGCCCTGCTGGATGAGGCCGTCCGCACCCCGGAACCCGAATTCAAGGAGGTATTCCGTGAAGCCGTAGCCGAAAACATCCTGCAGGCTGCCGGCTACGGACGGGAAAAACTCAACGAGATGTACCGCACCATCCAGTCGCAGCACTGGGACAATGTACGCCGACTGGCAGACGAAGTGCGCACCAAACCCACACGCATTGAACCCAGTTTCCTCTCCGCCCGGTATGGCCTGCAGGGCCGGCTGGACCTGCTTGTGGAAGATGCCGAAAACCCGCTCCGAAAGGATATCATCGAACTCAAGAGTGGAAAAGCGCCCGACTTCAACCACTGGAAGAACTACGAAATGCAGGTCGTAGGCTACAACATGCTCCTGCGATCAACCTTTGGAGAGCACCGGACCGGCACTTCCGCCATCCTCTATTCCAGGGCGGAACACGACAGCCTGCGGAATGTCAGTTCAACCCATATTGCTGAACTGGAACTGCTGGCCCTGCGCAACGGTGTCGTCTCGGCCCTGCTGGACATTGCCGCCGGAAGACTCAAAGTCCTGGATGCCATCGGCCCGGAGATCCTGCCCGATGCCCCGCCCTTCGTACGCGATGGTTTCAGCCGCTTCGCCCAGGCCTGGCGCAGCGCAGCCCCTCTTCCCCGGGCATATTACAGTGCCTACCTGTCCTTTGTCGTCCGCGAATTCCTCAATGCCAAATGCGGCATCTGGTCCGCAGCTGACCGGGAAGATGAAGGCGACGGTTTCGCGGCCCTCTGGCTGCACGACGAAGCCCGCAAAGAGGCTCAGTTCGGCATCCTCCGTCCGCTGACATTCGAACGCTTCGACGGGCCGGAAAGCTCTGCATCCTTTCGCATCGATACCCTCACCCATCATAATTTTCGGTTAGGCGACACCGTTATCCTGTATCCTCAGTCCGAGGGCAGGCTCCAGCCCCTGCAGCAACAGATCCTCAAGGGAAGACTGGAAGCCGTCGGTTCAGACGGGGTCACCGTCTCGCTGAACAATCGACAGATCGATGCATCCTATTTCGAAGGATTCACCGACTGGGTAGTGGAACATGATCTCTACGAATCCAGTTACTGGCAGATGACCGCCTCACTGTTCAGTGTGCTGGATGTCGGTCAACGCGATCGATTCAGACTGCTTAGTGGTGGCATCGCACCCGCATCCGCACCAAAACCGCTTCTGCAGGCCGAAGGGCTCAATGACAACCAGCTCGCCATCCTCCGGGATGCCCTGGCAGCAGAGGATTATCACCTCATCCAGGGGCCTCCGGGCACTGGTAAGACATCCACCTTCCTCACCAGGTTGACCAAAGAACTGCTCAACCGCGAGGGCGCTATCTTCCTGGCCGCCTTCACCAATCGCGCCGTGGAAGAGATCGCCACCCGGCTCACGGAACAAGGCATCTCCTTTCTCAGGCTCGGCAGCCGCAGGTCCGAATCCGAAGCACAGCTAAGGGCGCTGGTAAAAGCAGGTGACATGGACGGCGCACGAACATTCATCGCCGGTCATCGAGTGTTCCTTGCGACGGTTGCCACCCTGGCCGGACGGATCGATCAGCTGCGCATGCTGAAGGATGACCTGAACACCCTGGTGGTCGATGAAGCGACCCAACTTACAGAACCGGCCATCATCTCCCTGGTGATGTCATTCAGAAAGTTCATCCTCATCGGAGATCAGAATCAGTTACCACCGGTGGTGACACAGGATGCCGCTTATTGCCGCACGCCCGATCTGCTGCTGCATGCCATCGGCATCAGGGATCTGCGGGTCTCACTCTTCGAAAGGCTCATGGAAACGGCGCGGCGTAATCGCTGGGACCACGCATACGGCATGCTCACCACGCATTTCAGGATGCATAATGATATCGCAGAGATCATCAATCCCTGGTACGGACATCGACTCATCTGCGGCCGGCCGGAACAGGAAATACAACATTTGTTCAACGGTCCGAAAGATGCGATCTGGCATTCCCTGCTATCGGCCGGACGCGCCATCTTCGTGCCCAGCCCACGGGCGCAAAGCACCAGGTTCCATGGCATCGAAGCCGAGCGCACCGTCTCTCTCATCAAATATATCCGCGCCGCCTCGGGCCATGAATTTGATCCCCGCTGCGTGGGCGTGGTCACCCCCTGGCGCACTCAGATCGGACTGATCCGGCATCTGATCGGCGACGACAAGGAACTGCAGGCGCTGAACATCGACACGGTCGAAAGATTCCAGGGTTCCGAAAACCGCATCATTCTGGTATCCATGGCCGTCACCCATCCTGCCCAGATGCACATGCTCAGATCTCCGGGTGCCTTCAGTTGGGAGGAAGGGGAGGAGATCCGGACGGTAGATGTCGACCGGAAACTGCTGGTCTCCCTGTCCCGCGCCATGAACCAGGTGATCCTCTTCGGAGATGAACAGGTACTTTGTTCCGATCCGGTGTACCGAACCGCCATCAGCGCGATGCAGCGCATCGAATTGCCCGCCTCAGAGCCACTTCTTTCGCTTGAAATACCAAAGGAATAGCAGGGATGAAACGATCATAAGCAGGATCGCCAGAGGGTATCCCATTCGCCAGGTGAGTTCCGGCATGTGGGCGAAGTTCATACCGTAGATGCTGGCGATCAGCGTCGGAGGCATGAAGATGACTGTCACTACTGGGAAGATCTTGATAACTTGGTT
>VFQT010004111.1_pt1 | contig 12531 bp, 7 predicted proteins | sample 3512381 | NCBI WGS metagenome assembly VFQT01 (sample SAMN10412376, study PRJNA504923) | tailings metagenome | isolation source: Relicate 2 Philex TSF3 active mining site | place: Philippines: Tuba, Benguet | collected 2017-08-29 | reverse complement strand
AACTCATTGAACCCATAGGATGAATATATTTTCATGATATGCCACAAGATTGGTTTGCCGCCGATCTCAACCATGGGTTTGGGCTTGATTTGGGTTTCTTCCGCCAGTCGTGTACCTAATCCACCTGCAAGAATCGCTACTTTCATGGCAAATTTCTCCTGCCGCTGGTCTTCATTCCAAGCATACTAAGGACGAAGCTGGTTAAAATGATTTGTCCGCCTGTAACTAATGTGATGCTGCCTCCAAACACGAGCCGGACACTATTCCCAAAACCTATCTGTTCAAAATTATTGGATTGTGAGATCGCCACTATCATCAAAATAATGCCTGTAAGTAATATGGAAAAACCGACCACGAGCCCCTTTTCCAAATTGATATATTGAAACAGCTTAAATGATCTGGGCGTGACTGGGAGCAACCCATTTTCAAAAGCATATACCCGTGTGATCACTGCGAATGAGATCATATTGATGCCTAAAAACATGAACGCGCCAGTTACGATGAAAGTATGAAAATCGATGTATCTAAAACCTATATTAACTGGACCAAAGAACAAAGCCAGGCTAAGCAATCCACCTGCAATGAAAAAGATCAATCCCGGATACAAGAATAGCCATGCCGGACTGTATAAAAGTAAAAAACGTAAGTGCCGCCACCCATCTCGAAAGCTATTTAAGTGAGGTGGTCGGTCCCGTCCATCAGGTGAGAGGGTTGTTGGCACCTCACATGTTTTCATCCCAAGAATGGATGCTTTGATCACAATTTCACTGGCAAGTTCCATCCCTGTGGTCTGTAAATTCATTTTTTCGATGGCTTCTTTTGTAAAGCTGCGTAATCCACAATGGAAATCGTTGGCTGGGGTTTTGAAGAATAATTTTCCGATAAATGAAAGAATGGGATTTCCAATATACCGATGATGCCATGGCATGGCACCTTTCATGATGCCGCCTTTGAAGCGGTTCCCCATAACAAGTTCATAGCCTTCACGTAATTTTTCTACAAATGGCAACAAATTTACTAGATCATAGCTGTCGTCCGAATCTGCCATGATCAGGTATTTGCCTTTTGCGGCTTCAAACCCCCCACGTAAGGCATTCCCATATCCCTTAGAAGCTATTTGAACAATTCTCGCCCCTTCATTGGTGGCAATTTCCACCGAGCGATCCGTGCTGCCGTTATCTGCAATGATGACTTCGCCGTCAATATTATTGGATTTTATGAACAATACTGCTTTGGCTGTGCATGTCCCTACAGTACGTTCTTCATTCAAACAAGGTAATATGATGCTCAATTCCATTTGCGAGGTTTCCTTGGCCTGCAGATTCAGCTTCTTAAGATTAATTGATTATAACCATTTGGAAGAGTTCTTAAACCAAACCTGTCTTGTTCAATGAAATTATTTTTTCTTAAATATGAAAACGCCAACACTTTGATACTGCATTTCATATTCAGTTGACATTTTGAAAACATCGATCAGCAAGCGAGTTTTGGGAGAAAAATCCGTGAGTTCGTTGCAATAACGCACGGGAATTGTTTGTGAGATATAAATGTAGTCTGTTTTTTCAAAAGATAGCGCTTCTTGTTTTAAACAATCCAGACCTTCATCCAAACACCTTTCAAGGCTGATTCTTTGTGTAAGAAAATCCTCAAATTCTTCACCTGCGATCCATTCGCGGCCTTGGACCGTGGTCACACTTTGTCGATTTGCTAAAGAAGGAAACCATTCTCCAACAGAGTCACACATGGCGTCCATTTCTCCGGTTAGGACAAGGAAGCGGCTCTTTTCAGGAGTGTTATCATTGACCCACGAAAACGCTTCTAGGTCTTCACTTGATATGTGATTAAGAGAGACAATATAACTTTGATAAATAATATTACCCAGGCAAAATGGCAGGACCATTATTGTTAGAAATAGTTTTTTCTGTTCAAAATTTATTAAGATGGTATCAACAATGAAAATACCCGCCGCCAATGCCAGTGGGATGTTGACAATTGTATGTCCGCTGCGCGGCTGGGTAATGTATATAAGAATGAATAATGTAGGAATCAGATATTGCTTTTTTGCTGTCAGAAAAATAATACCTAAAATGCCAGTAACGCCGATGATGTCCGCATAAGACTCAGTTGTGAATTTACGGATGTTAAAAAGGCGGAGGAAAACCAATGGGTTCTGGGCTCCCGTTTTGAGTGCAGAAAAAAGCGGGTCATATCCGTACCTAAAGACGACTAACCCATACCAAATGCCGGCGAAGGCAATCACACCGATTGCAACCATCAAGCCTTGTTTAAAGCCTTGAAAAGACCGAGATATAAACACCCAAAAGATAATTGGGATAACAATGGCAAAGACTGTAGATTCAGGATGACTAAGTGCTGTTAGGCTGCCAAATAATATTGTTAAGTATATATATTTAACTTGCCCCTGAGTAAATAGCTTGTATGAATTAAAAACAGTAAGCATCATGAAAAGCGTGCCGAAACTGCGAGTCAATCCGCCGCCCATCGATAGCCATTCCACCAAATGAGGGGTAAAGGCAAAAACCAAGGTAGCGATCGCGCTCTTGAACCTGTCTCCAATGATTTCTTTTGCCAACAAAAAGAAAACGGGAATGGTCAGCGAATTGACTAAGGCAGGCAGCCATTGCAAGACTTCAAACCCTGAGAGATTAAATATACTGCTTAAGAAAGCACCGATATAAAGCGCAAGCGGCGGATAAGCAAAAGGAATGTTTAATTGATTGTAGGTTGTATAAAGCGGGGGAACGAAATGATTTGCCTTTAAATCCTTCATCATGGCATAGAACATCCCGCCATCGTTCACTGGGAAGCCGGCCAGCCAGGCTGGCATAAAACGAAACCATCCTCCAAGCAGAATGGCAATGATCAAGATCAATATTGAGATTTCATCTTCAGTTAATTTGTGTTTTTGACTCGTCACTTCCCAAACCTCTTTTGCCATTCAAACAACTTGTTTAGTGCTTCAATGGGGGAGAGTGAGTTGACATCGATACTCTTCAACTCATCCAACAACGGATTTGTTTCTGGGAACAGCGCTGCTTGTTGGGCAGCATTCGGGTCGATCTTGACGCCTCGCCCTGAGGAACGTTCCAGTTCCATCATGATCTCATTGGCGCGACCAATGACGGGCGAGGGTAATCCCGCTAATTGTGCCACATGGATGCCGTACGATTTATCCGCGCCGCCTGCGATGATTTTATGCAGGAAGACCACGGTGTTATCTGCTTCACTGACTGCCACGTTGTAGTTTCGTACACCGGGCAATAATTCGGCTAGTTGTGTTAACTCATGGTAATGAGTTGCAAAAAGAGTCTTCGCCCGCAGTTGTGGATGATTGTGTATATATTCGATAATGCCCCAGGCAATGGACAAACCATCATAAGTCGAAGTTCCGCGCCCGATTTCATCCAGGATCAACAAGCTGCGTGAGGTGGCGTGATGCAATATATTCGCTGCCTCTACCATCTCGACCATGAAAGTGGATTGCCCTGCATGGATCTCGTCTTGTGCGCCGATGCGGGTGAAGATGCGATCTACCAAACCGATCTTTGCTGAAGCCGCAGGTACGAATGAACCCATTTGTGCCATTAGCACGATCAATGCAGCTTGGCGCAAATAGGTAGACTTACCGCTCATATTCGGACCGGTAATGACACGCACGATCTCGCCTTTTTCAAAGATGACGTCATTGGGGACATAACGGTCGGACTTTAATAATTGCTCAACAACAGGATGACGCCCCTCATTAATTTCCAACTCGCTTCCTTCGTGGACCTGAGGCTTGGTATACCCATTCAAGGCGGCCACTTCACCCAAAGCGGATAGCACATCCAGCTCTGCAATGGCGCGTGCCGTGGAGAGAATTTTATTTGCTGCCTTTGCCAGATCCGCGCAGACTTCTTTAAACAAACGAGTTTCACTTTCCTTGATGCGTTCCTCAGCATTCAAGACCAGCGTTTCATATTCCTTCATCTCAGGTGTGATGAAACGCTCGGCATTGACCAAAGTTTGTTTGCGGATGTAATGTTCAGGCGCTTTATCTGCTGCGCCACGTGAGATTTCAATGTAGTAGCCAAAGACTTTGTTGTAGCCAACCTTGAGGGTCTTAATGCCCGTCTTTTCGCGTTCCACTGCTTCAAGATTCGCGATCCATTCGCGGGCATGCTTGGATGCGTCAATGACACCATCAAGTTCCGCGGAATATCCCGGGCGCATGACACCTGTGTTTTGAAGCGTTGCAGGCGGGTCGTCATCGATTGCTGTTTCAAGTAATGACAATTGATCTTTGCAGTCTGACCAGTCACTCGATACAAGCTTCTGATTCTTGAGTACTTCTTTTACCTGTGGCAATTCCGCAAATGTAGAGCGCATAGCTACTAAATCACGCGGTTGTGCCTGCCCGGCAATGACGCGATTGATGAGGCGTTCCAAATCTGCAATGGGTTTTAGCGCAGCACGTAACTCAGCGCGGACCATGCCGTTTTGCACGAAATATTCCACACCATTTTGACGCTTGTTAATTCGTTCCACGTTAAGCAATGGCTGACTGACCCATTGGTGGACCATGCGTTTGCCCATCGGGGTGATGGTCGCATCAAGTGTGCCAAGCAATGAGCCTTTTCTCTCCCCGCGTAATGTTTCATCCAATTCAAGATTACGGCGGGTGGATGCATCGAGAGTCATGAACTCGTTTAGGCTGTAAGAGCGCAGTGAGTTCAATAAGTTGAGCGCGTCGGCCTGAGTTTCTTTGAGGTATTGAATGATCGCCCCAGCCGCACGAACAGAGAGGCTATTTGCTTTTAATCCAAAGCCATCCAATGTGGACGACTTGAATTGAGCTAACAACGTCTCATTGCATTTGCCGGGTTCGAACTTCCAGGCGGGGACTGAGGTGGTATGTCCGCTAATACCGTCAGGAAGTTTTTGATTATCGGGATAGAGAATTTCAGCAGGGTGCAGGCGAGTCAATTCTGCGCGTAAGGCTTCGAGGGGCAGTTCGGTGACGGCAAATTCTCCAGTGGTGACGTCGGTATAAGCAACAGAAGCAACTGTCCCTGAGGAAGAGGCGGAAGAGTCCATGATGACAGAAGCGAGATAGTTGTTGGCATCCCCCGGCAACAACCCAGGCTCGGTCACAGTCCCTGGAGTCACCACACGCACGACCTTGCGTTCCACCAATCCCTTGGCGGGCACTTCGCCGATCTGTTCGCAGATGGCAACGTGATAACCTTTTTCGATCAGGCGTGAGAGATAATTTTCAACGGCATGATAGGGGATGCCTGCCAGCGGAACACGCACGCCGCCGCCGATCGGTCGCGAGGTGAGGACGATATCCAGCTCACGAGCCGTGATTTCGGCATCTTCGTCGAATGTTTCGTAAAAATCCCCGAGGCGGAAAAACAAAATAGCGTCTGGGTGTTTCTTTTTCTCTTCAAGGTATTGCCTGCGGACAGGTGTGACATCTTCGTTGGACATTCCCCGATTTTACTATGAGCGATAGACTTGGACTATAATTTGCCCCGCAAACTAAAAATATTCGCCGCAGAGTCTCCAAGACACTGGGGTAATTTTCAGGAGTAAAAATGTATAAACTCGTTTTAGTCCGCCATGGACAAAGCACATGGAATCTCGAAAACCGTTTTACCGGTTGGACGGATGTTGACCTGACCGATCTCGGCAAAGCTGAAGCTGCCGAAGCAGGTAAGTTGTTGAAAGAATCCGGTTATGATTTTGATATCGCCTACACATCCGTTCTCAAGCGTGCCATCAAGACACTCGGTGTCATTCAAGATGTCATGAATTTGGATTGGCTGCCAGTTGTGCGCGCATGGCAGTTGAACGAACGTCATTATGGCGCCTTGCAGGGACTGAACAAAGCCGAAACCGCCAAGCAATACGGTGAAGATCAAGTGAAAGTTTGGCGACGTTCTTACGATGTGCCTCCGCCATCTTTGGAGTTGACTGACGAACGCCACCCGAAATTTGACAAACGCTACGCCTCATTGACTCCCGAACAGCTGCCAGCCACCGAGTCGCTTAAGATTACGCTCGATCGTGTGCTGCCCTATTGGAATTCTACCCTCGCACCTGAGATCCAAGCCGGTAAGCGACTGCTCGTCGTGGCACACGGAAATTCGATCCGCGCCTTGGTGAAATATCTCGATAATGTTTCCGAAGCCGACATCGTCGAATTGAACATCCCAACGGGTCTGCCATTGGTTTACGAGTTGGACAAGGATCTGAAACCCATTAAGAACTACTACCTTGGCGACCCCGAAGAAGCTGCTAAGAAAGCAGCAGCCGTGGCAAACCAAGCCAAAACAAAGTAATACTCTGTAATTTACAGACAATCAACTCAGAGGACTATGGAGGTGAATAACCTTCGTAGTCCTCTTTTAATTTGACCAAAGGAGAATTCGTATGTCCCTCACTTCTCGCGAACGCGTTTTAGCCACTCTCAATCATGAAAAACCAGACCGCGTGCCGATCGTTATTGGCGCGAGCAATGCCACCGGCATTAAGATGGTCACGTATCGTCGGTTGAAAAAACTACTTAATTTCGAAGCGCCTGAGCGCTATCTTTACGACTTCCCTGAACTGGGGACGGCACTCATCGATGAACCCATTTTGGAGCGTTTACATGTGGATGTTCGCGGTGTTCTAGATCGTGAGCCTCAACACATTCTTGAACGAAATGCCAATCGCGAACCTGATTCGATGTATTTCAATTCATGGGGTGGTGGTGTAACCAAAGCGGGACCCGATAACTGGTTCCCTTCGTATCATCCACTCGCCGAAACGCACTCGATAGAAGACCTTGAAAAATATGCCTGGCCTGATATGGATGACCCCACCCGTGTGGCACACGTCCGCGCCGAGGCGCAAAAGTTACATCAAGAGAACAAGTATGCCCTCATGGGTACGCCGTGGTTGGCATTCCCGGTTGAACGCGCATACGAAATGCAGCGCATGGACAAGTTCTATTACAACATGGGCAAATATCCTGATTTCGTGGTGGAACTGTTGAAAAAAACAGGCGAGCTTTGCAAGACCCTCATGGGACATTTCCTCGACGAGTGCGGCGACATGATCGACATCGTCAAGATCGGCGATGATTTGGGCATGCAATCCAGCCTGATGCTTTCACCCAAGATGTATCGAAATTACGTCAAGCCGATCCATGCCGATTACATTTCATTCATCAAGTCCAGAACCAAGGCGAAAGTCTTCTTCCACACGGATGGTGATATTTTCCCACTTATCCCCGATTTTATTGAAATGGGTGTCGATGTTCTCAACCCGATCCAAACTTCGGCGGGCAAGATGTCCAATTTGCCTGAGCTCAAAAAACAATTCGGCAAAAACCTTGTCTTCTGCGGTGCCATTGATACCCACCGCGTCCTGCCATTCGGCACGCCTGACGATGTTCGCGCCGAGGTAAAGCGTGTCATCGAATTGCTTGGCGAAGATGGCGGCTATATGCTCTCTTCCGTCCACACCGTATTGGATGATGTTCCTGCTGAAAACGTTCTTGCCATGGTGGATGCAGTGGAGGAGTTTGGTTGGTATAAGCATTAGCATTAACGCATTTTAAGTTTATCTTGGCTGGATCGCTATTTGGGGTTTGAAAATAGTAGTCCAGCTTTGTCTATTTGGTAGAATCTATGGCTAACAGGTGCTTTTTGAAAAATCATAAACAGCTTGCTCAGTGGCTAATTCTTATCACAGCTATCTTTTTGCCTTTTTTTGTAATTCGATTCTTTCCAAATTTCTATCATTCCAGTGATATGGATGATTTTTGGCGTTGGTCGCAAGCTTGGAGGACAGATTGGAAAAGTATTTATGTGAATTGCGAGAGATGTAATTATCCATTTGTTGGAACACTACTTTCTGGTGGCGTCATGAGCGCTTTGAAAATTGAATCTTTTGCGCAGCTAGCCAACCGTTTTCGTTACGTTCTAGCCCTTTTTGACGCAATGAATATTATGTTGATTTTGTTCATATTACAAAAAATGCAAGTTAAGAATGCTCCGTTCTGGTCTGGGGTGATAGGTTTGTTACCGTCATCCTGGTTGGGGTCATCTGTTTGGGGACAGATTGATGGGATTGGGCAAAGCTTGATCCTGTTATTTTTCATTTTGTTGATTTGGTTTTATCAAAAAGAACGATCAACGGTTCAGTTTTATCTTTTTTCTGCAATAACAGGTCTTTTGTTTTCATTAATGATTCTTACAAAACAATTGATCTATTTCAGCGTATTTTCGTTCGGCTTGATATTCTTGACTGCAATGTTCGCCTTTTCTAGAAGATTTGCTTTTATTCTCTCATCTGGATTGATTGCTCTAACATCGTTTGTTCTGCCAATCTTTATTATCGATTTGAATTTAGTTTTGAAAGAGCCATATTTTTCCCATCTTCAATACATTCTAGCAACTGGTAGCTCTCATGGCGATATCATTGCTGCCACCGGGTTTAATATTTGGGTTTTTCTGGCTGAGACTCCTGTTAGTTCCTCGTATTCTCCCATTCCCATCCAAATTGGTTCAACAACATTGTTTTCCCTCACACCTTACTTTTGGGGGCTCGCTCTTTTCTTATTGGTAAATGCATTTTTACTTATTATCTTTGCCAGACAATTTTATAACTTGTCTATCAAAGGATTGGGGACTGGTTCTGTTGATCTGGTTATGATCTCATTTATTTGGTTCGCGCTGGTAAACCTGAGCTTTAATCTTGTACTAACAGGCACACATGAAAGATACCTTTATCATTTTTATCCATTTGTTATTGTCGCTTGTCTTGCTTACATGGAACGAAATGAATATTTCAAAAGATTTACTTTGATTATTCTGTTGACTGGCGCGGTCGTATATGGCGCATTTTTGTATGGGTATCTCACTCTCTTAGTTCGCCCGGTAAATCCTGTGCCTTTACAATGGATGAGCGTATTCCATATCAGTTTGTTTTTCTATATTGTTGCCATCACTATGAAACAATTTAAACTACAGCGGACCATCTACAATCTTTGATATGAAATTTTCTAGAGAAATTTTGCAGGATTTACAAAAACGGTTCAAAGGCGACCTTCGGCTTGATTCAGCTTCCAAGGTTCTTTATTCCACTGATGCTTCTGCCTACCAAATTGAACCCTTAGGCGTTGCCATTCCAAAAACACAAGAAGATTTACAGACAGTAGTTGAATTTGCAGCTAAATACAAAATTCCGATTCTACCGAGAGGCTCGGGATCTTCGCTAGCCGGTCAGGCGATCGGTGAAGCGTTAATTCTTGATTGTTCTCGTTACCTTGACTCAATTATTGAGATAAACCCTGAAACCAATTCTGCACTCGTAGAACCCGGAGCCATTTTGGCGAACCTCAACCGAGCTGCTGCTAAGCATGGACTTATGTTTGGTCCCGATCCAGCATCTGCTGAACGGGCCACGATGGGTGGGGTAATTGGGAATAATGCAACTGGCGCACATTCCATTCTTTATGGGATGAGTGCAGATCATATTCTTGAAGCGGAAGTAGTTCTAAGTGATGGAAGCCTTGCCACATTTACTGAATCGGAATCCCTTGGTCAACAAAATAATATTCGGTTATCCAATATCGTTTTGTCTGTAAATGAGATTCGGCAGAGATTTGCCGATGTCATCAAACAGAATTATCCCAGATCATGGCGTAATTCTGCTGGGTATCGCCTTAATTATCTTTTACCCTGGAGCACGTCCGCTCCGCCGCAATGGATTGGGGTTAACTACCCAGCCAACCTGAAACCCGATACATGGAACCTGGCTCATGTATTGGCTGGCAGCGAAGGGACACTCGCAGTAATTCGAAAATTGAAGGTGAATCTCGTTCCCAAGCCGAAGCATACAATACTTGGGGTTTTGTCCTACGCAAGCATAGCGGATGCGTGTGATGATGTGCCGCGTTTGTTGAGTATGAATCCCAGCGCGGTGGAGTTGATTCCGCAATTGATCTTGCGGAATGCGCGCAGTATTCCAGCATATGCTCGACAGATGGGCTGGGTGATCGGTGACCCGGCTGCAGTGTTGGTGGTGGAGTTTAGCGGTGACCAGCCGTCGGCGTTGAAAGAGGCGGTGCGTCGCCTTGGTGATGTATTGACCATAGCTGAATCTCCCGAAGATCAGGCGCGGATTTGGAATATCCGAAAAGTAGGGCTGGGAATTTTGGATTCTCGACCAAGCTCTGCTAGACCCATAGCATTTATAGAAGATTGCGCCATCCCAGTGGAACGCTTGGGAGATTTCGTGCGCGACATTGAAAAAATCCTAGATGCGCATGGAACGTTTGGCGGCATTTATGCTCATGCTTCGGCAGGATGTTTACATATACGCCCCGTATTGGACCTGCAGCATGGTGAAGGTGTACGTACCATGCGAAGCATCATTGAACAGGTCTTTGCGTTGACCATGTCTTTGGGTGGCGCTATGAGCAGCGAGCATGGGGATGGGATCGCCCGCGGAGAATTTATCGAACGTACTTATGGTCGTCAGGTGACGGAAGCAATGCGTTTATTGAAAAACGCTGCAGATCCAGATAATATTTTGAACCCGAAAAAATTATTTAATGCCCCGCCGATGGATACTAACCTTCGTTACGGCGACTCGTATCAAGCGAAAGCATGGATACCTGTATTGAAGTTTGAACATGAACGTGGTTTGGAAGGCGCGATCGAATCATGTAATGGGCAAGGGGTATGCCGAAAAACAACTGGGGTGATGTGTCCATCTTTTCAAGCGACAAGAGATGAAGCATTCAGTACCCGAGGGCGGGCGAATCTTTTACGTGCGCTGATAACTTCAACTGATGCGATCGAAACCCGTAAAACTGAAATCGAAAATTCAACATTTTCTACTCTCGATCTCTGCCTTGCATGTAAGGGGTGCACATCTGAATGTCCCAGCGGCGTGGACATGCCCAAGTTGAAATATGAATTTATGGATCACTATTACAAGTCGCATCGCCGCAAACTTCGGGATTATCTATTTGGGTATTTCCATGTTGCAGCCGAGATCATGACGCCTTTTGCACCAATGACAAATGTATTCATGGAAATGGATTGGTCGCAAAAGCTCATTGCACGGATGTTGGGCATTGCTGAGCAGAGACCATTCCCGAAATTTACCAAAAAGAAACCGCAACGACAAAGCAACTTGGAAAGTGGCAAGGTGGTTATTTTCCTTTCGGATGTTTTCTCTCATTACATCGAACCTGAAGTGGAAGAGGCCGCGATTGAGATTTTGAATTTTATGGGCTACGAAGTCAAAGTGCTGCCGACCATTGGTGCGGGGGCATCTTTGCTCTCAAAGGGATTTCTTGATGCCGCGAAGCAGCATGCCGAAAAAGTATTGGCGGAGATCCAACATTTGGATGGAAAGGCAGGCTTGAGCGTGGTGGGATGCGAGCCGCCAGAGTTGTATTGTCTCAAACATGAGTATTCAGCCCTCCTGCCGGAACGTCGCGAGGAAATCGAATCCATTACACACCGGGTTTGGTTAGTGGACGAATTTATTTTGCGTGTAGTCAATTCGGATAATTGGACTTTGAATTCATCTACTTCATCAATTAAAAATAATCGCCTCACGCTTCATCCGCACTGTCACCACCGCGCAGAAGGACCCGCCGCTGATGGTTTGCCCTCCGGTGTTTCGGCAACAGTTGCGATGCTGAAACTGTTTGGGTTCGATGTGAATGTGATCGATGCAGGCTGCTGCGGTATGGCAGGGACATTTGGTTATGATGCTGAGCATTACGCGCTCTCGATGAAGGTGGGGGAGCTGGGTGTGCTGCCGAAGGTTAGGGAGTTGGGAATTCAGAACCGCGAATTGGTTTCAAGTGGTGCAGCATGCCGGATGCAAATTAAACAGGGCGCGGATGTGGATGCACACCATCCGTTATTGTTAGTAAAAGATCGTATATTGAATCAGAGAGGTGAGCATGTTGCGTAAAATCTCGAATTATTTCTATTCCATGTCCACAGGCTGGTTGACGTTGATCGGGCTGGTGGTTTTTGTTCTTTTTATGATCTTTGTCTTGCCGCAACAAGCGCAGAAAGCGGAGGCATATAGCAGCGGGACTTCGCCAGATACATCCTACCTTTACACTGCAGATGATCTGTATCAAATGGCGGAACGTTATGGCGCAGAAGGGCGTGCTGCTTATGTTTATGCGCGCTTCACATTTGATTTGATATTTCCGCTGGCATATTTGTTTTTTCTCACCACTTCAATTAGTTGGTTGTTTTCACGTGGCGTGTCTGAAAATTCCCGCTGGCGGCTGCTTAATCTCTTTCCGCTGACTGGTGCTGTTTTTGATTACCTTGAGAATATTTCCACTTCACTGGTAATGGGACGATATCCCGACGCGACTCCAATTGTAGATGGGTTGGCGCCGATCTTCACTCTGTTTAAGTGGTTTTTTGTAAATGGCAGCTTTGTAGTTTTGATCATTGGCTTGCTCTTGGCTTTATGGAAGCTGCTTAGAAA
>VFQT010004110.1_pt1 | contig 12532 bp, 10 predicted proteins | sample 3512381 | NCBI WGS metagenome assembly VFQT01 (sample SAMN10412376, study PRJNA504923) | tailings metagenome | isolation source: Relicate 2 Philex TSF3 active mining site | place: Philippines: Tuba, Benguet | collected 2017-08-29 | reverse complement strand
AAGCCGCCAAGGCTGCGGCCAACGACGGCAACAAGCCGCTGAACCTGCCCGAGCGCCGTCCTTTGGCGATGCCGGAGGAGCGCCAATCGCAGTTGAAGCAGCTGATCGCGCTCGGTAAGGAACAGAGCTACCTCACCTATTCGCAGGTCAACGATTACCTGCCCTCAGAAATCGTCGACCCCGAGCAGATCGAAGAGATCGTCAACACGATCAACGATATGGGTATCCCGGTGTACGAAAAGGCACCGGAAGAATCCTTGCTCGCACCGGAGACGACGGCGCCATCGGACGAAGAAGCGATCGAAGAAGCAGCGGCCGCGCTGGCTGCGCTCGATGCGGAGCTCGGTCGCACCACGGATCCCGTGCGCATGTACATGCGCGAAATGGGTACCGTCGAATTGCTCACCCGTGAAGGTGAAATCAGCATCGCCAAGCGCATCGAGGAAGGCCTCGATGCGGTACGTACCCAGATTTCTCTGTACCCACCAACCTACGACTTCATCCTGAAGGCCTACGAGCCGGTGAAGAATGGTGGCGGCCGCCTTGCCGACATCATCGTCGGCTTCATTGATCCCAATGCACCGGATGTCATCGCACAACCGCAGAATCCGACCAAGGTCGATCCCGCAGCTGCGGCAGCGGAAGAAGCTGAAGACGTCGAAGGCGGTGACGATGAAGAGGAAGCTGCCGATACGGGTCCGGATCCGGTTGAGGCCGCCAATCGCTTCGCCTCGATCCAAAAGCTTCACGCGCAGTGGCTGAGTCTGCTTAGCAAGTCCGGCATGGATGACCCGAAAGCGCAGAAGACTCGCAGCAAACTCTCGGGCGAATTCATGGAGCTCAAGCTCGCGCCCAAGATGTTCGAGGCCTTGATCGGCAATCTGCGCGAACACATCAACGAAATCCGTCAACTCGAAAAAGAGATCATGGTTATCGCGGTGCGCGATGCCGGGATGCCGCGCAAGGAGTTCATCACCTCCTTCCCGCGAAACGAGACGGACGAGCACTGGGTCAGCAAGCACGTCAAGGCCGCCAAGAAGTGGTCTGCAGGCTTGGCGAAGTTCAGCGACGAGATTCTGCGTCGTCAGGTACAACTGCAGGTTATCGAGAAGCGTCATTTCCTCTCGATCAGCCAGATCAAAGACATCAACCGTGAAGTCTCGATCGGTGAGGCCAAAGCCCGTCGCGCGAAGAAAGAAATGGTCGAGGCCAACCTGCGTCTCGTCATTTCGATCGCCAAAAAGTACACCAACCGCGGTTTGCAGTTCCTCGATCTGATCCAGGAAGGCAACATCGGGTTGATGAAGGCGGTCGACAAGTTCGAATACCGTCGCGGCTACAAGTTCTCGACCTATGCAACCTGGTGGATTCGTCAGGCCATCACGCGTTCGATCGCTGACCAGGCCCGTACGATTCGCATTCCGGTGCACATGATCGAAACGATCAACAAGCTCAATCGCATCTCGCGACAGATGCTTCAGGAGATGGGTCGCGAGCCGACTCCCGACGAGCTGGCCGTGCGCATGGAAATGCCCGAGGACAAAGTTCGCAAGGTTCTCAAAATCGCCAAGGAGCCCATCTCGATGGAGACTCCGATCGGTGACGACGAGGACTCACACCTTGGCGATTTCATCGAAGACACCTCAGTAGCTTCGCCCATCGACCAAGCCACGGCCGAGTCGCTCCGCGAAACCACCCATGCGGTACTAGCGCAACTCACGCCGCGGGAAGCGAAGGTTCTGCGCATGCGCTTCGGTATCGATCTGAATACCGACCACACGCTTGAAGAGGTCGGTAAACAGTTCGACGTCACGCGTGAGCGCATCCGTCAAATCGAAGCGAAGGCGCTGCGCAAGCTGCGTCACCCGAGTCGTTCGGAACAGTTACGAAGCTTCCTCATCGAGGATTAATCAGCATGAAGCGCCGCGCGTTCATCCAGAGAGCCATCGGATCCGCTGGAGCGATCGCGCTTGCCGATTCGTCGGTAGCCGCGGCTTTCGCCGCGGAGACGCCTTACTACGATTTCGTGATCATCGGAGCCGGCACTGCAGGGCTTCCGGCGGCCGTTTTCGCCTCTCGTCGCGGCGCGAAGGTGCTGTTGGTCGACGCAGCGCCCGATATCGGCGGCACGCTGCATCTCGCCAATGGTCAAGTGGCCGCTGCGGGCACGCGTATCCAAGCGGCCAAAGGCATCGTCGATACGCCCGATGCGCACTACGACGACGTGATGCGTCTATCACGAGGCCTGGCCGACAAGCACGTGATTCGTCGCACGGCCGATGAGGCACCAGCGACTATCAATTGGTTGCTGGACGCAGGTCTCGTGCCGTTAGCCGACCATCCGGTCACGGGCGATAGCCCGGGTCGCAAGGCCTACAACACACCGCGATATCTTTGGGCGAAGGACGAAGGCCGAGCCATTTTGGCCGTCATCCGTCGTGAGCTCGCCCCGGAAATCGCGAGCGGCCGTGTGACCCTGCAATTGAATACACGCGCCACCGGCTTGCTGGTGAGCGACAAGGGTGAAGTTCAGGGCGTGCGCGGCACGATCACCGACTCGAAGGACGGCGTAACCCGCGAATTCATTGCCCGCGGTCGCCATATCCTCCTCACGAGCGGCGGCTATGCGATGAACCCCGATCTTTTCGAACAGCTCTGCGGCGTGCCCGCTTATGCAGCGGGCTCCTATCCCTACTCACAAGGTCAAGGTCTCGCGATCGCCACTTCGATCGGCGGCTGGCTTCGCGGTCAGGATCTGCATCGGCCCGGCAGCGGCTCCATCCTCACGTCGGAGCAATTCCCGGCAAAGGTCTATGCGCGCTTCGATATGTCGCCCCGACGCCTGCCGTGGGAAATCTGGGTTAACAACCAGGGCCAGCGATTCGTCGCGGAAGACTCTCCCGACTCCTATCAACGAGAGCGTTTGCTGCTGCGGCAGGAAAAATTGCGCTACCAGATCTTCTTCGATCAAACGATTCTCGATAAGGCGCCACCAGCGCTACCGAAATTTTCGCGCGACGAGTTTTTGGCGCATTTCGACAAACATCCGATGTTTCACCGTGCAGACTCGCTAGAGGCGCTTGCCACGAAAGCGCGCATCGAGCTCGACGGATTGCGCGCGTCGATTCGCGATTACAACTCAGCCGCTAAATCCGGTAGCGACGCCTTCGGCCGCAAATACTTCCCGATGCCGATCAGCGATCGGGGTCCGTATTTCGCCGTGACACATTTAGGTCACTCTGCCACTTCGTCCGCAGGCGTTGTCGTCGACGAGCAACTGCGCGTCGTACGCGGTAACGGTGAGCCCATCCCGAACTTCTACGCGGCCGGCGAAGTGCTCGGCAGCGGTGCGACGCTCGGTAACGCCTTTGCGCCCGGTATGATGCTGACGCCAGCGCTCGCGCTCGGTCGATGGCTCGGAATGACTCTGCCCATCAGTTGATGTTGCTAAGGAGTCCGGTGCGCGTATGAAACTCGCTCAACTGCGCTACCTGACTGCGATCGTCGATGCCGGCTTCAACATTTCTGCCGCCGCCGACAAATTACATCTCTCGCAACCGGGCGTCAGTCGGCAGCTTCGTTTGCTCGAAGAGGAGCTTGGGTTCGAGCTATTCGTCCGCGAAGGCCGCAATCTCTTACGACTGACGGCAGCGGGACAGCGCGTAGTCGAGCGCGCCCAAAAAGCCCTACGTGAAACCCAAGCGATCAAGGCCATGTCGCTCGACGTCCGCGACGCCGCACGTGGCTCACTCTCGATAGCGACCACGCACACCCAGGCCCGCTACGTACTGCCTGCGGTCATCTCGCAGTTTCGCCTCAAGTATCCGCAAGTTCGTCTGCATCTGCATCAGGGCACGGCGGAACAGATCGCCGACATGCTGAATGCAGGTCAGGTGGATATCGCGATCGGAACAGGGTCGCGTGACCACCTCCCTCACTGCGTGCTACTGCCTTGCTACGAGTGGCATCGCCGAGTCATCGTGCCGCTTGATCATCCTCTGGCCAAGACCAAAACATTGACCCTGTCCAAGCTCGGCCAGTATCCGCTCGTCACCTACGTCTTCAATCTCTCCGGTCCGGCTTCTCTGCCACAAGCGTTCGAGACTGCCGGTATCGAGCCCGATATTGCTCTAACGGCCCGTGATGCCGACGTCATCAAAACCTATGTGAGGCTCGGTCTAGGCGTGGGGATCGTCGCCGCCATGGCGATCGACCCCAAAGAAGATCGCGACCTCGTATCGTTCGATGCGTCCCACCTCTTCCCTCGTCATCTGACTTGGGTCGGGTTCCGCCGCGGCGGCTATCTACGACGATACACACTCGATTTCATGCGCTTGTTGGCACCGCATTTGGATCACGCTCGGGTACATAAAGCCGAGCGGACGGCACGTCAGGAAGAGGTCGATGCCTTGTTCGCTGACGTACGTTTGCCGCTGCACGTTTGAGCCGACAACGACTGATTTAGCTAGAATAGCTCCCACGAATTTCGCTTAATTTCTTTTTGGGGATTCCGTAATGGCACTCATCTCGATGCGTCAATTGCTCGATCACGCCGCCGAACACGGGTACGGCGTGCCTGCGTTCAACGTCAACAACCTTGAGCAAGTGCAAGCCATCATGCAGGCGGCAGACAAGACCGACAGTCCGGTCATCATGCAAGCCTCGGCGGGTGCGAGAAAGTATGCAGGCGAGCCGTTTCTGCGCCATCTCATCGAAGCGGCTATCGAAAGCTATCCGCACATCCCGATCGTGATGCACCAGGACCACGGCGCTAGCCCCTCTGTTTGCGTACAGTCGATTCGCTCTGGCTTTTCCAGCGTCATGATGGACGGATCACTGAAAGAAGACGGCAAGACTCCGGCTTCATACGAGTACAACGTCGACGTCACGGCCCATGTCGTGAAAATCGCTCACGCGGTCGGGGTCTCGGTCGAGGGTGAACTCGGTTGTCTCGGATCACTGGAGTCCGGCAAGGCTGGTGAGGAAGATGGGCACGGAGCCGATGGCCATCTGTCGCACGATCAGCTACTGACCGATCCCGATCAAGCCAAAGATTTTGTCGCCAAAACAGGCGTCGATGCACTTGCCATCGCAATCGGCACATCGCACGGCGCATACAAGTTCACGCGCAAACCCACCGGCGACATTCTGGCTATCGATCGCATCCGCGAGATCAACGCGCGGATCCCGAATACGCATCTCGTCATGCACGGCTCGTCGTCCGTCCCGCAAGAGTGGCTGCAAATCATCCGTGAAAATGGCGGCAATCTTCGCGAGACCTACGGCGTACCGGTCGAAGAAATTCTCGAGGGCATCAAGCACGGCGTTCGAAAAATCAACATCGACACGGATATCCGCCTTGCCATGACGGGCGCCATCCGTCGCGCGATGACGAAAGATCCGGCCGAGTTCGATCCGCGCAAATACATGAAAGAGGCCATGCTCGCGGCGCGCGAGATCTGTGTCGCGCGCTACGAGGCTTTCGGCTGCGCAGGCAAGGCTTCAACCATCAAGCCCCTGTCGCTCGAGGTGATGGCGAAGCGCTACGCCGCGTAAGCCTTTAGGGCGTGAACACCGCCCGGTGCTCGTTGATGAACTCAGCGAGCCCGGTCGGAGCGCGCCCTGTCACCTTTTCGTACGTGTCGGTGACATCCACCACATAGCCTCCCGCGATCTCGGCGAAGATGTCGCAGACAGCATCAAGATGCCATTGGCTGCTTAAGAACTTGCCGAGAAATGCCTTATAGGCAGCGGGATCTTGCGGAACGTAGTCGATCTTACGACCCAACACCTGACTGAATACCGCTGCCACTTCGTGAAAGCTCAAACGATCACGACTGGTGATGTCGTAGCTCTTGCCTTCGTGGCCATTAGTCGCCAAGCAATGCGCGACGAAATAGCCGGCATCGCGCGAGTCGGTCAACGCAGCAGCGCCCTTGTCGCCGAAGGGGTAGTAAAACTTTCCCTCGGTTTTGATCGTGTAGGCGTTCGATAAGAAGTTCTGCAGATAGAAGCTCGGACGCACCATGGTCCATGCTTTACCACTGGCCCGAATGTGTTCCTCGGAAGCCCAATGCATCTTGTGGGTTGCGTTATGCGCCGTTGGCAGTGCTTCCATTGACGAGAGTTTGATGAGGTGGCTCACACCAGCCTCGACGCCGAGATCTACGAGTTTTTTCTCCAGCGACAACTGCTGCTCGCCGTTCGGCAGGATGATCGCCATCTTGGTGACGCCTGCGAGCGCTGCACGCACAGAACCCGCATCGCTAGCATCGCCAATCGCAATCTCCACACCGGCTGCAATCAGTCCCTCCGCTTTTGCGGGATTTCGCACGAGTGCCCGCACGGGAATACCTCGCTTGGCAAGCTCGGTCGCCGCCCTATTACCCGTTCGTCCTGTTGCACCCGTAATCAGAATCATCCCAACCCCCGATAGCTATATGGCTGCGGCATAATGCCAAAGCACGTGGATACCACACTCGACGGACTCCGACCATGACGCGCAGCATCTGTGACCTTTCCGATGACCACCCACAGGTCGTCCAAACGGGTGAACCTCTGTTCCGCGACTTTGGGCAGCTGACGAGTTTTCACGGGCAAATCACGACGATTCGCTGCTACGAAGACAACCTGCTCCTACGACAGGTGTTGTCCACCCCGGGGCACGGGCGGGTCATGGTGGTCGATGGCGGCGGTTCACTACGCCGCGCGCTGATCGGTGATCGGCTTGGCAGCTTGCTGATCGAGAACGGCTGGGCTGGCGCCATCGTGTACGGCGCTGCTCGCGATGTCGAAATGCTTCGCGCAATGCCGCTCGCCGTTCGCGCACTAAACATCTGCCCGACCAAGCCCTTACAGACCGGCAGCGGTGAGCGCGACGTGGTCGTCACTTTTGCGGGTGTGATCTTCCGGCCGAATGAATGGCTCTATGCTGACGAAAACGGATTCATCGTCAGCCCGACGCCGCTGAGCTGAGAGCCATTCGACTAAGGCCTGCGTAGCAGCAGTATCGGCAGCCAGCCCCGCAGGGCTCCGCTTTGCACCGGAAGATATTCGCCCGTTATCGCGCCAGCGACTACAAGCTCAGCGTCGTGACCCAATTCGCCAAGCGACGCGGCATGATCCGAGGGCGTGGCGCGTAGCACTAAACCACCGATTTTAGGGATGACCACTTCGCCGATCGAGAACTCGGCTGTAGTGGCAGGAGAAGGTGCCGGACTATTGGGTTGACGAGTAGGCAGGCGGTGTCTCGCCGTCGACACCAGTGAATTGAAGTTGGCTACCAACGACGAGGCGATCAACTTGCCTTCGGCGGTCTTCCCATAGCCTTCGAATGACGAGTACCCACCCCGACCGAACAACCACGCGCTCAAAGACAAGTCAGCCTTTTTAGTCGTGCTCTCAGCTGCGCCGACTTGCACACCTGTGCGGGCATCAACCAAGGTTAGCCCGGTTTGCGCCTCTTTGAATTTGACGCCGGGTGTCAGCGACGTCCATCTCGATCCGATGAAATCACCGAACCCAGCTCGAACTCCCCCAGCGTCGTCATTCGAGAAAATCACAGACGGCGTGAGGATGTAGTCCGCAGCCACCAGCTGCCCTTCGCCCATCCCTGAGCCGCTACGTAATTGACCTCTCGCCGCTAGCTGGCGCTCTTGTAGGACCGCCTCGACGCCAACTCCACGTTCAACCACCGTAAAGCAGCCGGACTGCTGAATCACCATGCGAAGCAACGGCCCCGGCGAACGCAGGCGATATCGCCATAGGATATCGAGTGCGTATGCATCCAGTTCGACGACCGCGATGTAGCCTAGAGGGGCATCACAGTGAACCACCGTAGGTTCTTTCGCAGAACTCCACTGCGGCGAAAGCAGAAAACCTACCGCCGAGATGAATATCGCTCTGGCAAACATAGTCGACTCCTGCATGTAAACGTTGCCGCATTACGCTAGCCAACGAACCAGCAGGAGTCGCCGGACAAATTCGGGTTAATTGTGTGCTAATCGATTAGAGCCAGGTCGTACGAGCGACAAACTCTGCCTGTCTGACGGGAGCCTTGGACACCGGGCGTCCAACGTGCACAAAACCGATGATCTGATCGTCCGCTCGCAGACCTAGCGCGCTCTTAACACCGACATCGTATGCGTGGCTGCCCGTCTTCCATGCCGCTCCGTAACCCATCGAATGGGCCGCCAACCAGAGATTCTGGATGGCAGCACCAACGGCAACGAGCTGCTCTACATCTGGGACTTTCGGATGGGCTTTAAGCTCTGCAACCACCACGATCAGCACAGGCGAACGCCATGCCTTGGATGATTCTCGATCCAACGCCTCGGCGTCGGCATCCGGCATACGACTTTGCAACGCTGCCCGCATAGCCGAGCCGAGAATCGCGCGCGATTCACCCTGCAGAACAATAAACCTCCAGGGTGCCAACATGCCGTGATCCGGGGCTCGAACAGCCGCCGTGAGCATTGCCTCAATGTCGCTCCGACTAATCGCCTCATCAGAAAATTTTTTTGTCGAACTTCGTGAAACGATCGCCTCGATCACGGGATTGCTCGAACTAGCCGTTTCGGAATGCTCCATCAGACCCTCTGCTCCCCGGAATGGGGAGCAGAGGATACCGAAACGCCTCAGAAAATTGGGAATGGAGGAAGTATGGGTACTCGAATCATACGAGTATCACGATAGACGTACTCACTAGCCTCCTCTTGCTTTACCTCCTTCGGCGGAGGTGGCGGAGGCGAAGGTTGAGACGTCGGCCCAGTGCTACCGCGCTTGGCCGGACCAGCAATAGTCGCTTCGATACCCAATACGGAAACCATCACCGCCACAAAACAAACAATAATCGATGGAGAAATTCGATCTGCCTTGCTTTTCATGACTAAATCCTCCCATTCATTGACAAGTTGCACTCATCGATAACGGCTCACCAAAGGAAATAGGTCAAATTTATTTTGTTGAAATTGCAAACTAAAGAAGAGATAACTCCCAATCCGGATATGAACCCTCTTTCCGCTGAAACTTAGTATCAAGAGCCTGTTTTTTCATAGACTCTAAAAGTTTGCTTACTTCACTATCCGGCCCACTCGAAGACCTGATAGATTTTTCGACATCTCCGAATTCATTGGAATCAAAAAAACTTTCTCCATCCTCAAGACCCGATAACCTTGATTTCAAAATCGCAAGATTAATCATAGAAATTCGTGGATGAGCCTGCGGGCTCATCTTTTTGGCTATTACAAGCGTGTTATAAAAATGAGTCTCTGCTGAACGAAAATCTTTCTGGGAGAACCTTTCTACCCCTTTAAACCACTCGAGGAGCAGCGACCTGTCCAGAAAATGACGTTTAGCCGCCGGATTGGTCCACGCAGGATTTCGTATAACACTCTCGAGCGTCGCGAAGTCCTTGGTTGAAACAGCGATTTCTGCAAGGAACGCGAGCGCCTTATAAGACTGCTCAGGATCTCGCCGCTGGTATGTATCCAAGGCCGATATCACGAATTGTTTCGAATCTTCAGCGGCGCCAGTTCTAATTCTCAATCGCGCAGCGGCCAGCATAAGATCAGACTTCCTCAGCGAGCTTGGAATTTCCTCAAATCTGATCGACTCAACTACGCGACTTGCACTCGGGATATCACCAACCCTCATTGCCCATATTATTTGATAAGAATAGATCTCAACTTGAGAAGGAACCCAGCCTCCAGAGGCATCTCTGACTTCGGAAAAAAGGCCCGACATCAAGGGCCACCCGTACTCATAATCGCCAATCAGGGCAAGACAACTAATTAACTCAAATTTTCTTTTTATCTTCTGCCATTTTCCTAGATTTGATTGCTCGATTTGTAAGAGACCTTCTCGGATGATCTTTCTAACTTCGTCTACCGTGGAAGAGCGCGCATATACAGAGGCAAGTCCGTAGTAAGACCTGATGACTCTTGGTTCATCACCGAGCCGTCGAGAGATTGCTTTTGAATCCAAGAAGTGCTCCCTAGCATCTTGAATACGCCCGTCTTCCAAGGAGAGCCACCCAAGAAGCCAGTTGCGGTCTGCTTTAGCGGGGATTGACTCACTCGCATCTCCTTCATGAACACCCTCGGAAGAAAGAATCTCCCGAAGTCGATCGATCATGAGCCCGTGCGCAGCCAGACGAGCTTCATCAACCTGTGCAGCGAGCTTGCCACTCGAACGGCCTGCTTCAGACAGGACATCCGCTCTTTTTCGTAATACGGCGATGGCATTCTCGTCATCACCAAATTTCAACCATACGTTTGAAATCGCAGCATAGACATCAGCCGCCAACGCGGGGTCTTCTTCGCTAGCGAGCTCCAATCTCTCGGCAGTCGCATAAATCAGATCCCGCACCGTCGCCTCACGGCCGCCGTGCAGCTCTGGATTGGCACTCTCGAACATATCGATTAAGAAGTCGCGGGTGGCAGCGGCGCGCTGCGACTCTGCAGTCGCTTTTCTAGCTTGATACAAAGCAATGCCCGACGTGGCGATAACGGCCAATGTCGCGATAGTCGCCACAGATACGGCAAGGCGATTTCTCATGACGAACTTACGCGCGACGACGAACGCTGACGGCGGAACAGCGAGCACCGGACGACCGTTTAGCCATCGATCAAGATCGGCGGCCAACGCTTCTACCGAGGCATATCGAGTCGGGATATCGAGGGCGAGGCTCTTCAATACGACCGCATCGAGATCTCCGCGAAGTTCGCGTGCGGGGCGAACACCGGATAGCTGCAGATCGCCGGTGCCTGACTCAGAGGCTACGCGACGACTCGGCGGCGCGTTCACCCCCTGCATGACTGCCAGTTCCACTTCAGAGCGACTTTTCGCGGATGTCGGATAGGGAGAAACGCCCGTCAACAATTCGTACAGGATCACGCCGAGCGAATAAACATCGGACACCAGCGTCAATCGCTCGCCACGCAGCTGCTCGGGACTCGCGTAACGTGGAGTAAGAGCCCGAGTCATCGTGATGGCGTCAGACTCGATATCGGGCTGAGTTTCTTCGACGAGCTTTGCAATCCCGAAGTCGAGTAAACGAACATCCCCGTTGCGATTAACCAAGATGTTTCCGGGTTTCAGATCACGATGAAGCACCAAACGGGTGTGTGCATACTGAACAGCAGCAAGAACCTGAATAAACAATTCGACGCGATGGCGTATATCGAGTCGATTCTCCTGGCAGTAGTGGGTGATCCGAACACCCTCGACATATTCAATTGCAAGGTAGGGACGCGCTTGATCGTCCAGGCCCGCGTCATATAGCCGCGCGATATTGGGGTGCTCGAGCGACGCCAAGATGTCGCGCTCCCGCTCCATCCGCTCAGATAAGTCACTTGCCCACACCATGCGTGGCAGCTTGAGTGCGACTCGACGCCGAGGCTTGCCGTCACTCCGCTCGGCGAGCCAAACCGATCCCATTCCGCCTGCACCGAGCGCTTCAATCACCCGGTACGGGCCAACGATGTCACCAGGAGAGAGCATCGGAGGTGGATTGGAGTCCGCTGAAACGACCGCAGGAGCCTCCAAAAAGCCGTCACCCTCGACCCGCGCATGGAGCTCGAGAAAGTGCCGCAAGGTCTCGCGCAGATGTACGTGCGATGCGGGCAAATCGGAGAGCCAGCGGCCCCGCTCAGACGCCGGGAGCAGCAATGCTTCGTCCAGCATGTGGCTGATCGATCGCCACTGAGTAGCGAGCTTCTCGGTGTCAGACATGGCATCCGCCCTGTTTACGACTGCTCGCTAACGTACGTGAGCCACCGGAAGAAACGGACACGAGCGCTTCCGCGCCGGAGTCATCGGCGAGCGATCGCTACCGAATAGCCAAGGCGGCGGCTAGAAACAGCCGCGCCTTCTCCCAGTCACGGCGTATCGTGCGATCGGTCAGACCGAGAATCTCACCGATCTGCTTTTCGGTCAGGCCACCAAAGTAGCGCATCTCGACGACTTGAGCCAAGCGAGGTTCGAGTTGCGCAAGCTCCTTCAGAGCCTCATGGATATCGAGAACATCGACTTCTTCGAGCGCTCGATCTAGCGGAGGCTCGACCGACAAGGATGTATGAAAGGCTTTTCCGCCACGTCGCTCACGACGACTTGACCGGATCATATCGACGATCACGGACCTCATCGCCTGAGAGCAATAGGCCAAAAAATGATTTCGATCTGCCGGGGTGACTCGGTGGGTCTTTGCAAATCGGAGATAGCAATCGTTAACCACACCCGCCGTGTCGAGTAGCACATCACTCGGATGCGTGCGAAGACGTGACCTCGCAATCTGCCGGAGATCTTCGTAAAGCGCGTCAAAGACCGCGTCGAGCGCACGGCCATCGCCCTCACGCGCACGACCGAGCAGTTCCGTGATGTCCCCCATACTCTCGACATATACTTGGCGAACAAAATACTCGCAAGAAAATACACGACGTAACCGGAGGGATTCGATGGCTCGATGGGTGCTCGCACTAGATCAGGGAACCACCAGCTCAAGATCGATCCTGTTCGATCACGAGGCTCGCGT
>VFQT010004109.1_pt1 | contig 12532 bp, 5 predicted proteins | sample 3512381 | NCBI WGS metagenome assembly VFQT01 (sample SAMN10412376, study PRJNA504923) | tailings metagenome | isolation source: Relicate 2 Philex TSF3 active mining site | place: Philippines: Tuba, Benguet | collected 2017-08-29 | reverse complement strand
CGGTGCCGATGAATCGGAATCCTTCTTCCGCAAGCTGCTTGTGACGTCGGTTCGTGTCGACATAGTCCGCGTTGCCGCCGTCGATGATGATGTCGCCCTTCGCCAGCAGCGGCTTCAGCTGATCAATCACAGCGTCAACAGGAGCACCCGCCTTCACCATGATCATGACTCGGCGAGGAGACTGGAGGCTGTTCACGAATGCCTCAAGAGTATCGTACCCCTTGATGCGGTCCGGAGTTCCTGCTTCCACAACGCCTGGAGGACGGCTGCCGAGCCCACTGATGAACTCATGAGTCGTTTCCGTCGTTCGATTGTACACACCGACAGAAAATCCCTTGTTGGCCATGTTCATGACCAGATTCTGTCCCATCACCGCCAGGCCGATCAGGCCGATATCGTGCTTTGACATTTCGACTTTGCTTCTGCTGCTGAACCTGAAACGAAAAGCCTGAAATCCGCAGGATCAGGCCATGCCGCCACATGTTCGAGTTTTCTGGCTCTTCTCCACAAGTCCAGGACGGGCAGGAGCCAGCATTTTGCCGTTTTTTGGCAGCATCTTTCCAGCTCAGACAGGGTTCGACGACTCACCCACCTGATTTGTCTGCCCCATCGGACTCATCAGGCTTTCTGAGTATTGGAATTGGTCATCATCGCCATTATCTTGGTAGTCAGCTTCTCAGCCTGCGCCGCGACACTGCCAAATTGTTTGCTGATCGGGAACCGGCACCTCGGACCCGGACCAGTCAGTACGAACATTCCTCACCATTCCCGCCAGCCTGCAACCCGTCTCGTGTCGGAAAAATCTCTCAGCTCCAGTTCGGTTGAATTTGCGCGATGCCTGTCTCGATTGCGAAATGGAGACCTGTCGGCAAGAAATGAAATTCTTGACCGTGCTGGAGACCGGCTTCGCTGCCTCGCGCGAAGAATGCTGCGCGATTTTCCGGGAGTGAAGCAATGGGAAGAGACGGACGATGTCTGTCAGAACGCGCTCATTCGTTTGTATCGTTCTCTGGAACATGTCGTCCCGGACTCGACCGCCGGTTTGCTCCGACTGGCGGCTCGCGACATTCGCTGTGCGCTGATTGACCTGGCAAGGCACTACTGCGGACCGCAGGGAGCTGCGGCGCACCATGAAGACGTGACCAGCATCAGCCGACTTGCCGAAACCATCAGCCAGCCTTCCGGCTGCAGTGAGCCCGTGCTGCTTTCGTACTGGTCCGAGTTTCATCAGCGCGTTCAGGAATTTCCGGAAGAGCTGCTGCAGGTCTTCGATCTGGTGTGGTACCAGGGACTGACTCAGGAAGAAACCGCGGAGCTGCTGGGAATCAGCGAACGGACAGTCCAGCGACGCTGGCGACAGGCATGTCTGGATCTTCATGAAACGCTTGGCGGCCCGCCGCCGGGAATGGAATGATCCAGGTACCCCTTTTTTTGTGACCCCTCCAGGCCATTGACAATCCGGAATGCTCTGATGAACGATGGTGACTTCATTGAACAGTGTCTGGATGAATGGCAGCACCAGCGGGCTTCCGGCCTCAAACCGGATCTTGAGAAGATCTGCCAGGAACGTCCTGACCTGCTTCCGCTGATCCGGCAAAGGGCCGAAGCCTTCGCAGCGATGGATCATGCTCTGGGCGAAGACGTCACAACGGTACCTCCCTCGAGTGGCGCTGAACAGGCCGTGGATTCCGGCAAAGCCAAATCACAGGAATCACGTTCCCACATGATGCTCGCGAATGCGAAGTATCGAGTCGTGCGATTTCACGCGAAGGGCGGCCTGGGGGAAGTTCTGGTTGCTCAGGATGAACAGCTGCGAAGACAGGTCGCCATCAAACGCATTCTGGGTGACCGCACCACTGACAGCTCCCGACGCCAGCGGTTCCTTCGGGAGGCAGCGATCACCGGTCAGCTTGATCACCCGGGCGTCGTTTCCATTCTGAATGTCGGTGAAGATGAGACTGGCAACCCGTGTTACGCGATGAAGTTCATCGACGGCAAATCACTGGACCAATACGCCCGGGAACTGCATGAGCCGTTTGAATCTCGTCAGCGGACAGATGGACGAAACCGGCATTACTTCCAGTCCCATGTCCTTCGGCCACTCTTGTCTCGCTTCATTTCCGTCTGCAATACGATCGCCTTCGCACATTCTCGCGGAATCATTCACCGGGATCTCAAGCCGGCCAACATCATGCTGGGTGATTTCGGTGCAACGTATGTAGTGGACTGGGGACTTGCTCGCACATCGAAGCCTGGCCGTAAGCCGGCGGAGTTCGAACCCGCGATTGCTGCGGGATTCAGTGAAACCATTCTCACGGGTCACTCACTGACTGCGGATGACGAGGCTTCGATCGCTTCAGAAACGCTGACTCGAACTGGCACTGTGATGGGGACTCCTGCCTACATGAGTCCCGAACAGGCAGCAGGCGATGCATTCCAGGTCGGTCCTCAAAGCGATATCTACTGTCTGGGAGCGACCCTGTACTTTCTGCTGACCGGACGCGCACCGATTGTCAGCAGTGAAGGAATGAAGTGGCTTGACCAGCTCAAGTCCGGAACGTTCCCCAAACCTCGCAGCGTCAACCCGCTCGTTCCCGCCGCGCTGGAATCCATCTGCCTCAAGGCCATGGAACTGGCACCCGGAGATCGCTATGCGACGGCGTCGGATCTGCGTTCGGACATCGAACTCTGGCTTGCTGATGAACCCGTATCCGCACATTCGGACAGCCTCCCAACTCAACTTGCCAGGTTCTCACGACGGCATCGTGCGTGGACATTTGCCATCCTGCTGGCCACGTCCGTCATCGCCGTTGGAGCAGTCATCTCGACAATCCTGGTTAACTACCAGATAAGAATCGCAACGATTGCAAAAGAACAAGCAGAGCAATCAGCGTCCGCTGAAAGGCAGGCCAGAACAACGGCGTTGGCAGCCGCCGAAGCAGCACGACAGGCCAGCGAAACCGCCACACTTCGCCTGGTGCAAGTTGAGAAAATGAATGCCATTCTGTCGTCCATGTTCCAGAACCTCGACCCGGAAGAAATTGCGAAGAACGAAGTCCCGGTTCAGGTCCTGCTGGCCGGCGAAATTGAAAAGGTTGCCAGCGGCCTCACAAGCGAGAACATCGGAGATCCACTGATTGTCGCAAAGCTCCAGCAGAATCTCGGACAGTCTCTCATCAATCTGTCTCAGCCTTCAAAGGCGATTCCCATTCTTCGACTGGCCCTTTCAGCATTTCAGAAAAACGCCGGCAACACGGACGCAAACACGATTGCCTGTCAGGTCACACTTGGCGAAGCGATTCTGGCTACGGGCAACTTCGAAGAGTCCACAAAGCTGCTGGAGGAAGCGCTCATCCAGGCTCGGTTGTCACTGCCGGACGCTCATCCCCAAAAGGCAGGTGCGATGGGAATCCTTGGAAGTGCGTATCAGGCAAACGGCCGAATCCCTGAGGCGATCGCTCTCTATCAGGAAGCCCTGGCCATCCGCAGGAAGGCACTGGGCAACGAACACGCCGACACCGTCACGGCACTCAACAATCTGGCCATGGGTTATCGTGCTCAGGGAAAACTCGAAGAAGCTGCGCAGCTTCTGACGGATGTCTCAAAGCAGACTCGAATCGTCTATGGCCCAAATCATCCTCGAACCGTGACGGCAGACAACAATCTTGGAATCGCTCTGTTTTCCATGGGTCAAGTCACTGAATCTCTTCCGCTGTTCGAAGAAACGCTGAAGCTGCGACGACAGCTTCTGGGGCGAGACCACTTCGACACCATGGGAGCCATGAACAATCTTGCGGCAAATTACATGGCACTGTCACGGTGGGACGAAGCCGTCTCGCTGCTGCAGGAAACGGCCGAACTGACCGAGCGAAAGTTTGGTCCCGATCATCCTGGATGTCTGTCGTCAAAAAACAATCTTGGGTATGTCCTGCTTCAGATGGGTCAGCCGGAAAAGGCTCTGCCGGTTCTTGAAAAGATCCTGGAACAGCGCAGGAACGTGCTGGGTAAGGATCATCCGGAAACCCTGAATACTCAGCTGAATGTCGGCCTGGCCATGCTGAAGACCGGGCAGCAGGATGCCGGACTGTCGCTGCTGGAAAGCACCTTTACTGACTGCCTGAACGCTGCTGGAATTGACCATCGGCGAACCATGGAAATTCTGACTGTGGCCACTGACGAATATTCCAGTGCCGGGCGAATCCCGGACGCCGAACGACTGTTCCAGAAGGCTCTCGATGCGATTCCACAGGACCAGCAACATCAGTCGATCACGTATGCTCAGATTCTGACTCGGCGCGGCGGTCTTTATCTGCGGCTGAATCAATGGAGCACGGCGGAACCGCTGATCCGGGATGCTTTGACAATCCGCAAAGCCCTGCAGCCGGAGGCGCCCCAGACGTTTTCTTCTGAGTCCATGCTGGGGCAGGCGTTACTGGGTCAGGAGAAATACACCGAAGCGGAACCACTGCTGCTCAGCGCCGCGCAGGGACTGCAAACTCACCCGCTCTCCAATCCACGTCAGCATCAGGAAGTTGTTGCAGGCACAATCAATGCGCTGATCCGACTGTACGAAGCAACAAATCAGCCGGACAAGGTTCAGGAATGGAAAGGACGACTTCCGGAGAAGGCAGAGGTTCCTAAACTCCGGCAGCAGTAATCTGTCAAAACAGGGAAGGCAAGCCTCCTGCCGAGCCGCTCAAAGTCTCGAAAAACGGGCTCATCACGACCTGACACTCCGACACCAAAGTCATTCAACTCTCCTCGGAACACAGAACTCGTGCCTGACGCATCACAACACTCAACGTCGAGAGAATTCACGAAGTACCTGCTTCGGCTGAAACAGGGAGACACCGCGGCCCGGGATGAGATTATTGCGGTCTCACGTGATCGCCTGACACGGATGGCCCGCAGAATGCTGTCTGACTTTCCCCTGGTTCGTCAGTGGGAAGAAACGGATGATGTGTTTCAGAACGCAGTTATCCGCCTTTGTCGCTCTCTGGACACAGTCATTCCTGACGATACCTGCGGTCTGATGAGACTTGCCGCGCGCGATATTCGGTGCGTACTTCTTGACCTCGCACGGCATTACGGAGGCCCTGCAGCCATCTGGAAGCGCGTGTCACATCGCACGACACATTCGGATCTGCTTCGTGAAGGACCACCAGACGAATCAAATGAATCCATGGCGCTGTCGTTCTGGACCGAGTTTCATCAATGTGTCCAAAATCTTCCGGATGATCTGCAACGCGTCGTGGATTTGATCTGGTACCATGAATTGACACAAATCGAAGCGGCAGAAGTTCTGCAGGTCAGTGAACGAACGGTTCAGCGGCACTGGAGACAGGCCTGCATTCAACTGCATTCGGCTCTCGGGAGCTTTCCGCAGGATTAGCGAAAACAACGCCGGCAGCCGCTCTCTTCAGTATCCCCGTGAGACACCTGAATGTCAGACGAAACCGTACTGGAAAATCTACTGGACCAGTGGGAACGTGCTTACCGCAGTCACCAGTCCATTGAGCTGTCCGATCTGTGCCGCGACTACCCGCAGCTGCTGGAAGAAGTCACTCGGCGAGTCCACGCCATTCGCGCTGTGGAGAACGTGCTCCACCAGCACGATGCTGTCACTTTGCAGGGGAATGCACAGTCCGCTTCAGACTCAGAGGAAGTGATGCCGGACAACGCAGTCGTACAGATGGGTGCACGATATCAGTTGGTTCGCCACCATGCCGGCGGAGGCCTTGGTGAAATCATTCTGGCACGCGATGCACAAATCGGTCGTTCCGTGGCCATCAAACGAATGTTGGCCACCAGAAAAAGTGATGCCGCCGCTCGCAGTCGATTCCTTCGCGAAGCGGAAATCACCGGACAGCTTGACCATCCCGGTGTCGTCCCGATGCTGACGGTTGGAACAGACCAGACGGGTGCTCCGTGTTACGCCATGAAGTTCGTTGAAGGGGAAACTCTTGCTGCTGCGGTCAGAGCCGCTTTTGAGAGGTTCGAAAAGAGCCATGCAGGACGATCCAACCGCACGGAATTCCAGCGATCCGTTCTTCGTCCCCTGCTGACTCGCTTCGTCACGGTCTGCAACACGGTCGCCTACGCTCATGGACAAGGTGTTGTTCATCGAGATCTCAAGCCGGGCAACATCATGCTGGGGGCATACGGCGCGACGTATGTTGTGGACTGGGGACTTGCAAAAAGGATGACTCCCCAAACTGGTCATGCATCTGTCGTGACTGCCCACGCCAGCACACCAGACGACGCACGGCGGACGCATGATCCCGAAGAAACACTTCGCAGCCAGGATGTTTCCACGGATGTCGAAGATGACGACGCGTTCCAGCATTCCCTGACTCAGACAGGTGCCATCGCAGGAACGCCGGCATACATGAGTCCGGAACAGGCATCGGGGCAAACTCGAAATGCCGGCATTGCCAGCGATATCTACAGCCTTGGAGCAACGCTGTATTTCATTCTCACTTGCAAATCACCTGTTGTCACCGATTCGGAACTGAACTGGCTGACGCAGCTCAAGTCCGGCTCCTTCAGCCGTCCGTCCGTGATCAATCCCCTGATCCCTCCGTCACTGGAAGCGATCTGCCTGAAGGCAATGGCGCTTCAGCCTGATGGACGATACACGTCGGCACTTGAACTTGCAGCAGACCTTGAACGATGGATGGCTGATGAACCGGTCAGCGTGCACTCCGAATCTCTTCCGGACCGCCTGGCCCGCTGGTCACGCCGACATCGAGCGTGGACTCAGGCCGGCGTTTTGTCACTGGCCATCATTACTCTGCTGACCGTCATTTTTGCCATTCAGCTGAATCAATGGCGACAGAACGCAGAAACCGCCAGCCAGAAAAATGAACAACTGGCACGAGAAAAATCTGCACTTGCAGACGAAAAGACAGAACTGGCAGCTCAGGAGGCCGCTGCAAAACGTACGGCCGATGAACAGGGCAACCTCGCGCTCTCGACGTTGCGGTCCGTGATTTTTCGAGTTTCCCGAAACCTTCGCGATATCGAAGGTGCAGCAGAAGTTCGTACTCAGCTTCTGAATACCGCCATCAAGGGCCTCGAGAAAGTTGCCAAAACCCTGGACACGCGAATTGGAGTCGACAAGAACCTGATGATTGCTCATTCCGATATTGGCAAGATCTACATGGCGGTGGGTACTCTGGATAACGTAAACACCACAGAAGAAGCTCTGCGACACTTTCAGAAGTCAGCAGAAATTGGAGAGCAACTGGCGCCGGACTACGCAGCCGATGGATCAATCGAACGGAATCTGTCGATCGCGTATGAACTTGTCGGCGATGCATTCCTTCAGCAGGGAAATCTGGAAGGTGCAGATCGAGCCTATGCCAACAGTCTGGCAATCAGCGAACGATGCCTTCGAAACGACCCAACAGACACACAGAGACGTCAGGATACAGGGTTCGGTTACGAAAAAGTGGGCGACATTCTGCTCGCACGAGGCAATCGCACAGAAGCTGCAAAGCACTATCAGCGAAGCCTGGAAATCTACGCACAGCTGGTGAAAGACGAACCAGAGATCGTATCAAATCAGCGTGATCTCCTGGTGGCTCGATCCAAGATGGGAAACATCCAGCGACAGGAAGGTCAGCTTGTCGAAGCGGCTCAGACGTTCCGCGACTGCATCGCAGTCTGTGAAGCGCTGGAAAAGCTGCCGAACTCCGGTGCTCAGCGACGAGACCGATCGGTCATGCTCAACAAGCTGGGTGCCGTCCTTGATGAGCAATCGGATTTCGCAGGAGCGGAAGAAGCCTTTGCCGCCGGACTTCAGATTGCACGCGATACCGTCAAAGCCACGCCTCAAAGCGCGACGGCTCGCAGAGACCTCGCAGTGTCGCTCAGGCTCGTTGGCGACATGAAGAAGAAACTGACTGCTCATGCAGAAGCACGAAAACTGTTTCTGGAGAGTGCTGACATTCGCAGGGCTCTGGCGAACGAGGACATTTCGAATAAGGTCGCACAGGTTGATCTCGCCACGATTCTGACGGATATCGCAGACCTTGATCTACTGGAAGGAAACCCTGATCCGGCTCGTTCACTCCTGGCAGAAGCCGAAACCATCCTAAAAACACTCGAGGATGCTGGAAAACTTGAAGCCGTCGATGACCAGAAGGTCAAGGAGCGTGTGATCGAACTGCAGGCGAAACTGCCGCCTCAGTAGCGACGCCCCCCGATCGGGAAAAACTCGCCGAAACAACGTCGGCTGGTCACGCAGTACAGCCGGCGCCGCACGCTTGCGGCCACATACCGGATTGTTTGAAACAAAATTTGTCTTTTTTGTCGTCTTTCGCGCGCGACTTACGCATTGGCTGAAACGCAGGAGGCAACCCTCAGTTTCGGAGGGATCCCGACCCGTCAGTATTCATGCGAAAATCAGCGAAAGGCGTCACGTATGCGAGTTTCCGAACTCCTTGGAACTTTCTGGCGTTCGTTCTCCGACAACAGAAAGTCTCGCAGACAATCACGGTCATTCCGTCCTCACAGCGCCGAGATTCTCGAACACCGCCAGTTGCTGACCGCCCAGATCACGCAGATTGGAGATCTAAACGTGGCCGTGGAAACAGGCGGTTCTGATCCTCAGCAACTCACTCAGATTGGCAATACGCTGTACTTCACAGCAGTCGACAAGACGCACGGACGCGAGTTGTGGAAGAAAGAGGGCACGAATGCGGCGGTACTTGTAAAGGATATTTTTCCAGGCCAATCGGGAGCAGCTCCCGAAAACCTGACGGCGTTCGGATCAACGCTCTACTTCAACGCAGACGACGGGATCAGTGGACGAGAACTCTGGAAGAGTGATGGCACTGCAGCCGGAACCGTTCAGATAACGGAATTTCTGGCGAGTGATCCCAGTCAGTTTGATACGGCTTACTGGCCGTTCAACCTGCACGCCGTCAACGACAAACTGTACTTCGAGGCATTTCATGAAGCCGGTAACCCGAATCCCACTCAGTTTGTGAGTGACGGCACAACCGCAGGCACTCACCGACTCGTCGATGGAATCTTCAACACGCCGTTTCGAGGCGTCATCTCCAACTCAAGAACACAGCTGGGAAATCTCTTCCTGTTTGATGCCTACGGACTGCATGCGACGGACGGCACATCAGCAGGCACGCAGTACCTCGTCGGTGGATACAACAACTGGGCCGGCGAGCTGACAACGATTGGTTCCACCGCCTACTTTGCGATGGGCGATGCGACCAATGGCCGCGAGCTCTGGAAGACAGACGGAACACCAGCCGGCACCGTCATGATCAAGGACATCCTTCCTGGAGACAGCTCCAGTCCCGAGGGACTTGCGAACGTCAACGGAACGCTTTACTTCTCTGCCGTTGGTTTTGACGGCACCATCAACAGGCACGGACTTTGGAAATCTGACGGCACGGCTGCCGGAACTGTTCGAGTTCGCGACTTTGATGTAAGGCCGCGCTACATCACCGCCATCGGATCCACGGCATATTTCGAAGCGCCTGAACCGGGAACGGGAATCAGGCGTCTTTGGAAAACCGATGGAACAACGGCAGGCACTGTGATCGTCAGCACCGATTTCCAGGATCCACAGTCGCTGGTGAACGTGAACGGAAAGCTCTACTTCTCGGCGTTCACGGCTGCCTCCGGCCGGGAGTTGTGGGCGAGCGACGGAACTGCGGCCGGTACCGCGCTGTATCGCGAAGGAATTGCCGGAACGACGGGATCACAGCCTGAACTGCTGAAGAACGTCAGCGGTGCACTGTATTACTCCGCGATCGACGGGGTGAAAGGGCGCGAGCTGTGGCGGCACGATCTGACGACGAATACCGCCACGATCAACGATATTTTTCGCGGCACGCAGAACTCCGGTGTCAGCAACTTTATCAGTGCCGGAAACAACGTGTTCTTCGTCTGGGATAAGGGCGACAGCGCAGAACTCTGGAAATGTGCGGCGAATGGAACCGGTGCCACGATGCTGCGTTCACATTCCAAAGCTCTGAACATCTGGGGCATTCAGGACCTCACCAGTTTCAAGGGCTCAGTCTATTACACAACGTTTGATGCATCGTCCCAGGTTGAACTCTGGAAATCAGACGGGACGGTTGCAGGAACTGCTCTCTTCAAGGAAATCAATCAGACAGCCGCCGCAAGCGGAAATTCGAATCCATCCAGTCTGACGGTTGTGAATGACACGATGTACTTCTCGGCTTTCGACGCGAATGGCCGGGAACTCTGGAAGACCGATGGAACCGCAGCGGGTACGGTCATGGTTAAAGACATTGCTCCTGGCACGGGTGACACAATCCAGTATCAGGCCCCGATGGGCGCGATTGGATCAACGCTCTATTTCTTTGCCAATGACGGAGTCAGTGGATTTGAACTCTGGAAGACTGATGGCACAGCAGCCGGGACGACTATGGTCAAGGACATCAACCCGGGGATCAACAACTCATCGCTTCACCAGCCTTTCCACGGCCGCGCCATGCAGATCATCAGTGTGGGCAATCTGGTTTACTTCACTTCCGATGATGGCGTGAATGGTTTCGAACTCTGGCAGTCAGACGGGACAGCCGCTGGAACCTCCCAGGTAATTGACTTGTGGCAATCCTTTGGAGATTCGGTGTTCATCCGATCTATGACGAATGCGAACGGAAAGCTCTACTTTGTCTACGCGCCACTGTCGCCTCTTGCCCGTCCTGGTGACTGGAATCTGGCATGCCGGCCGACGCCAACATCGCCACTCACAGTTATCAGCCAGTTCGATGCCGACGGAATACGCAGACAGTTTGTCAATCCACTCACAGCCATCGGTGGCGACGTCTATTTCAACGCTCCGGATGGTGTCGCCGGCAATGAATTGTGGAAGAGCGACGGTACCTCGGCAGGCACGGTCATGGTGAAAGACATTTTTTCGGTTCCGCCATCAGTCGCCAAACCCTATGAGTGGAGTTCTGATCCGCAGTCCATCGTTGCCAGCAACGGCATGCTGTTCTTTTCGGCTTATACGCCTGCCAATGGCCGCGAACTCTGGATGTCCGACGGCACCACTGCCGGAACAACTCTTCTGGCTGACCTGACGGGTGATTCCGGCAGCAGCAGTCCGGAAAACCTGATGGCAGTCAATGGTCGCGTCTTCATGACTGCGATGACGGAAGCACTCGGTCGTGAACCAGTCACCGTCATTGACGTCTTCACTCCATCCGCACCAACAGTGCTCACGCCGAGCGGAACAACTCCGGCTCAGCGTCCGTCCTTCACATGGACGGCCTCTGCCGGTGCGGTCAGTTATGATGTCTTCATCAAGAACAACGCAACCGGAGCCAACCCGCAGGTTTCGATCAATGTGACAGGCACGTCCTGGCTGCCGACAGCCGATCTTGGCATCGGAAAGTTCTCCGTCTGGGTTCGAGCAGTCAGTGCTTCCGGAACCAAGTCTGCGTGGTCAGCACAGAAGGACTTCACGGTCAACACTCCGGCTACAACCGCAGTAATGATTCGTAACCAGTCGACATCACGGCCCAAGGTGAACTGGAATGATCTGACGGGAGCCGTGAAGTATGACGTGTGGCTCGACAGCACAACCGCGGGCCAGGTCAGCACTGTGATTCTGCATGACATTCGAGGAAAGTCGTGGCAGAGTGGAACGGATCTCGCCCTGGGATCGTATCGAGTCTGGGTGCGGGGCCTTGATGCGTCGGGCCTGGCGGCTGCATGGTCTCCCGTCGTGAATTTCAACGTCAGCACTTCCCCCGTGATGACGGCGCCTCTGTCGTCGACCTTTGAACGACGGCCGCAGTTCACATGGAACGCGGTGCCCAGCGCAACGAAGTACGACATCTACATCCGCAACATGGATACCGAAACAGTCGCCTTCAGCCAGGCCAATATTGCAGCAACCAACTGGACTCCTCCATCAGACCTGCCGGACGGACATTATCGATGGCAGGTTGTTGCGGCCAGTGCGAATGCTCGAGGACTCTGGTCTAACCTCGTGGACTTCACGATCGGCGGACAACCGGAAATCCTCACTCCCACCGGCAGCACGACCAATGCGAAACCGCCGATCACATGGAAAGCCGTCTCAGGCGCTGCGACCTACCAGGTCTGGGTCGATCGAGCTGACACATGGGTTCAGGGTGTTATCAACGTGAGCGGCATCACCGGAACATCCTTCACGCCGACGAATGCTCTGGCCGCCGGAACGTATCGCGTCTGGGTCCGAGCGATCAGCTCAACGGGTGCCTTCAGTGCATGGAGCGACTTCCAGACATTCCAGATCACGTAGCATGGCCGCCCTCGGCCGTTTGCTTCCCTCGAGTGTTCGTCGATTATTCGTCAGACCGAAGCTGACATGTAGAAACGCATAACATCACTCGGAGAGTGATGGCCACTTTGCCGGGCGAAGTTCGCAGCAAAGCTGCGGACTGTTGCCCGGCTTGCAAGACCTGCATGTGTTACTATCGCTGCACGCGTGCTGAGCCACCGGAGGCAACGGCTTCGACTTCCTTGATTGTCGCCATGGTGG
>VFQT010004107.1_pt1 | contig 12533 bp, 14 predicted proteins | sample 3512381 | NCBI WGS metagenome assembly VFQT01 (sample SAMN10412376, study PRJNA504923) | tailings metagenome | isolation source: Relicate 2 Philex TSF3 active mining site | place: Philippines: Tuba, Benguet | collected 2017-08-29 | reverse complement strand
GCTCTTAAATGCGGTAAATACTTTCGGTACCAAATTATCTTTTGAATTATCACCCTATTCAATCTTGCCTGAGCCCACAACATTGAAATCGCGAAGTGAGATTGCGGACATCCATTCGGCCTTTCCGACTTTGCTGATTAGCTCTTCAGAGAGCAATTTAGTTGCACCATATGGCGAAAGTGGCACTGTCGGATCGCTCTCTTCAATCGCCGGCTTATCGTTTGGTGAATAGACAGCAGCAGAAGATGAAAATACAAGTTTCTTAACGCTTTTTAACGCCATCGCAGCCAAAAGATTTAAAGTACCGCCAACATTATTTTCGTAATACTTAAGTGGATTTGAAACTGATTCACCTACAGCTTTCTTTGCAGCAAGGTGAATTACGGCATCAATACCATCAAGAGAATTTAAGATAGCTTCACGGTCAGTGATATCGCCTTTAACAACATCTTTAAAATCTTTGCTCCGTCTAGTTAACCCATTTGAGAAATCATCGAAGATTCGAACTTGGTAGCCGGCTGCAACGAGTGCGTCACAGACATGTGCGCCGATATAGCCAGCGCCTCCGGTTACCAGGACTCTCATATGAATTCTCTTACGACAATCGTCTGATCACGGCCCGGACCAACGCCGATTGCGCTCATTGGTGCGCCAGAGATTTCTTCTAAGAACTTTATGTATTTCTGGGCATTATCAGGCAGGTCAGTTAATTTTTTAGCGCCAGTTATATCTTCGCTCCAACCTGGTAGGTATTCATAAATTGGTTTAGCATGGTGAAAATCAGTTTGCGATGCCGGTAATTCGTCAACGCGCTTACCATTTACTTCATAGGCAACACAGACTGGGATTTTCTCCCAACCAGTTAGTACATCTAATTTAGTTAAGAAGAAATCAGTTAGACCATTGATACGAACTGCGTATCTTGCAATTAGCGCGTCATACCAACCGGTGCGACGTGCACGTCCTGTAGTCGTACCAAATTCGCCCCCATCGGCACGAAGTTTTTCGCCGGCATCATCAAGTAATTCTGTTGGAAATGGGCCAGAACCAACGCGAGTTGTGTAGGCCTTAACAATTCCGATTACCCGAGTGATCTTGGTTGGACCTATTCCAGAACCAGTAGATGCGCCACCAGCTGTTGGATTAGAAGAGGTAACAAATGGATAAGTTCCGTGATCAACATCAAGGAGGGTTCCTTGCGAACCTTCCAAGAGAACTACTTCGCCTTTTTCTAAAGCTTGATTTAAAAGAAGTGAGGTATCGACAACATATGGCCGCAAGATTTCTGCAAATTCCAGATACTCAGCAAGGACATCATCAACTTCGATTCCTTTGCGGTTGAAGACTTTGATTAGAACTTGGTTCTTATCGCGGAGCGCGCCTTCAAGTTTTTGGCGAAGGATTGATGTATCAAAGAGATCTTGAACGCGAATTCCGATGCGATTTATCTTGTCAGCGTATGCAGGGCCAATTCCGCGACCAGTGGTTCCGATTTTGGCTTTACCTAGGAAGCGCTCTGAAACTTTATCGATGGTGCGGTGATAAGGAGTAATGAGATGGGCATTTGTAGAGATCTTTAATTTAGATGTATCAACGCCGCGTTCGGTTAAACCTTTTATCTCTTGTAATAAGACGGCGGGATCAATAACAACGCCATTACCAATTACTGGAATACAACTTGGGGTGAGAATTCCTGATGGCAGAAGATGAAGCGCGTATTTTTCTTTTCCGATTACGACTGTATGTCCGGCGTTATTTCCGCCTTGATATCTAACAACGTATGCGACTTTATCGCCGAGTAGATCGGTTGCTTTGCCTTTACCTTCGTCGCCCCATTGGGCTCCGAGTAAAACTATCGCCGGCACGACTCTCCTCCCTCGAGGATTACAGAGAATCTAACCATTCCCCGAGGAGGTTAGGAAAATCGTGGGCGTGTTAGAGGTTTAGCACCGCAAGTAATTGGCGGATGATGAAGGAGACCAGGGTCCGAGATAGCTCAGAGCCTAAGAGTTTGACCAACTGATCCCAGAGGGCGGTCGGCATGAAGTTCTGTGTTGCCAGTGTTGCAATAAGTGCCATTCTTCTTTCCTTTCAGTTACGGAGCGCGAACTATTTCTGATTTTGAGTCAAGAAAAGTGAGTGCTTGCCTATAGTGGGGAAAACTTTTCGCTGGTAATCTCGCAATATGAATGAATCGCTCTCTAATTTATTAAGTGAGAATCGCACCTTTGCGCCCAGTGATGCATTTGCAAAGGTGGCAAATGCGAAACCAGAAATTTATGACGAGGCAGAGCGTGATCGATTGGCATTCTGGGCAAAACAAGCTGAAGAGTTACATTGGTTTAAGAAATGGGATCAAGTTTTAGATTGGAAAGCGCCATTTGCAAAATGGTTTGTGGGTGGAAAGTTAAATGCTTCTTATAACGCTCTCGATCGACATGTATTAGAAGGCAGGGGCAATCGCGTCGCTTTTTATTTTGAAGGTGAACCTGGCGATACTCGCACACTTACCTATAGCGATATGTTGCGCGAAGTGAAGAAAGCGGCAAATGCGCTAGCCGAACTTGGCATTAAAGATGGCGATCGCGTCGCGATTTATATGCCGATGATTCCAGAGGCGATAATCGCAATGCTTGCTTGCGCAAGGATTGGTGCAACACATTCAGTTGTCTTTGGTGGCTTCTCAGCCGATTCTTTATTGGCACGTATCCAAGATGCCGAAGCTAAATTGGTAATCACTGCAGATGGTGGAAATCGCAAAGGTGCAGCATTTGGCCTAAAACCAATTGTTGATGATGCGCTAAAAGGCGAACACCACGTTGAAAAGGTATTAGTAGTTAAGCGAACCGGACAAGAGATTTCGATGGGGCCGCGTGATATCTGGTGGCACGATCTGGTTGATAAACAGAGTGCAGAACATGAAGCCCAACCATTTGATAGCGAGCATTCTCTCTTTATTTTGTACACATCTGGAACAACGGCAAAACCAAAGGGAATTCACCACACAACAGGTGGTTATTTAACGCAAGCCGCCTTTACCCATCGGATGGTCTTTGATATCAAGCCAGAGAAAGATATTTATTGGTGTACCGCAGATGTTGGTTGGGTAACCGGCCATTCATACATCGTTTATGGACCGATGATTAATGGCGCTACGCAAGTAATTTATGAGGGCACACCGGATACGCCACATAAAGGTCGTATCTTTGAAATAATTGAGAAATACAAAGTAAGCATTCTTTATACCGCGCCAACTTTGATCCGTACCTGGATGAAGTGGGGCGATGAATATCCAAATAAATTTAACTTGTCGTCACTTCGCTTACTTGGCTCAGTCGGCGAACCAATTAATCCGGAAGCTTGGATGTGGTACCGCGAAGTTATTGGAAAGAATAATTGCCCAATTGTTGATACCTGGTGGCAGACCGAAACCGGCGCAATCATGATCTCGCCACTTCCCGGTGTGACTGCAACGAAACCTGGATCTGCAATGCGCCCACTTCCTGGAATTAGTGCAAAGGTTGTTGATGATGCTGGAAAAGAAGTTGGAAATGGTTCTGGTGGATATTTGGTTTTAGATAAACCTTGGCCATCGATGTTACGTGGCGTTTGGAAAGAACCGCAGAGATATCAAGAAACTTATTGGTCAAAGTATGAAGGTCTTTACTTTGCTGGCGATGGTGCAAAGTTGGATGGCGATGGCGCGCTCTGGGTATTGGGTCGAGTTGATGATGTGATGAATGTTTCTGGCCATCGCATCTCTACAACTGAAGTTGAATCCGCGCTCGTATCTCATGATGCAGTTGCAGAAGCTGCAGTAGTTGGCGCAAAAGATGATTTAACAGGTCAGGCGATTGTTGCCTTTGTAATTTTGCGAGGCGGAGCTGATGCAGTTCATGAAGGTTTAGAGAAGGCCCTGAAAGAGCATGTATCTAAAGAGATTGGTCCGATTGCAAGGCCAAAGCAGATTATGGTTGTAAATGAATTGCCAAAGACTCGAAGTGGAAAGATTATGCGCCGCTTACTTCGCGATGTTGCAGAAAATCGCGCTGTTGGCGATGCTACGACTTTAGCTGATCCAAATGTGATGAAACTGATTTCAGAAGGTCTGAAATCTGGAAAGAAAGAAGATTAAAGTCAGAGAAATACTTAAAGATTTCACTATCTTTAATTAAGGAATGGCTCCACGGTAGGTAATCAATAATCGTCAGCACGATTGCTGCCAGAATCACAATTTGTATCAGAGCAAGCGCGCCACCAAGAATTGAATCTAAGAATTTAAAGGGACCGAAGAGCGCACCTTTTCTAACACTGGCGCCCACTTTTCCGGCAAGCCAGGAGCCAATTTGAGCGCCAAGAAAAATAGAGACTAGATAAACGCCAATCAGAGTAAAGAGGCTCGACCAGTTCTGGGTAATTTCCTTTGCGGCAAATAACCCCAGAATTCCACCACCGAGATAACCAATTACTGCAAATACTGTTGGTAAGAAACCGCGATTAAAACCTTGAGCTATTGCAATAATCATCAATCCAGCAAGAATCAGATCAACAATCATCGAAAATCGCTATCGCTCTTAACTAATTTCATCGCCTTAATTTTATCGCTCTCACCTACGCCAAATGATGGACATAGCTCGGCAAGTGGACATGCGCCGCAGGCAGGTTTTCGGGCATGACAGATTCTTCGGCCATGCCAGATCATTCGCTGTGAGAGATTGGTCCATTCTTTTCTTGGGATTAATTCCATAACTTCAAATTCGACTTTTACCGGATCGGTCGCTTTAGTCCAACCAAATCTTCTACTTAATCGGCCAAAATGGGTATCAACGGTAATTCCTGGGGTATCAAAGGCATGACCGAGAACTACATTGGCAGTCTTTCTTCCAACGCCTGGTAACTTAATTAACTCTTCTAATTTATCTGGAACTTTTCCGTTGTAGTCAGTCACAATTTTCGTAGCGAGACCCTTTATATTTTTCGCCTTTGCGCGATAAAAACCGGTGGATTTGATGATTCCTTGCAGTTCTCGCAGATTTGCACCAGCAAAATCAGCCGGATTTTTATATCGTTTAAAGAGCGCTGGCGTAACAGCATTTACTCGCTTATCAGTGCATTGTGCAGAAAGAACCGTGGCAATCAACAGTTGCAATGGATTCTTAAAATCTAATTCACAGCGAACATTTGGATAACGCTTGGTAAGAATCCGATAAATAGCCTGCGCTCGCTCTTTCTTTTTTGCGAGTTTTGCGGTCATGATAGGTCAATAGTAAGGTGAGAAGGTGCCGGCTAGAAATGAAACCATCGACGAGTCAATCGTTCGTAAAGCTCCAATCTTTCAAGGATTAGATCAAGCCGCCGCAAATACATTACGCGCCGCGATGACGCCGGTGAAATTACGTAAAGGACAGGCGCTCTTTAAAGAGGGCGATGATGGAGAGAATCTCTACATAATCACCAGCGGCAAGATAAAGCTTGGTACCAAATCACTTGATGGTCGCGAAAACTTACTTATGGTCTTGGGCGCAGGCGATATGTTTGGTGATCTATCTTTATTTGATGCCGGTCCTCGTACCTCAACTGCAACTGCAGTAACTGAAACCAGATTGCTATCACTTGGCCAAGAGAAAGTTATTCCTTGGGTAAGGGAGCATCCAGAAGCATCGCTACATCTTTTAGCGCGATTGGCATCACGCCTTCGCCGTACCAATGAAGTCGTAAGTGATTTAGTTTTCTCTGATGTCCCAGGTCGAGTTGCTAAGGCGTTAATTGATCTTGGAATGAAGTTTGGCGAGAAGAAAGATGATGGCTATTTAGTCCATCATGATTTAACTCAAGAGGAGCTTGCCCAATTAGTTGGCGCGTCTCGTGAGACAGTAAACAAAGCGCTTGCTGATTTTGCGCAACGTGGCTGGATCAAATTAGAAGCGCGCGCTGTGATGATTCTTGATTATGACCGTTTGCTAAAACGCGGCCGTTAATCCCTAATTTCTACCGTTAATTCCAATTCAACTGGGGCATCAAGCGGTAATTCGGCAACTCCGACTGCACTTCTGGCATGTTTTCCAGCATCACCAAAAATATGAAGAAATAGCTCGCTAGCTCCATTTATGACTGCAGGCTGTTGGGTAAATCCAGCAACGCCATTTACATAACCAACGACGCGAACGACGCAAACAATCTTATTTATATCAGCAACAGTTTCGACAGCAGCCAGCGCATTTACTGCACAAATTTCTGCAAGTTTCTTTGCATCATCGACGCTAACTGGACCACCGACTTTTCCAGTTGCCGATAACGCACCAGAAACCATCGGTAATTGCCCTGCGGTAAAAACTAAATTTCCAGTTCTAATTGCTGGCACATATGCCGCAACTGGTTTTGCTGCAACTGGCAACGTTAAATTTAATTCGGCAAGTTTTGCACGAACATCAATCATGGAAGTGGTCGCTTCATGTATGCAACTAATTGATCGCCGCCACCTGGCGCTGGAATCACTTGAACAAGTTCCCAACCATCAGAACCCCAAGTATCAAGAATCTGCTTGGTGGCATGAGTCAATAATGGAACTGTTGCATATTCGTATTTCATTAATTCCCTCCCGCAAGAGCTGCTTTAACTAAACCTGATACGACTCCACCATCAGCTTTGCCAGCAATCTTTGGCTGGAGGCTCTTCATAACTAGCCCCATTTGTGCAGGGGAAGTTGCACCACTTTCTGCAATCGCCGCCGCAATTAATTCTTTAATCTCTGCTTCACTTAATTGCTTTGGTAGATACTCTGCAATTACAACGCCTTCTGCTTTCTCAGATGCTGCGCGAACTGCAGCGCCTGCTTGTTCAAATGCTTCAGCAGCTTCACGTCGCTTCTTTGCTTCACGAGAGAGCACCGTGATTACTTCAGCATCACTTAATTCACGCGCTTCCTTACCGGAAACTTCTTCATTCTTAATAGCCGTCAAGACCATACGGATCGTGCTTGATTTAACTTCATCACGAGCGCGCATCGCAGTGGTTAGATCGTTCTGTAGTTTTTCTTTCAGAGACATAGCGGTATCTTCTCACGCCTATGGCTTTCCAACTACGCGAATTAACCCTTGAGATACTGCCTAAGGGTGCACCAGATTTGCGGGTATTGCATTTCTCCGACCTTCATTTAACGCCACGTCGCAAGCGCGAAATTAAAGATATCGAAAGTTGGGCAGACCTTAAGCCAGATCTTGTTATCAGCACTGGTGATTTTCTGGCTCATAAAGATGCAGTACAAACAGCGCTTTCTGCCTTAGATGGTTTATTAGATACGCCGGGTCTTTATGTTTTTGGATCTAATGATTATTACGCACCAGTCATAAAGAATCCCTTTAGTTATCTTGCTAAAGATGATGGCAGTAGAAAACTTGGTAAAAAACTTCCAATCTCTGACCTTGATGCTGGACTACAAGCTCGCGGATGGAAAAATGTAAATAGCGATAAGGTGAAGTTAAATATCAAAGGAATTTCAATCGAAGCTCGCGGCACAGATGATGCCCATTTAGAGCTAGATGATTATGCAAAAGTCGCAGGGGCTAGAGGCAAGGTTGATTTATCAATCGGAATTACCCATGCACCATATAAAAGAGTTTTAGATGCGATGGCAGAAGATTCACTTGATTTAATCTTTGCCGGCCATACTCATGGTGGTCAGGTAAGAATGCCGTGGTTTGGTGGAAGTCGATCACTAACAACTAATTGTGATCTACCAAATTGGCGATCGCGCGGTTTAACTAAATTTGGCCGCGAACCATACCTACATGTTTCAGCCGGCATGGGCTATAGCCCATTTGCACCGATTAGATTCTTCTGTCCGCCGGAAGCTTCGTTAATTACTTTGCAGCAAACTCTTTAGCAACAAGTTCTGCAATCTGGGCGGTATTTAGCGCAGCGCCTTTTCGTAAATTATCGCCACAGACAAAGAGTTCTAGCGCATTTGGATTATCGAGAGATTTACGTACGCGACCGACCCAAGTTGGATCTGTGCCGACAACATCGGCCGGAGTTGGGAATTTGTAATTCTCTGGATCATCTACCAACTTCACGCCCGCCGCATTTTCCAATACATCTTGCGCCTCTTTGCGATCTACTTCATTAGCAAATACTGCGTGAACAGCTAGCGAATGAGTTGTAATCACTGGGACTCGGACACAGGTTGCAGAAACTTTTAGATCTTTAAGACCGAGAATCTTTCTTGATTCATTTCTAACTTTTAACTCTTCTGAGGAATAACCATCTTCTTTTAGCGAACCAGCCCAAGGCACAACATTTAGCGCAAGAGGTGCCGGGAATGGACCAAAATCTTTAATGACAGTTCGAACGTCACCAGCAGTCTCGCCTAACTCTTTGCCAGCTATCTCATTTAATTGCGCTTTTAAGGTATCGATTCCAGATTGTCCCGCACCCGATGCTGCTTGATAAGAAGAGACAACTAGCTCTTTTAATTCATATTTCTTATGGAGCGCACCCATTGCAACAATCATGGAGAGGGTTGTGCAATTTGGATTAGAGATGATTCCCTTTGGTCGCTTCGGTACATCGTAAGGATTAACTTCAGGTACAACGAGCGGAACTTCTGGATCCATTCGAAATGCGCCAGAGTTATCAACGCAGATTGCACCACGAGCTGCGGCGATTGGCGCCCACTCTTTTGAGACCTCATCTGGCACATCAAACATCGCCACATCGATGCCATCAAATGCTTCAGGTGTAAGTGCAACAACAGTTAACTCTTCGCCACGACACATCAACTTCTTTCCAGCGCTTCTTGCAGATGCAATTAATCTGATTTCACCCCAGACATTTTCTCTGGTTGAAAGTAGATCAAGCATCACCGTGCCAACTGCACCAGTGGCGCCAACAACTGCAAGTGAAGGTTTCATCGGCCAGAACCGCCATAAACAACGGCCTCGATCTGGTCAGCATCTAACTCAAAGGCAGAGTGTGCTGCTTTTACAGCCCGCTCCAAATCAACTTCGCGACAGACAATTGAAATACGAATTTCTGATGTTGAAATCATCTCAATATTTACGCCGGCATCAGCCATTGCAGCAAAGAAGGTTGCGGTCACGCCAGGGTGTGATCGCATACCAGCGCCAATTAATGAAAGTTTTCCGATCTGATCATCATATTGAATTGATTTAAAACCAATTTCACCTTGTAACTTCTGAACAATTCCAGTTGCTTTGGAACCTTCGGTTCTTGGCAATGTAAATGAGATATCAGTTAATCCTGTTGCAGCAGCGGAAACATTTTGCACGATCATGTCGATATTGATATCGGCATCGGCAATCGCTTGGAAGATACGAGCAGCAACACCTGATCGATCGGGAACACCGACGATCGTGACTTTTGCCTCAGATTTATCATGTGCTATCCCTGAGATGATTGCTTGCTCCATATTTCCTCCTTCGGGTTGGTCGGCGACCACCCAAGTACCTTCGAGATTTGAAAATGATGAACGGACATGAATTGGTAAATTAAAACGACGTGCATACTCGACACAGCGCAGATGTAAAACTTTTGCACCGCATGCGGCAAGCTCTAACATCTCTTCATAAGTTACGCTCTTTAATTTGCGCGCAGTTGGCACGATTCTTGGATCAGCGCTAAAGACGCCATCGACATCGGTATAGATTTCACAGACATCAGCATCAAGGGCGGCAGCTAATGCGACAGCAGTTGTATCTGAACCACCGCGACCAAGAGTTGTTACATCTTTAGTATCTTGGGAAATTCCTTGAAAGCCCGCAACGATTGCAATCGCATCTTGTTTTAACGCTTCTTGAATTCTTCCTGGAGTTACATCGATGATGCGAGCGCGGCCATGTTTGCTATCGGTGATCACGCCAGCTTGTGAACCAGTAAAGGAAAGGGCTTCAAAACCTAAATTCTTAATTGCCATCGCAAGGAGCGCCATCGAGATGCGCTCACCTGCAGTTAAAAGCATGTCGAGCTCGCGACCTGCTGGAAGTGGTGAGATCTGATTGGCTAAATCGATCAATTCATCGGTGGTATCGCCCATTGCAGAGACCACGACGACGACCTGGTGGCCCGCCTTCTTGGTGGCGACGATCCGGCTGGCAACGCGCTTCATCGCCTCGGCATCAGATACTGAGGAGCCGCCGTATTTCTGAACAATTAATCCCACGCCCGTATGGTGACAGGTTTGTAAGGGATTTGACCCTTTATCTCAAATAATGAAACAGTCTTTGTCTCAAATAAAGAGATATAGCTAGATCTCGAGAGATCGACGCCCTTCAAAGGCCCTGCCGAGCGTAACCTCATCGGCATATTCGAGGTCGCCACCGACAGGAAGACCTGAGGCTAAGCGCGAAATTTTGATGCCGAGTGGCTTAATCGTTCTAGCCAAATATGTGGCTGTGGCCTCGCCTTCCAAGTTTGGATCGGTAGCAATGATGATCTCGTTGATATTTGCATCAGAAAGTCGCGTTAACAGCTCTCTAATTCGTAATTGCTCGGGACCAATTCCATCGATCGGACTAATTGCTCCGCCAAGTACATGGTACTTACCTTTAAATTCGCGAGTACGTTCGATTGCAATTACATCCTTACTTTCCTCAACAATACAGATTGTTGTGTTATCGCGCCGTGGATCTCGGCAGATCTTGCACTCTTCTTCTTCAGCGACATTGAAGCATTGGCTGCAGAAGCGAACTTTCTCTTTTACTAAGCGAAGTACATCGACTAAATGATTGATATCGACACGCTCTGATTGGACGATATGAAACGCGATTCGCTGTGCGCTCTTTGGTCCGATACCTGGCAATTTACCAAGCTCATCAATTAGCTCTTGAATAATGCCTTCGTACATTATTTCTCGCTCTCGCCAATAACCTGAGCGCCAAGCTCTTTCATAATCAATTCAGTACCTTGTAATTGATTTGGGTCTGCTGGATCCTCATCAATTCGCTTTGCCATATTTGCAGGTGAATATGGATCAACTGATGGATCCACAATTACTTCAATCTTTCGTCGCACACCAGTTACTTCAACAAATGCATCCGAGAGAATTGGTTCGCTATCTGATCGCAAGAATGAATCGCGTGCACCTGCATTAACAATTCCGATTGTGATTGTCTTATCGTCAACCGCCAGGATCTGGGCACTGGCTGATAACAGAGACCAAGTTAAGCGACGCTTCTTCTTTACATTCTCAATAACATCTGGCCACATCCGGCGCAGCAATGTCACATCCATATTTCCAGATGGCACAACCGTTTTAACTTCTGCTTCTTTCGCTTTTACCGGCTCTGCAACTTTCTTCTCCGGCGCGCTCTTTGCAGCTTTAACTGGCTCACTCTTTACCGGCATTGGCTCCATGCCAGATTGGCGTTCTAGCCTTTCAATTCGCGCAACAATTCCTTGATCTGATTTATCGCTATCGGCGATCACAATTCGACTTACGATTAACTCCAAAATTAATCGCGGTGCAGTCGCTCCACGCATTTGATTTAAACCTTCCGCCACAATTGATGCAGCCCGGCTTAAGTTTCCAGCGCCAATTCGTGATGCCTGATTCCGCATCCGTTCTAGCTGATCATCTGGATAGTTACGCAAGATTGATTTCAAACTATCTTCAGCCACATCTGCAATAACTAAGTCTCGTAGTCTTTCCAATAAATCTTGCGCGAAACGACGTGGATCATGACCCGACTCAATTAATCGATCAATTGTCTGCAATAAGGCGCCCAAATCACGCGCGGCAATTGCATCAACCGCATCGTCTAGTAGTGCGCCATCGGTAAATCCAAGAAGCTGTACTGCAATCTCATAAGTAACGCCCTCTTTGCCAGCGCCAGCCAATAGCTGTCCTAATACTGATAGCGCATCGCGAACCGATCCACCAGATGCGCGAACCACAAGTGGCAGAACTCCTTTTTCAACTTTAACGCCTTCTTCATCGCAAACTTTTTGTAAGTGATCCTGCAAAGTTCCTGGCGGCACCAATCGGAATGGATAGTGATGGGTACGAGAACGGATAGTTGCAATTAATTTATCTGGCTCAGTTGTTGCAAAGATAAATAGGACATGCGGTGGTGGTTCTTCTACAACTTTCAATAGCGCATTTGCCGCACCTGGCCCGAGCTGGTGGGCTTCATCAATTATATAAATCTTGTACTTTGAACTTACTGGCGCAAAGAATGCTTTATCTCTTAAATCACGAGCATCATCGACTAAACCATGAGTAGCCGCATCAAGTTCAATAACATCGATAGACCCTGGACCATTTGCAACTAAATCCTTACAAGATTGGCATTGGCCGCAAGGTTCTGGCGTTGGTCCTTTTTCACAATTTAATGATCGGGCCATGATGCGCGCACTAGATGTTTTGCCACAACCACGAGGTCCAGAAAATAGATATGCATGATGGATCCGACCACTTTGCAGAGCATTAGAAAGTGGAAGAGTTATATGTTCTTGTCCAATAACATCTTTAAAAATCGAAGGACGATATTTGCGATATAAAGCTAGTGACATATCGA
>VFQT010004106.1_pt1 | contig 12536 bp, 8 predicted proteins | sample 3512381 | NCBI WGS metagenome assembly VFQT01 (sample SAMN10412376, study PRJNA504923) | tailings metagenome | isolation source: Relicate 2 Philex TSF3 active mining site | place: Philippines: Tuba, Benguet | collected 2017-08-29 | reverse complement strand
CTATCGCCGTAACGGTATCGACTACTACCCGAAACTACTCAGCGCTATTCCGTTCACACCGGTGACCGGAGCACGTCTGATCGCTCGCGATGATGCGGCGCGCGCCGCGCTGCTCGATGCCCTGCAACATATTCAGCAGCAAAGCGGGCTGTCGTCGACGCATGTGCTGTACCCCACCGAGACCGAGGCCGCGTTGTTTGCTGAAGCAGGCTTTATGCTGCGCAAAGGCGTGCAATTCCACTGGCAGAATCAGGGCTACGATACCTTCGAACGGTTTTTATCAACGCTGGAACAGAAAAAGCGGAAAAACATTCGCGCCGAGCGACGCAAGGTACATGAGGCAGGCATCTCGCTGCGGCAAGTACGTGGTGGCGATGCCAACGAAGCGGATTGGCAATTTTTCAAGCGCTGCTACGATCAAACGTATCGCGAGCATTACTCAACGCCTTATCTGAATTTGGATTTCTTTTTGCGTATCGGCACTACCATGCCAGACAATATTTTGCTGGTGATTGCAGAGCGTGATTCGCAGCCGATCGCTGCATCACTACTTATCTATGACCAAGATGCTTTATACGGTCGCTACTGGGGCTGTATTGAGCAGCACGCATGCCTGCACTTCGAGACCGCTTACTACCAGCCGCTGGAATTTTGTATCGCGAATGGTATTGCAGCATTTGAGGGCGGCGCCCAGGGCGAGCATAAAATGGCACGCGGTTTTTTGCCGAAGCAGACTTGGTCGGCCCATTGGCTAGCGCATCCGTCGTTCTCGGATGCCGTGGAGCGTTTTCTGCGACAAGAAGGCCGAGGTATGTCGGCCTATTTAGATGAGCTGAATGAGCGCAATCCGTTCAAGTCTTGAGCGTACGGCCTCACGCCTTGCTTGTGTCACGCTTGTAGTTCTCGACACCTGACAGAATTTCTTTCTTGGCCTCGTCAGGCCCGTACCAACCATCGACCTTGACCCACTTGCCGGGCTCCAGATCTTTGTAATGCTCAAAGAAATGCTGGATCTGCTGCAAGCGTAAATCGTTCATATCATCCGGCTTTTGCCAGTGGGTATAGATAGGCAGAACTTTATCGATGGGTACTGCAAGCACCTTGGCGTCACCGCCCGACTCATCGGTCATTTTCAGTACGCCAATTGGGCGGCAGCGGACTACTACGCCGGGTATCAGCGGAAAAGGTGTAATTACCAGCACATCAACCGGATCGCCATCATCGGCAACGGTATCCGGCACATAGCCGTAGTTACATGGGTAGTGCATTGAAGTACCCATGAATCGATCGACATACAGCGCACCGGTTTCTTTATCTACCTCATACTTGATCGGGTCGGCATTCATTGGAATTTCAATAATGACGTTGAAGTCATTCGGCACGTCGCGTCCGGCTGGAACATTATTCAGACTCATGAGATTCCTTGTTGTGTTAAATATTTTTTGACGTGGGTACTTGGGTGGTCAGTGCGCACAAACGAAAGTGCGTCGCCGCAGCCTCTGGCTGCCCGAGTACTTCATACATCTGCGCAAGACGCAAGTGCGCTTCTTGCAAGGTAACGCGGTCGCTGGCGCCAAGTACCGCTTGCTCAAGATGGCGCTGCGCCTTACCCCATAATTTTTGTTTCTGACACAGTGCACCCAGCAGCAATGCAAGCTCAGCATCATTCGGACGCTCACGCAGCCATTGCTCGACATGTTCTATCTGCGACAGCAGCGTGGCCGAGCCCTCCGGCGCTGCACACTGCCGATAGGCGCGCAGCAAACGTACGTCCCACTGAACCGCCAGGGCTTTTTGCAAGATATCGGCAGCTTCTTGCTGGCGCCCGATTTTCATGAATGCGCTGGCACCCATGACAGCTACGGCGACACTCTGGCGGTCGGCAGAGGGAATCGTGGCCCATAGTTTTTTGAGCGATTCAGTATCTTCCGCCGCTTTTGGTAGAAGCGCCTCGTACGCCATATCACGCAAGCGCCGCGAAAGGGTCGGGTGTAATGCGGAGTGCTTGTCGAGCAGATTAACCAGCCGTAAAACTTCGGGCCAGTTACGCGCACTTTGGTTCACCTTGAGCGCAAGCCGTAACGCATGCGCATGACGCACACCGCTGCTGTTGAGCTCTTGTAGCGCAGCCAGTGCAGCATCCAGATCTTTATTGTCTTCCGAGAGCAAATCGACTGCACTCATCAGGCGCGCAGTACGCAAGCCGCTGTCGCTGGCAGCCTCGCTCAACCACTTGTCACGTCGAAGTGGCTCTTGTAGCCGCTGTGCTGCACGCGCCCCGAGCAAGGCCGCAAGGCCGGCGTGCTCGGGCGACTGAGCCGCTTTGCGCGCTGATTTTTCTACGCGACCAAAGCGTCCCTCAAGATAGGCGCGCAATGCTTCTTGCAGCGCCCGACCGGATTCACGCAGTTGCCGCATCGCCCGGTACTGCTCTACCCGGCGCGGTAATGCCATGGTCGCCCGGACGGTATTCACAATCAGCAGCAGCAGCAGAAAACCCAGCAGCAGCAGAACGATGAAAAAATTCAGGGAGATATCAATTCGATGTGGCGGATAAAACAGCACGACATTGCCTGGATTAAAGCGTGCCAGTACCGCCAGCCCGATTGCCGCAGCAAATAGGCCCACCAACCAGAGAAAGATACGGGTACTCACCAGCGCGCCTTGTTCATGGACGCGAGCGCGACTGACGCACTGCCGCCAGACTGTGCGAGAGCGTCGGCATTTCAATATTCAGCACGCTCTCGCGGATCTGTCGGATCAGCTCGCGCCCGGCACGCGTGTGCGCGTCGCGCAGATCAAAGTAGCGCTGCAATGCGCGGTCAGCTTCTGCCAGATCACTACGAAATGCCGCATCATTGCGCGACAGTAGCGCCACACGCGCATTCAGCAGCCGCAGCTTGACATTTTCGCGCGCAAAAAACGCCTGCTCTGGTGTTAGTAGCAAAGCCTCTGGCGCACTGACAGTTCGCACACGCAGTAACTGCTTAAGGTCAGCCCACAGTTCGCCGCTCCATACATTCCAGCGCTCTTGCATTTCAACGCGCCAATCAAAGGCACTATTGCTCTCGGCTTTCTGACGGTTCGACAGCTTGGTTTTTGGCGCCGGCGCGACGATGGATGGTTTTTCATCCGACATCAACGGCATCGCATCAACTTGCGCGATGAGCGAATCAAGCCGGACTGCAACGCCAGTTAGATCAACGCTAGGCAGGCTTTTGAGTTTATCGATGTCTTGTGCGATCGCGCGGCGAATCGTAATGAACTGCGGCCGATCGACTCGTGACAAGCGTGCATCAGCATTTTGCAGGGCGACCAGCGCGCTACGCACATTGCCGGCAATCTGCAGTTGTTGACTGGCAGTAGAGAGTACCTGCTCAATTTCTGCCAGCGCCCAATCGTCGCGATTTTTTGCCAGATCTCGGTACAGTTGCTCGAGCGCTGCTTGTTGATTCTGCGACTCGGACTGACGCGCCTCAAGCACTGCTACCTTCCCTTGCAATACACGAAGCTGATCATCAACCCGGTCGGCAATCAGCTTGGTCTGACTGTTAAGGTTTTCGCCAGACTGCAAACGCTGAGCGACTTCGCGCCGCAGGTCGGATAAATCAGAACGTGTGCTCCACCATTGCAATGCCAGCAGCGCCGCCAGACCGGCGAGTATCAACTTGAAGCGAGCCCCGGCATCTTCCGGCCAACTTGGCCACCACCAAGGTCGCTCGCCTGCGCTGGTCTGGCTTGGTTGATTGATCGGCTCGGGGGCTGATACAGATGTTGCCGGCTGCGAAGAGGCTGGGCCGGGCTCGCTTGCGTCTGCGTTAGCGGTTGCGTTTTGATCGACCTCGACCCCGGCCGGCGTGGCGGAAGTCTGGTCGGCTGCTGTCTCAGGTTCTACCTCGGACGCTGTATCAGCTGCTTTGTCGGCTGCTTTCTCAGCTACGGTATCGGCCGCAGTATCGGCCGCCATCTCGGCTGTTTCCGATTTTTCGGCTTCGGGGGGAACGTTATCGGAGGGTGACTGTTTGTCGCTCATGCCGCAGATTGTATCGCGGCGACTAGGGCTTCGTCGCCTGATGCGGTCTGCGTTACACGCCTAAACCCGAGCGCCTGCGCGCTCTCGGCGATACGCGGGTGCGGCACCAACAGTTGCGCGTTCAAGATCAGCTCGGCGCCTGGCTCGCCGCTCACGCGCCGCACCATCTCAAGCAGATTGCGCAATGCCTCGGAGCTGGTGATGACCCAGCATGCGTCGGCAGCGACGAGATGATGTAACTGCTCACCCAGCGCGGTATCGAGTACCGGCATACCACGGCGGTAAGCGGCTATTTGCTCGACTTCAATGCCGGCGCCGCGCAAACGATCGGCAAGTAATTCGCGACCCGTTTCGGCGCGTATGATCAGCACGCGGCGGCCTCTTAAGGCGGCGATATCGAGCACGTCGAGCAAGGTCTCTGAGTCGGTCCGGTGCGGATCAATCGGGCTGACAACCCGCGCGCCGTTGTCAGTCAGGCCATGACGTGCAAGCGCCTGCCGGCTGCCCTCGCCCACCACCGCAGCGATGACGTGATTCGGCCAGTGATCAATATGCGCGAACGCCGCGTCAATCGCGTTCGGACTTACGAATGCGACCAATGCGTAATCGCTCAGATGCGACAGCGTGCTGCGCAGCTGAACGGTATCGGCCAGCGGCTGAATCTCAAGCAATGGAAAGCGATGAACCTCGACGCCGAGCTCGGCTAACCGCGTGACCAAGGCATCGGCTTGCGCGCGAGGACGAGTAATGACGACGCGCCTACCCACGGCACTTGAATCAGTCAGTGCGACAAGCAGCCAGAATCGCGGTCGCGTCTTGCGCCTCCAGCGCCTGCGCCACCTGCATACCCACCGCCTCGGGTGCGGCAGCGGCGCCATGGACCTCGGCGCGCGCGATGCGCTTACCGTCAGGGGTTGCCACCATCGCGGTCAGGGTCAACGCGTGCTGCTCCACCGTGGCATAAGCCGCCAGCGGAATCTGGCAGCTGCCACCAAAGCTGCGCGAGAGCTGACGCTCGGCACGCACGGCTTGCTCGGTCTCGGCATGATTGGGCGGTGCGAGTAGCTGCATCAACTCGTCGCGCCCGCTACGAATTTCTATTGCCATTGCGCCCTGGCCTGGTGCGGGCAGGCTCTGCGCGGGGTCGATGACTGCACGTATGCGCTCGGCCATACCCAAACGCTTGAGGCCGGCTGCAGCGAGAATGATGGCGGCGTATTCGCCACGGTCGAGCTTGGCCAGGCGGGTGTCGAGGTTGCCGCGCAGCGGATGAATCTGCAGCTGCGGAAAGCGCGCCGCAATCAGCGCCTGGCGTCGCAGGCTGCTGGTACCGACCACTGCACCCGGTGGCAAGGCCTCAAGACTGTCGTAATCGTTCGAAACAAACGCGTCGCGCGGATCTTCGCGCTCGAGTACCGCCGCCAGCGTAAAGCCCTCTGGCAGCTCCATAGGCACGTCTTTCAATGAATGCACCGCGAGATCAGCGCGGCCTTCCTCCATCGCCACTTCAAGCTCTTTGACAAACAGCCCCTTGCCTCCAACCTTGGACAGCGTGCGATCGAGAATCTGATCGCCGCGGGTGGTCATGCCGAGGATTTCGACGGTGCTGAGCGGATATAATTCGAGCAAGCGTGCGCGAACGGTTTCAGCTTGCCACATCGCAAGACGACTCTCGCGTGAGGCAATCACAAGTTTTCCGGAAAATGTGGCGTTCAATGCGGTCTTTCGTTGGAAGGTCGCAGGGCCAGCGATGCTCTAACAAGCGGCCGCCAACCGCGCCGCATTCTATCACCCCTACTACCCTCGGCAGCGCGGGCTCAGGCCCGGCTGAAACATCATGGCGCTTCGGACCCCCTCAGCAGCTCGTCCCACCAAAACTGCCGATAAAGACGCGCCTCTGCGCGAAGATATTCGCTTGCTTGGCCGTTTGCTGGGTGAAGTGATCAGGCAGCAAGAGGGCGAGGCAGTATTCAAGCTGGTTGAGACTATTCGACAAACGGCGGTGCAGTTCAGGCGTGAATCTGATGCCGAGGCCGGCGCCGATCTCGACCGTCTGCTGAAAAAACTCAGTCGCGATCAAACCAATGCGGTGGTGCGCGCTTTTTCATATTTTTCTCATCTTGCGAATATCGCCGAAGATCAGCACCACAACCGACGTCGACGGGCACATCAATTGGCCGGGTCGGCACCGCAGCCCGGCAGCTTCCCGGCGACGCTGGCAAAGCTGGGCGCAGCAGGGGTTACTGCCAAATCAGTACAGCATTTTTTTGACGGTGCGCTCATCTCACCAGTGCTGACTGCGCACCCCACCGAGGTGCAAAGAAAAAGCATCCTCGATGCAGGACGCGAGATTGCACGATTACTCGCACTTCGTGATCAGCCTACTACGCCGGCAGAACGGGAACGTAACACCGCGCTGCTCCATGCCGAGGTCGCAAAGCTGTGGCAGACCCGTATGCTGCGCTACCAACGCCTGACTGTAGCCGATGAGATCGAGAACGCATTATCGTTCTATCGCATCACCTTCCTGCGCGAGTTGCCGGGGCTGATGGAAGAAATCGAGCATGACACGCTGACCCAATACCCGCTTCTGCGGCAGCTACACCTGCCGCCATTCGTGCAAATGGGTAGCTGGATCGGCGGCGACCGTGACGGTAATCCGAACGTACACGGTGTCACCATGCAGCAAGCGATGTCGCGCCAGTCAACCACGATTTTCGAGTTCTATCTGGACGAGGTGCATGCGCTAGGTGCCGAGCTCTCTATCTCGACGCTGCTGGTATCGGTGAGCCCTGCGCTGCAGGCAATGGCCGATGCATCGCCGGATAACTCGCCGCATCGCACTGACGAACCTTACCGACGCGCACTGATTCTGGTGTATGCGCGACTGGCAGCTACGGCGCGCGGGCTCGGTGTGTCGAATATTTTGCGGCATGAGATCGGCTCAGCTGAGCCGTATACGTCACCGCAAGCATTTATCGCCGATCTGGATACGATTGGCGATTCGCTGCGTGCGCACCACGGTTTGGCGCTGACACGGCCGCGCTTGAACACGCTGCGACGCGCCGCTGATATTTTCGGCTTTCATCTCGCCACGCTCGATATGCGGCAAAGTTCCGACGTGCATGAGCGCGTGATTGCGGAGCTATTCAAGGTGGCAGGGCTGGCTGAAGATTATCGTCAACTCGACGAGCAGCAGAAGCGAGCGCTGCTCAGTACAGAGTTGGCGCAGCCAAGGTTACTGCGCTCGCCCTACGTCAGCTACTCCGATGAGACCGTATCTGAGTTGGGTGTGCTGAGAGCGGCGCGCGAAATTCGGATTGCGTTCGGCGACCGCGCGATTCGCAACTACATCATCTCGCACACCGAAACGGTATCTGACCTGCTTGAGGTACTGCTGTTGCAAAGGGAGACCGGGCTGTTGCGGGTGCTACCTGACGGTCGCCTGGAATCCGGCGTGATGGTGATCCCACTGTTCGAAACAATTCCGGACTTACGTAATGCGCCTGAGATCATGGACGGCTGGTTGTCGCTGCCTGCAGTACGCGATTTAGTAAAGCATCAGCATTCGTTACAAGAGGTGATGCTGGGCTACTCCGACTCGAACAAAGATGGCGGCTTCTTGACCTCTAATTGGTCGTTATACAAAGCAGAGATTGCACTGGTAGAGGTGTTTGCGCGTCATGGTGTCAAGCTGCGGCTGTTCCATGGCCGCGGTGGCACTGTGGGTCGTGGTGGCGGGCCCAGCCACGACGCCATTCTTGCGCAACCCGCCGGTACAGTGAACGGGCAATTCCGTCTGACTGAGCAAGGCGAGATCATCGCATCCAAGTTTTCGAACCCGGAGATTGGTCGCCGCAATCTCGAGCTTGTTGTTGCCGCCGTGATGGAAGCCAGCCTTCGACCCGATAATAATGACACCAAGCAAGCACAGCGACTGGCTGACTTCGAGCGCGTGATGGAGCTGCTGTCTGAGTATGCATATCGTGCCTACCGACAGCTGGTTTATGAGACACCTGGATTTACCGATTATTTTTTTGCAGCGACGCCCATCGCAGAAATTGCTGAGCTGAATATTGGTTCGCGCCCGGCCTCGCGTAAATCCAACCGTCGTATCGAAGACCTGCGCGCCATACCCTGGAGCTTTTCCTGGGGCCAGTGCCGGCTACTGCTTCCTGGCTGGTATGGGTTCGGCAGTGCTGTCGAGCAGTGGATGGGTGATGACAGCCATGGCAGCACCACAAAGAAAAGAGCCTTGCTGCGGGCGATGCTCAAAGAATGGCCATTCTTTTCAACGCTGCTGTCGAATATGGATATGGTGCTATCCAAAACTGATCTGGCGCTAGCTTCGCGCTATGCCTCGCTAGTGGCCGACAAAAAACTGAGGCACAGTATCTTCGCGCGTATCACTGCCGAGCACGAGAAAACCGTCGAGGCGCTGTGGCTGATTACGGGATCACGCGAGCGCTTGTCGAATAACCCGACACTTGCACGCTCGATAAAAAACCGGATTCCCTACCTTGATCCACTCAATCATTTACAAGTCGAATTGATCCGACGTCACCGCCATCAGAACGATCAGAAGCGTGAGCCCGATCTTCGGGTCCACCGAGGCATTCACCTCTCGATTAACGGCGTTGCGGCCGGCCTTAGAAATACTGGCTGAAGATATTCCATGTCACTTGCACGCTTGATTGACATACTCAACCTGCGTTTTTGATCGTTACGCTTTATTCAGCTTTTATCTACCCTCTGTTCCTGCCCTTTATAATCGCGCCATGTCTGATCAATTTTCAAAAAAAGCAGATGCTTGGTCTGCCCGCTTCAATGAGCCAGTCTCGGATCTGGTGAAGCGCTATACCGCCTCAGTATTTTTCGATAAGCGCCTGGCGCATGTCGATATTCAGGGTTCCTTGGCGCATGCCGCGATGCTGGCAGCACAAAAAATTATCAGCGCACAAGACTATGCCGATATTCAACGCGGCATGGCGCAGATTCTGAATGAAATCGACAGCGGTAAATTCACGTGGTCGCTTGATTTGGAAGATGTTCACCTCAATATTGAAAAGCGCCTCACCGAGCTGGTTGGCGATGCTGGTAAACGCCTACATACGGGCCGCTCACGCAATGACCAGGTGGCGACAGATATCCGTCTTTATTTGCGTAGCGCGATTGATGATATTGCCGACTTGCTCAAGGGCTTGCGTTTAGCGCTGCTGCACGTCGCTGAGCAGCACGCAGATACGATTATCCCCGGCTTCACGCATTTGCAAGTGGCCCAACCGGTGACCTTCGGGCACCACCTGCTCGCATACGTAGAGATGTTCGGACGCGACACCGAACGTATGGCCGACTGCCGTAAACGCATAAACCGTCTGCCACTCGGAGCAGCCGCGTTAGCGGGTACGAGTTTCCCGATCGACCGGCTTCGCGTCGCTGCCACCTTGGGCTTTGATGATGTTTGCCACAACTCGCTGGATGCCGTATCCGACCGTGATTTCGCGATCGAGTTTTGCGCAGCCTCGGCGCTGCTGATGACGCATATTTCGCGGCTGTCTGAAGAGCTGGTGATCTGGATGAGCCCGCGCGTCGGCTTTATCGATATCGCCGACCGATTCTGTACCGGCTCATCGATCATGCCGCAAAAGAAAAACCCTGATGTGCCTGAACTCGCACGTGGCAAGACCGGTCGTGTGAATGGTCATTTAATGGCCTTGCTCACGTTGATGAAAGCGCAGCCGCTTGCGTACAACAAAGATAATCAGGAAGACAAAGAACCCTTGTTCGATACCGTGGATACGGTTATCGATACGCTGCGAATTTTTGCTGATATGGCCGGCGGCATCACTGTCAAGCCCGATGCCATGCGCGCAGCCGCGCTGCAAGGCTATGCCACAGCAACAGATCTTGCTGATTACCTGGTAAAAAAAGGCCTGCCATTTCGTGACGCACATGAAGCGGTAGCGCACGCAGTACGGAGTTGTGAGCAACGCGGCTGTGACCTTGCTGAGTTGAGCTTGACTGAGCTGCGCGTATTTTCAGATTTGATTGAATCTGACGTGCATGCAGCATTAACGCTTGAGGGTTCGGTCGCAGCACGTTCACATATCGGCGGCACAGCACCAGCACAAGTTCGCGCTGCTATAGAAAGGCTGAAGCAGCAGCTGCGCTGACGCTCTTCCTCAGAGTGGCGATGTTGTATTAACGCGTCATAAACTCTGAACTTTCCCAGTTTCGAATCCGGCAAGACCGGGTTATTGCTCGGTAACATTCCATCTCTCTTCAAGCGCGGCTACATTGCTGCGCGCACTCGCCGTAACGGTGTCCTGCTAACAAGACATTCGACCTCGCGGTAGTGCTTTTCCCGGCAGTCATCAAGAACAAATAAGGAGACCCCATCGACGGCCCCGAGCCATTGGTGGACACCATATCTGTCGACTGCCTCCATTCTTTGAGAGAGCTTCGTCATGTCCTTCTTCCTGTCGCTATCCAAATTGATCGATACGGTAAACGAGCGTATCGGACTAAGTATTAGCTGGGCGCTACTGGCCGCCGTACTCATCTGTGCTGGTAATGCGCTGGTGCGCTACTTACTCAACATCAGCTCAAATGCTTGGCTGGAAATTCAGTGGTATCTGTTTGGCGCCATCTTCCTGCTCGCTTCCTCCTATACCTTGAAGCGTAATGAGCATGTGCGGATCGACGTCGTTGTCGGCCGCTTTCCAAAGCGGGTACAGGTATGGATTGATGTATTCGGCTTTCTGCTGTTCCTGCTACCAGCGACACTGCTGATTCTTTATTTTTCGATTCCGTTTGCATTCGAATCGATCCGTAGCCAGGAAATGTCGAGTAATGCTGGCGGGCTGATTGTCTGGCCCGCCAAGCTACTGATACCGATTGGCTTTCTATTGCTCAGTTTGCAGGGAATCTCTGAGCTAATCAAACGCATTGGCTATTTGCTGGGCAAGGTGGATGCCAGCGTTTTCGACAAACAGCAGGCCACCCCGCAGGAAGAAATCGAAGCCATCGCCGCTGCAAACCAGCTACAGGTCGCAGAAGTGACTGAATCATTTCATCCGAGTACTGCCAAGGGAGCATGATCATGACTGAATTTCTCATCGCGAATATGGCGCCTGTCATGTTCGCCACCCTCGTTCTATTTCTTTTGTCTGGCTTCCCGGTTGCGTTTTCTCTAGCCGCGAATGGCTTATTGTTTGGATTGATCGGCATTGAACTCGGCCTGCTCAAGCCCGAGCTTCTTCAAGCACTCCCCAACCGGCTATTCGGCATTATGGGCAATGACACTTTGCTCGCTATTCCCTTCTTCACTTTCATGGGCCTGATTCTCGAGCGCTCTGGCATGGCAGAGGATTTACTCGATACCATCGGTCAGCTGTTTGGTCCGCTCAGAGGTGGTATCGCCTATGCCGTAATTTTTGTGGGCGCTTTACTCGCGGCGACGACAGGTGTCGTGGCCGCTTCCGTGATCTCGATGGGCTTGATCTCTCTACCGGTGATGCTGCGCTACGGCTACGACCGGAAAATCGCATCCGGCGTGATCGCAGCCTCGGGTACCTTGGCGCAGATTATTCCCCCTTCACTAGTGCTGATCGTAATGGCCGATCAGCTCGGACGTTCCGTCGGCGATATGTATCAGGCAGCGTTTATTCCGGGCCTGCTGCTGACTGCACTCTACGCCGGCTATATCTTTGTAATCTCTATCCTGCAGCCCTCATCCTTGCCGGCCCTACCGCCTGAGGCACGCAATCTTCGTGAATCCGATGGCTCTAGTGGTTTGCCATCACTGCTGGCCATACTAGGTGTCGGCTACCTGAGCGCGTGGCTATTCAAGACGGTATACCTGGCAAGCGCATACCCATCACTTGCCAGCGACGAAGCCTTGGTCTATAGCGCCGTGATCGGCGTGCTGCTGGCCTACAGCGCGGCACTCGCCAACCGAAAACTGAAGCTCGGCTTTTTATCGAAAATGGCAGAGCAGGTCATCCTGGTTCTGGTGCCGCCGCTGGCACTGATCTTTCTGGTACTCGGTACAATTTTTGTGGGCATCGCCACGCCGACTGAGGGTGGTGGCATGGGCGCTTTAGGTGCGTTGCTGCTGGCGCTTAGCAACCGTCGCCTGAGCAAAGACCTGCTGCAGCAAGCGATGAATTCAACCACACGGCTCTCTTGCTTCGTACTGTTCATATTAATCGGCTCTAGCGTATTTTCATTGGTATTCCGTGGCATTAACGGCGATCTCTGGGTGGAGCATTTACTGAGCTCGCTGCCGGGTGGTCAGGCCGGTTTTCTGATTGTGGTGAACTTGCTGTTCTTCGGTTTGGCATTCTTCCTTGATTTCTTTGAATTGGCGTTCATTTTGGTGCCACTAGTTGGCCCGGTCGCTGACAAGATGGGTATTGATCTGATCTGGTTTGGCGTACTGCTATCGGTGAATATGCAAACCTCATTCATGCATCCGCCTTTTGGTTTTGCACTATTTTAT
>VFQT010004105.1_pt1 | contig 12541 bp, 10 predicted proteins | sample 3512381 | NCBI WGS metagenome assembly VFQT01 (sample SAMN10412376, study PRJNA504923) | tailings metagenome | isolation source: Relicate 2 Philex TSF3 active mining site | place: Philippines: Tuba, Benguet | collected 2017-08-29 | reverse complement strand
GCCGAGGATCGCATGCCCGAAGTAACGATCAAGGACGAGTTCACCCGCGCCACCTACAACACGCCCGAACTTGCCGAGCGTATGGCGAAGCTCTTTGCCGAGCGCTTTGGCCCGGAGCGGGTTCTAACGGTTCCGCCCGCGATGGCCGGCGAGGACTTCGGCGAGTACCGGCTCGCCGATCCGGCAACCATCCAGTCGCTGCTCTTTCGCGTTGGCGGAGCGCGGCCATCCGACGTGGAAGCGGCGAAGCGCGAGGGCAGGGCGCTGCCGTCGCTGCACAGCCCTCTCTATGCTCCCGAAGCCGATCAGGTGATCGCGACGGGCGCCGAGGCGCTGACCGCCGCGGCGATGGAACTGATGCCCAAGCCAATGTAAAATACGCCGACAGAGGCATCGTTCGACTGTAATCGTAACCGACGCTTTACGCCTTGGCGCTAAGCCGGGCGAGCATGATCCGGCTGTTCAAACACTACATCCCGCATGCGGTTCTGCTGCTCGGGCTGTTCGATCTCTTGCTGCTGGTCGCTGCGGGAGAGGCCGCCTGGCGCCTGCGGGCGACGCAGATCGGCATGGACCCGGGCCTTCTGAGCGACCGCGTCTGGTCTCATGGAAGTTTCGCGGCGATGATGCTGATGGCGATGGTCGCCGTGGGCGTATACGGCGCCGACTCGCTGCGATCGATGCGCTTTGCCGCGGCCCGCCTGCTGGTGGCGGTCTCGTTGGGCATCATCGCGCTATCATTCGTCGATTTCGTGATCGACGGCGCGAATTTCTGGCGCTCGACCCTTGTTTACGGGATGGCGCTGTCGGTGTTGCTGCTGGTGCTGAACCGCTTGGTCGTGGGCGGCATCCTCGGCGCATCGGCGTTCCGGCGGCGGGTGCTGGTTCTGGGTGCCGGCCCGCGCGCGCAGCGGCTTCGCGATCTCGGCGAGCGGCCTGAAAGCGGCTTCGTGATCGTCGGATATATCGGCATGAGCGAGGCGCAGCCCGTCGTGGAAGAGGCGATCGCGCGCTCGGCGATCCACAACCTCAAGCGTTTCGTGGAAAATCTGGGGGTGAGCGAGGTCGTCCTGGCGCTGGAGGAGCGCCGCAATTCGCTGCCGCTCAACGATCTGCTGCGGATCAAGACCGCCGGGGTTCACGTCAACGACTTCTCCAGTTTCATCGAGCGTGAGACCGGGCGCGTCGATCTCGATACGGTCAATCCCAGCTGGCTGATCTTTTCGGACGGCTTTTCATCGGGCCGCGCGGTGTCGAGCGTCGCCAAGCGGGTGTTCGACGTGACCGCGAGTGCGCTGCTGCTGGCGGCGACCGCGCCGCTCATCGTCCTGTTCGCCCTGTTGGTGAAACTGGATAGCCGGGGGCCAGCCTTCTTCCGTCAGACCCGCGTGGGCCTCTATGGCCAGAACTTCAATGTCATCAAGCTGCGCTCGATGCGCAACGACGCGGAGGCGGGCGGCGCGCGATGGGCGAGCAAGAACGATCCGCGCGTCACGCGCATCGGCAGCTTCATCCGCAAGGTTCGCATCGATGAACTGCCGCAGACCTGGAGCGTGCTCAAGGGAGAGATGAGCTTCGTCGGCCCGCGCCCCGAACGGCCCGAGTTCGTTTCCGACCTGGAGCAGCAATTGCCTTATTACGCGGAGCGGCATATGGTGAAGCCGGGCATAACCGGCTGGGCGCAAGTCAATTATCCCTACGGAGCGTCGATCGAGGATTCTCGGCACAAGCTCGAATACGACCTCTATTACGCGAAGAACTATACCCCTTTCCTTGACCTGCTGATCATTCTCCAGACGCTTCGCGTCGTGCTCTGGCACGAGGGAGCGCGCTGATGGCCCAGGTGCTTGCCGACGCGGCGGCGGTCGCCGGCTCTGTCGCGCACACGGGCGGCGCGGTGGCGGCAGGCGCGGTGACCGCCTGGCTGGCCGCCCGGCGCGAACGGTTCGGTCCGGCGGGCAACGCTCTGGTCGTCGCCATGGCCCTGACCGCATGCTGGGCGCTGACAGTCGTGACGGCGGGATCTGGAAGCACGCCCGCAAGCGCACTTGAGACGCTGCGCAACCTTGCCTGGCTGGTGGCGATCTATCGACTCTTCGCGAGCGACGGACGGCATACCGGCCTCAAGCCGATACGGCCGCTGCTGATCGTGCTTGCGGCCGTAGAGGCACTGCATCTGGCGGTGGACCTGCTGCTCGTTCCCTCGGCCCCAGGCGCGCGCGGGACCGAGATCGCCTTCCGCTTTATGGTCATGTTCCGGCTGCTGGTCAGCGTCGGCGGGCTGGTGCTGGTGCACAACCTCTATGCCGGCGGGTCGCGCCAGTCGCGCGCCTGGTTGCGCTGGCCCGCCGCGGCCCTCGCCACGCTGTGGCTGGTCGATCTGAACTTCTACACGATCGCCTACCTGGTTGGCAGTTGGCCCTACGATCTGGCGGCGGTGCGCGGAGCCTCGGTGATCGCGCTGGCCGTCCTGCTGATGATCGGCGCCAGCAAGAACCGCGAGGTGCTGCGCTTCCGCCCTTCGCGCGCGGTGACTTTCCAGACGTTTTCGCTGCTGGTGATCGGCGCTTACCTTCTGGGCATGGTCGCGATCGCCCAGTGGCTGTCGCTGGTCGGTGGCAACTTCGCGCAATTGATGGAGCTTACGTTCCTGATCGTGGCGAGCGCCACGGCTATCGTGGTGCTGCCCTCGCGCCGCTTGCGGAGCTGGCTGAAGGTCATGCTCAGCAAGCATTTCTTCCTGCACCGGTATGATTACCGCGAGGAGTGGCTGCGCTTTACCCGGACGATCGGCGGCAGTGGCGACGCGGCCCTGCCCCTGGGCGAGCGTGTCGTCCAGGCAGTCGCGGACGTTGCCGACAGCCCGGCGGGTCTGCTGCTGACGCTGGGCGAGGACGGCGCGCTGACGCTGGCGGCACGCTGGCGATGGCCGGGTATCGAGGTGCCCGCCGTGGCGATCCCGGCATGGTCGATCAGCTTCTTCGAGCGGGGTGAGTTCATTGCCGATCTCGACGAATGGCGCTCCGGCAAGGACACGCAGGGCGAAGCGGGTGCCATACCGGAGTGGCTGCGCGAAGAGGCGCGCGCCTGGGCGCTGGTGCCGCTCATTCATTACGAGCGGCTGGTGGGGCTGGTGGTGCTCGCCCGTCCGCCGCTGCCGCGCCGCTTCGACTGGGAGGATTTCGATCTGCTGCGCCTCGTGGGGCGTCAGGCGGCAAGCTATCTCGCCGAGAATGCGGTGCAGGAAGCCCTGGCGGAAGCGGGACGCTTTGACGATTTCCATCGCCGCATCGCTTTCGTCATGCACGACATCAAGAACCTTGCCAGCCAGCTCAGCCTGCTGGCCCGCAACGCCGAGGTGCATGCCGAGAAACCGGCCTTCCGCGCCGACATGCTGCTCACGTTGAAGAACTCGTCGGACAAGCTCAACACGCTGATCGCGCGCCTTTCGCGCTATGGCGGCGGCGTGGTGGATCGCATCACCGAGGTGGCGGCTTCCGACATCGCGAGATCGGCTGTTGATCGCTTTCGCGGCACGCACAACGTGATGCTCGTCGAGTCGCACGAATGCCTTGTCCGCGCCAATCGCGATGCGCTGGAGCAAGTGCTGGTGCATCTGATCCAGAACGGCATCGATGCCAGCCCTGCCGGCTCCCCGGTGTTCCTGAGCCTTACCTCCGAGGGTCTCTATGCCCGCTTTGAAGTGGTCGATTCCGGTGTCGGCATGAGCCCCGAATTCGTCCGCACCCGCCTGTTCAAGCCCTTCGTTTCATCCAAGCCCGGCGGGTTCGGGATCGGTGCTTTCGAAGCGCGCGAGCTGGTGCGCGCCATGCAAGGCCGGCTTGAGGTGGAATCGCGAGAAGGCCTCGGTTCGCGCTTTGTCATCCGTATTCCCACCGCCGGCGCCAGCGGCATCGCCCGCAACCTCGCAGACCCTGTCCAGAAAGCTGCATCATGACCGAAACCCGGCCCAAACTGCTCGTCGTCGAGGACGATCCGGGCCTTCAGGCGCAGCTCAAGTGGGCTTACGAGGACTTCGACGTCACCGTGGTCGGCGATCGCGCGAGCGCGGTCGCCGCTCTGCGCGCCGAGGAGCCGCCGGTGGTGACGCTGGACCTGGGCTTGCCGCCCGACCCGGACGGCACGACCGAGGGGCTCGCGCTGCTCGACGAGATCATGGCGCTCAAGCCGGATGTGAAAGTGATCGTCGCCACGGGCCACGGTGCGCGCGAAAGTGCGCTGCATGCGATCTCGCGCGGCGCCTACGACTATTACCAGAAGCCGGTCGATATCGACGCGCTGGGCCTTATCGTCCGCCGCGCGTTGCAGCTACGCCGGATCGAGGTCGAGAACCGGCAGCTCGCCGCCAAGGCCGAGCGCGACGATCGCGTGCTGGGCCGGCTGATCACCGCCGCGCCCGAGATGGTCAAGGTGGCGCGCACGATCGAGCGTGTCGCCAACACCAATGTCTCGGTCATGCTGCTCGGCGCGAGCGGCACCGGCAAGGAGCTTCTCGCGCGCGGGCTCCACGAAGCGAGCGGCCGAGCGGGCGGTGCCTTCGTGGCGATCAACTGCGCGGCGATCCCTGAGAACCTGCTGGAGAGCGAGCTGTTCGGTCATGAGAAGGGCGCCTTCACGGGAGCGATCAAGACCACCGAGGGCAAGATCGAACAGGCGGAAGGCGGCACGCTGTTCCTCGACGAGGTGGGCGACATCCCGCTCCAGCTCCAGGTGAAATTGCTGCGGTTCCTGCAGGAGCGGGTGATCGAGCGCAGCGGCTCTCGCAATTCGAGTTCCGTCGATACCCGCATCGTCTGCGCCACCCACCAGAACCTGGAGGCCATGATCGCTGACGGCCGCTTTCGCGAGGATCTTTTCTACCGGCTTGCCGAGATCGTCGTAAAGATTCCGCCGCTCGCTGAACGGCCGGGCGACGCCACGCTGCTCGCCAAGGCCTATCTTGCTCGCTTCGCCCAGGAGATGAACCCGCAGGTGCGCGGCTTTTCCGCCAGTGCGCTGGCTGCGATCGACGCCTGGCACTGGCCGGGGAACGTGCGCGAGCTGGAAAACCGCGTAAAACGCGCGGTGATCATGGCCGACGGCAAGCTCGTGTCGTCCGTTGATCTCGATCTGGCGGAACCCGACGAGGAAGTTGTGGGCGCGCTCAACTTGAAAAGCGCGCGCGAGCAGGCCGACCGGAAGGCGATCCGCCACGCGCTGGCGCGGAGCGAAGGCAATATCTCGAACACCGCCAAAATGCTCGGGATCAGCCGCCCGACGCTTTACGACCTGCTGAAGCAATATGACATGCACGGCTAGGCTCGCGCTCGCCGCAGCATTCACGCTTGCGCTGGCGGGCCCGGGAGCGGCGACATCGCCCGGCGTGGATGTCGTCGCCGAGGCCGGTCGCGACCTCGAACGCGGCGACGGGATCGCCGCCGAGATGCGCCTGCGCAAGGCGCTTGCTGCGGGTGCTCCGCGCGAGGCGGTGTCGGCGCTGATGGGGGAAGCCTATCTCGTTCAGCAAAACCCGCGCAAGGCGCGCGAATGGCTGGCCCCGGGACGCTTCGCGCCCGCCAGCGCGGCGCGGGGATTTCGGGCGCTGGCGCGGCTGAATCAGCAGGAAGGCGATCTGGCTGCGGCCGGGCAGGCCTTTGACCGGGCGATCGCGCTCACGCCTCGCGATGCGACGATGTGGGTGGAGATCGCCCGTTTGCGCTACGCGGGCGGCGAGCACCTGCTTGCGCTGGAGGCAGGCGACTACGCCTTGAAGCTGGCGCCTCGCAATGCGAGCGCCTTGCAGCTTCGCGGACAGATCGTCCGCGATCGCACCGGCCTTGCCAGCGCGCTGCCCTGGTTCGATCGGGCGCTGGCTAATTCGCCAAACGATCTCTCCGTCCTCGGCGACAAGGCCGCCACGCTCGGCGAACTTGGCCGCGCCCGCGAGATGCTGCGGATTACGCGCCGGATGCTGGAACTGGAGCCGGGCAACGCCCAGGCATTGTTTCTCCAGGCCGTGCTCGCCGTTCGCGCCGGCAAGGCAGAGCTTGCGCGCGGGCTGCTGAACCGCACCGGCGACACACTTGCGGACGTGCCCGCCGCCATGCTGCTGCGCGGAGCGCTGGAACTGCGCGCGGGCAATTATCTGCTCGCCGCAGAGGCGCTCGATCGGCTGGTGCGGCTGCAGCCCGGCAATCACCGCGCGCGGGTGCTGCTGGCGCGCGCCCAGTTCCTTTCGGGGGACTACCGGCTGCTGCTCCGCGACTTCGGCGGGGCGGCGGATTGGCCGGAGACTTCGCGCTACATGCTGATCCTGCTGGGCCGCGCGCAGGAAATGCTCGGCCGTCGCGAGCTGGCCGCGCTCTTGCTGGACCGCGCGGCCACGGCGGCGGTGCCCGCCGTCGCCCCGGCGCGCCATGGATCGCCGATCGGAGCGCTCCTTGCCGAAGGGGATATCGCGCGGGCTGAGGCCGAGGCGGAAGCGGCCCGCGCTGCCGCACCGGGCAACGCTCACCGGCAGTTGGTCGCCGGCGATGTCCAGCTCGCTCTGGGCAGGCCGGATGCGGCGCTGGAGCGATACCGCGCCGTGGCAAGGGTGCGAATGCCCGAAAGCTTACTTCTGCGGATGCACGAAGCTTATAGACGGATGGGGAACGACGCTACTGCCCAGGCGCTGGTCGATAGCTACCTGGCCGAGCATCCGGGCAGCCGCGCTGCAATGCTAATGAGTGCACGCTCGGCCGCGACCGCAGGTGAGACATGGCGAGCGCGTCGCCTGCTTGACCAAGCGGCGCGCTGACTCACTTCGGCTGGTAGGTCTGCTCTACGCCGGGAAAGCTCCGGGCGCGCACTTCTTCGGCATAGCGCGCGGCTGCAGCGGAGATCGTCTCGGCAATCTCCTCGTACCGCTTCACGAACCGCGGCACGCGCTCGAACATGCCGAGCATGTCATCGGTGACCAGCACCTGACCGTCGCATTGAGCGGAAGCGCCGATGCCGATGGTCGGGCAGGACACCGTCTTCGTCACCTCGACCGCGATGGGTTCGACGACCCCTTCGATCACGATGGAAAAGGCGCCCGCTTCGTCGAGCGCGCGTGCATCGCTCACGATCTTGGCCGCTTCCGCTTCCGTTCTGCCGCGTGCGTTATAGCCGCCGAGCACGTTCACGGCCTGCGGTGTCAGGCCGACATGGCCCATCACCGGGATGCCGCGCCGGGTAAGGAAGGCCACCGTCTCGGCCATGGCTTCTCCGCCTTCCAGCTTCACGCCGGCGCAGCCGGTTTCCTTCAACAGGCGCGAGGCGCTGGCAAAGGCCTGCTCGGGCGAGCCTTCGTAACTGCCGAACGGCATGTCGACGAGCACCGCCGCATTATAGCTCCCGCGCACGACCGCTGCGCCATGCGCGGCCATCATGTCCAGCGTGACCGGCACGCTCGACGGGAGGCCGTAGATTACCTGTCCCAGCGAATCCCCCACCAGCAACAGGTCGCAATGGGCATCCAGCAACTGCGCCTGCCGCGCGGTGTAGGCGGTGAGCATCACGATCGGCTGCGCGGTGACGCCATCCTGCTTGCGATTGCGAATCGCCGGGATCGTCAGCCGCTTCATGGGCGCCGGAGTGGGGTGTGCGCGGCTGGTCGCGGTGTCGAGCTGGAAGGTCGTAGACATCCCGCTCTCCTAGACCCTCGGACAGAGCTGGGGAAGGCCGGTCAACCGCACTTGCCAATCGGCCACTTTGCGATAGCTTCCGGCCGAATTCCGGCAAGGGTGGGATTGCAGCATGTTCGGTAGAGTAAAGCCGCTCGACGCCATTCTGGCGGCGGCGGAAAAGAAGTCGCTGCATCGCTCGCTCGGCGCGTTTCAGCTGACCATGCTCGGTGTAGGCGCTATCATCGGCACCGGCATCTTCGTGCTCACCGCCGAAGCGGCGCAGAAGGCAGGGCCCGGCATGCTGGTCAGCTTCATCATCGCTGGCGCCGTCTGCGCCGTCGCGGCGCTTTGCTATGCCGAGATGGCCTCGATGGTGCCGGTCTCGGGCTCGGCTTATACTTATAGCTATGCGGTGATGGGAGAACTCGTCGCTTGGCTGGTCGGATGGGCGCTCGTGCTGGAATATGCCGTCGCGGCCGGCGCCGTTGCGGTCGGGTGGTCGGGCTATTTCGTTGGCATGCTAGCGCACCTCAACGATTACTGGTCGGCGCTGCCCAATCTCGTGATCCCCCATGCCCTTGCCAACGGTCCCAGCGCGGGCGGCATCATCAATCTTCCCGCCGCGACCATCGCGATTCTGGTCACCTTGCTGCTGGTCGTTGGCACCACCGAAAGCGCAAGGGTGAACGCCGTTCTCGTGGTGGTGAAGATTGTCGCGCTGACGGCTTTCGTGCTGCTCGCGTTGCCAGCCGCCCGGGCGGAGAATTTCACGCCCTTCGCCCCGCTCGGTTTCGCCGGCGTTTCCGCTGCGGCTGCCTCCATCTTTTTCGCGTACGTTGGTTTCGATGCGGTCTCCACCGCCGCCGAAGAGACGAAAAACCCGCAGCGCAATATGCCGATCGGCCTGATCGGCTCGCTTGGCATCTGCACGATCTTCTATCTGCTGGTCGCATCGGGGGTGATCGGCACGGTCGGAGCGCAGCCGATGCTCGACGCAGCCGGAAGCGGGATCGCTCCGGGATCGGCGGAACTCACCGCCGCCTGCGGAGAGATAGGCAATCAGGCGGTTGTCTGCTCGAAGGAGGCGCTGGCCTGGACGTTGCGCGAGATCGGCTGGCCGGGCATCGGCAACCTGGTGGGCCTTGCCGCGATCATGGCGCTGCCCTCGGTCGTGCTGATGATGATGTTCGGCCAGACGCGCATTTTCTTCGTGATGAGCCGCGACGGCCTGCTGCCGGAAGTGCTCAGCCGGGTTCACCCGCGCTATCGCACGCCCCATGTAATAACTTTCCTGACGGGCACATTCGTCGCATTGTTCGCGGCGTTCTTCCCCGTCGGTGCCTTGGCCGATATCTCGAACTCAGGCACGCTCTTCGCGTTCATGATGGTGGCCTTCGCGGTGCTGATGCTGCGCCGGACCGACCCGAACCGCCACCGTCCGTTTCGCACGCCCGCCATCGCGATCGTCGCGCCGCTTGCCATTGCCGGCTCGATCTATCTGTTCTTCAGCCTATCCGGATATACGCTGGGGCTGTTCCTGGGTTGGGCGGTTCTGGGGCTAGTCGTCTATTTTACCTACAGCCGCCGCCACAGCCACGTCGGGCGTGGTGTCGTCGAAGTGCATGAGGAAGACAGCGACGTGCCGCCGCAGCCGGTTCCCCCGCTGCCGGGCGCGCGGCTGGACTGAGAAGGATCAGCCGCACCCCCGGTCTGCGTTGCCTCAGGCGAGCGGCGCGAGCGGCAGGGGCGTTGCCAGCGCATCCTCGGCCGCAGCTTGCTCGCGGTCGAGCGCGGGCCGACCACCCAGGAAACTGAGCAGATCGCGCGTCAGCCGCTGGGTCTGCGTGGCGAAAATGCCATGTGCCTCGCCGGCATATTCGATCAACTCGGCTTGAGGCAGGCGCCGCGCCACTTCGCGGCCGGTTGCATCGATCGGGACCGTTTTGTCGGAGGTGCCGTGGATCACGAGCGTCGGCACGGTGATGCTGGCCAGGTCGGGGCGGAAGTCGGTCTTCGCGAAGGCCCGCGCCGCGCCGAGAGTCGGTCTCAGCCCGGCCTGCATGGCCAGCTTCCAGGAATGATGCAACACGCCCTCGCTCACTGCCTTGTCGAGCCAGCCGACGCCGTAAAAGTCCTTGAAGAAACTCTTCAGGAACTCGGCGCGATCCTCAAGCAGGCCCTGCGTCATCTGATCGAACGTCGCCTGCGGCACACCGTCCGGATTGCTTTCATCCTCAAGCATATAGGGCACGACAGAACTGATCAGGGCAACCCGGCTGACCCCGCGTGCGGCGTGCCGGGACATGTATCGAGCGATTTCTCCGCCGCCCATAGAAAAGCCCACCAGCGCCGCGTCCTGTCCGCTCGCCTGGGATTCAAGCACGGCGGCGAGATCGTCGGCGAAAGTGTCATAATCATAGCCGCCTGACGGCTGGTCCGACCGCCCGAAGCCCCGCCGGTCATAGGCGATCGCGCGAAAGCCGTTCTCGGCGAGGGCGTGGCTGATCGGATCCCAGCTGTCGCCCGAGAGCGGCCAGCCGTGGATGAGAACCACCGGCGGACCATCGCCCCACACTTTTGCATTGAGCCGCGTGCCATCGCGGGCTTCGATCATCGGCATTGGAAATCTCCTGCGCTCCCGCCAATTGGGCAACCATCCCCTCGCCGGGAAGTTCCGGAGGGGACCATGCCTATGGCAAGACTCGAAAAGATGCCGTTCGATCTGGACCGGCTGGCCCTGGCGCTGCTCGTGATCGGTTCCCTGCTGCTCACCGGCTGGCGCTGGCTCGCCGATCATCCGCAGCACAACCCCTGGGCGCCGCTCGTCCTTGACCAGCCCGAGGGCTGGGCGACCCGTGCAAAGCTGGCGCGGCTGCGCGACGGAGCGGAATGCCGCGCGTTTCTTCGGCGAAGCGATATCGGCTTCAGCGATCTACCCCCGATTGGCGAAGGCGAGTGTCGGAGGAGTGATCGGATGGTGCTGAAGTCGGGGGAACTCGACGCCGCTTTACGGCCCGACGCGCCACAATCGACCTGTGCGGTGCAGGCGGCGCTGGCCTACTGGCTATATCACGAAGTTCAACCGGCGGCGCGCGAACACCTGGGTTCTCCGGTCGCGGCTATCGAACATATCGGGACGTTCAACTGCCGCCGTATCGGCAGCGGAGAGCAAGGCGGATGGAGCGAACATGCGACCGGCAACGCGGTGGATATCGCCGCAGTCACACTCGCGGACGGACGCAGGGTTGAGGTTGCCACAGGCTGGGACGGCGATGCGCGAAGCGCCCGGTTTCTCCGAAGGGTTCGGGATGGCGCATGCCGCAGCTTCGCGACCGTTCTCTCGCCCGACTACAACGCGGCGCACGCCGACCACCTGCACCTCGACCAAGCCGGACGAAGGGGTGGCGGGAGCTTTTGCCGCTGATTTCAGCGGCTGCCCTCGCTCCGCTGCTGATCGTCCTCGTTCAGTTCCTCGCGCAATTCGCGCGCGCCGCGCTCGGCTTGGGCAATTTCGCCCGGACGCTGCTTCCACAGCCGGACGGTAAAATAAATGATTGCCGCCAGCAGGATCAGCGGGCCGACGATGTTGAATATCGCATACATGGCGCTTCCTTTCGTCGGGTTAATCCCGACGAGCGCCGCATGGTTCCCCGATTGCGCTATCGCTGAAGGGTGGCGGGTGCTGAGATGCCGGCCCGGCCGCACACGCTGAAGTCCATAAATTTGAAAGGCGTCGTGGATGCCAGTGGCAGACTGCCTGGTGACCCCTACGGGAATCGAACCCGTGTTTCAGCCGTGAGAGGGCCGCGTCCTGACCGCTAGACGAAGGGGCCGTTCTGGCACCGCGACTTGTTCGCCAAGCGCGGTCTGAGAGCGAGCGGCGCTTTACGAACAAGGCGTGGGCCGGTCAAGCCCGCAGTGGTTCGATGGCCGGCCGGCTGGATCTCGCGCCTTGAGACGGCTCTCTGCAAGGACCGTACCTCAGATCCCGCTGAGGTTTGCGCGGGTGAGCCAGTAGTCCCACAGGCGTTTGAGTTGCTGGGCGTTCTGCGCCTTGGTGGAGGTGGCGATTTCGCCGGGCGACAGGGCGTTGATCTTGCCGCCCATGGACAGGGCTTCGCGCTGCACCGTGGCGTTGGCGATGAGCGAGGTGGCCAGGAAGGTCAGCTCGATGAGGCCGGCCTGGGCGGCGGCGTAGCCGTGCCCGCGCATCAGCACGACATTCGCCTTGCCGGCGGCGCGGACCAGGTCGCGGGCGCGCTCGGCGTTGGTGACGATGCCTTCGGTTGCGTTGCCGAACTTCTCGCGGATCTCCCACACCGGCGCCGCCTCGCCCATCAGGGCGGCAGCGAACATGGCGGGACGCAGCGGCTGGTCGGATATGGTGAAGGGCAGGATGGCTTCGGAATGGCTGTGCAGCACGGCGCCCACATCGGGTCGTGCCCGGTAGAACTCGCCATGGATGAAGCGCTCGGCGTAGATCCGCCCGTTGGCCGGCGTCACCGGATTGCTGTCCGCATCGAATTCCAGCACGTCGGCGACCGAGACCAGCTCGGCGCTGTGCGAGCGCGCGAGCAGATAGTGATTGGGGCGGGTCGGGTGCCGGACGCTGACGTGGCCGACGACGTCCAGCGCGCCCTCGCGAGCGAGGATGCGGTTGGCCTGTGCCAGCATGAGCTTGGCGGCATCGATCTTCTTCTGCTCATCCGCCGGATCGGCAAGCCCGGCCTGGGCGAAGGCCGGCAGCGCGAAGAGACTGGCGGCGCCGGCGACCTGCATCGAGCTTGCGATCAGGTGCCGCCGGCTGAGCGTGCGCGGTGTTGCTGACATAGTTTGTCAAACGGCGTTCAAAAGGGACCCCCGATCGGCGTCGAAGAGGGACCCCCTTT
>VFQT010004104.1_pt1 | contig 12541 bp, 10 predicted proteins | sample 3512381 | NCBI WGS metagenome assembly VFQT01 (sample SAMN10412376, study PRJNA504923) | tailings metagenome | isolation source: Relicate 2 Philex TSF3 active mining site | place: Philippines: Tuba, Benguet | collected 2017-08-29 | reverse complement strand
CGTTCACCAACGTGCCGAACGAGTTCCTCGAGAGCTATTTCCCGCTGCGCATCGATATCTACGAGACGATCGTGGACACCGGCGGCGCTGGCAAAAACCGTGGCGGTAATGGTCTGCGAATCGGCTATCGCTTCCTTGAGCCGGGCGAGATCTCGATCCACGACGATCGTTGGTTGACTTATCCCTGGGGTGCGAACGGTGGTGAGCCGGGTGCTCGTAGCCGCAAGCTCCTGCAACGTGCCGATGGCACCGAGGAACTGCTGCCGTCCAAGATCGACCACGTGAAAGTAGAAGCGGGCGATCTGTTGATCGCCGACACCTGGGGTGGCGGCGGCTGGGGTGATCCGCTCGAGCGCGATCCGAAGCAGGTTGCGTTCGACGTCGTCGCGGGCCTCGTGAGCGTTGAAGGTGCCAAGCGCTACGGCGTGATCGTCGATGCCGACGGCAACGTTGACGAAGCGGCGACCGCCAGCCTGCGCAAGCAGATGGCGAGCAAGCGCGGCAAGAAGAAGATCTTCGATCGGGGCTTCGAATCGATCGAAGAGCTCAAGTCGCGCTGCAAGGCCGAGACCGGCTTCGATCCGCCGGCTGCGCCGCGCTTCACCAAGTGGGCTGCGGTGGCTGCCGAGGCGATGAAGCGCGCCGAAGCGGCTGCCAAGAAGGGCTCCAAGGCCGCCTAAGGTCTTGCGCCTGATCGGGCCTTGAAACAAAGTCCCCGCGCCAGCGCCTGGTGCGGGGACTTTTTCTTTTTAGGGGGAGAGCATGACGGACAAGTACGTGGGAGTAGGTTACGCGAGCTGCGATATCGGCTTTGGTAGCAAGGCGGCGGTGCTGGTAGTGGACTGGCAGTTGGCCTTTACGGATCCACGCTTCGAACTCGGTGGTCTGGAACGCCTGCACCAGGCGCGTGACAACACCGCCGGTTTTCTAAAGGTCGCACGCGAGCACGGCTTGCCTGTTGCGGCTTGCTACACCGCCTACTGCAGTAACAAGGACATGCCTCTTTGGAAGGTAGCTGCGGTACGCAAAGAATTCTTCTACGGTCACGAGTGCACGGTCATGGATCCCAAGATCCATGACCCATCCGACTTCACGTACTGCAAGAATGCCCCGTCAATGTTTTTCCAAACGCCACTGATCACCTTTTTGGTCAAAGAAAACATCGACACCGTGTTGGTGACCGGCTGCACGACGAGCGGCTGCGTTAGAGCCACCATCGTCGATGCCTTTTCCTACGGGTTTCGGGTGCAAGTACTGGCCGACTGTTGCGGCGATGCCGAAGAGGGTCCGCATAACGACACCCTTCGAGATGTGGGTCGGCGCTATGCTGACGTGACGGATCGCGCCACGGCCGAAGCGTGGATCCGATCCTCCGCGCGTCAAAACCGCTAAGCGTCGGCCACTCGGAGACTCACCCGGTGACTGTGCTCAATCCGCAACGTCGGCTACTACTGCAAGCGGCTGTCGCTCTGAGCGGTGGTCTGATCCTGCGCGGCTCACCGGCCGTGGCGCTCGTCGCCGACACCTCAGCGCGCTTCAGCGCCTATCTCGAAATCACCCCAACCGGTCAGATCCGCATCACGAGCCCGCAGTCGGAAATGGGCCAAGGCATTCACGACGCGCTCGCGAAAATTTTGGCCGAAGAGCTCGAAGCGAACTGGGCAGATGTCGAGATCCTCTTGCCCACAGCGGATGATGCGCTCATCAACCCTGTGACCCGTCGCCATCGCACGGCTGCAAGCGAGTCGGTGGTGATCTATCGCGATGTCATGCGGCGGATGGGCGCGAGCGCGCGCGATATGCTGCTCAGGGCGGCGGCAGAGCAGTGGCAAGTCGACGTCAGCGAGTGCCGAGCGCAGAGTTCCATCGTCCATCATGCCGATTCAGGGCGGCGCTTCGGTTTTGGCGAGTTGGCATCTCTCGCAGCCAAGCTGCCCGTGCCAGAGGCGCCGGTTTTCAAGCGTCGCGAAGACTATCAACTGGTCGGTCGCAAGACGCCGCGCAAAGACACCCCAGCGAAGGTCACCGGGCGTGCGGTTTACGGTATCGATGTGCAATTGCCCGGCATGCTGTTTGCGGCATTACGTCGCTCGCCGGTCGTCGCATCGCGAGTCAAAGCCTTCGATCGCGAGGCCTCGCTCGCTCGGTCGGGCGTAGTCGACGCATTCGAGCTGGAGGAGGGCGTCGCGGTCGTCGCCAACTCGACCTGGGCAGCCTGGCAGGCGGCCAAAGAAATCTCGGTTGAGTTCGATGAGACCCCTGCCGAGAGTTTCGAGAGTGAGACGCTACGCGCCGCGATGAGGGCCGCGCTCGATGCCGATGACGAGGCCCGAGTCGGGCGCGCCCTGAGCGGACCGCCTTACGATCGTGCTGCCACGATGACTGCGCTCTCGAGCGCGCCGCGACAGGCGGAATGGATTTACGAGGTGCCGTTCCTCGCGCATGCGGCGCTCGAGCCGCTGTGTGCAACGGCAGTGGTGCATGCCGATCGAGCCGAAGTCTGGGCGCCCACTCAACAACCCGATCGCTGTCGGGACGCGATCGCGGCCATCACCGGTTTGCCGCGCGAGCGCTGTACTCTGCACGTCACGTTCTTAGGCGGCGGCTTTGGCCGAAAATGGGAAACCGATTTCGTGCGGCAGACCGTCACCATCGCGCGTGAGCTCGCCCGAGAGCGACCTGGAACGCCCGTCAAATTGACTTGGACACGCGAACAAGACTTTCTGCACGATCGGTTCCGCCCGGCGCATGTGGCGCGCTCGCGCGTCGGCTTGAACGAGGATGGAAAACTACTTGCCCTGCACAGCCGTATTACCGGTCCGAGCATCTTCACTTACCAAAAGCGCAACCTGCCACCAGGCGTTGCTGATCCCTTTGCCACTGGTTTGTTGATCAACGATTTCTATCGCTTGCCGGCTCGGTTCGCTGATTACGTCGAAACCAAAGCGCCGGTGCCGATCGGGACGTGGCGCTCGGTCGCGCAGTCGCAAAACGGCTTCTTTTCCGAAAGCACGATAGACGATATTGCGACAAGCACTCGGCGTGACCCGTACTCCTTGCGACGTGAGCTATGTGCGCACGATCCTCGAGCATTGGCCGTACTCGAGCGCGCCGCGCACTTGGCACAGTGGGGTCAACCGCTCCCCAAGGGACGTGGTCGAGGTATCTCGTTGAGCATCGCTTACGGTTCGTATTGCGCAGAAGTCATCGAAGTGATCGTCACGGGACGGCGTGTGCAAATCGAGAAGATAACGGCCGTGTTCGATTGTGGATTGATGATCGATCAGGGTACGGTCGATGCGCAGATATCGGGTGGCATCGTCTTTGGGCTCTCGGCCGCAATCGATGGCGACATTCGCTTTACGCAGGGTGCGGCGATTGCGCGAAATTTTGATTCGGCGCCGGTGCTGCGGATGAGCCAGACGCCAACCATCGTCGTCGATTTGCTCGATACCGACCATCCACCCGGCGGTGCAGGCGAGGCGAGTGTGCCCGGGGTTGCGCCGGCGCTCGCGGGTGCTATCCATGCAGCTACCGGTCAGCGACCGCGCCGACTGCCCCTCGTCGCCGACGGCTGGGAGTTCGCGTGAGTCTGCAACGAGTCGGCTTTTGGCTAGGTGCGGGCCTCTTTTCTTTGATGCTTGTACTACCTGCACCCGAGGGTCTGTCGTTCGAGGGATGGCGTGTGGCCGCGTTGACGGTGCTGATCGGTTGCTGGTGGTTCACCGAGGCAGTGCCGGTTACCCTGACCGGTAGTTTGCCGTTCTTGTTGTTACCGCTGCTCGGAGTTACGAAGGCCGATGCCGTTGCCGGGCAGTACATGTCGCCGGTGCTGTTCTTGATTCTCGGCGGAACACTGATCGGCGCCGCATTCGAGAAGTGGAACCTGCACCGACGCGTGGCGCTGTTCGTGGTGTCGCACGCGAACCCGGAACCACGCTCGTTGCTGTTTGCCGTGATGGCTGTCACTGCCGTCGTGTCAATGTGGGTCAACAACTCGGCGACCACGGTCATGATGCTGCCGATCGCGCTCGCGGCGATCAGCGCCATCGTCCCCAACCTCGACTCCCCGCAAGCGGATGCGCACCGACGTAACTTCGCCGCAGCGATGATCCTCGGTATTTCCTTGGCGTCTAACATCGGCGGGTTCGCCACGCCGATCGGCACACCGGTCAATTCGATCGCGGTCGGCATTCTCGAGCGTAGTTTCGAGACGTCGATTTCTTTTGCCGAGTGGATGAGCTACGGCGTTCCGTTCATGGTGGTGATGCTGCCTGTCACTTGGTGGATACTCTCGCGTATCACCCTGCCATTTCGATTCGATGGCGGAACGCGGGACTCCATTCGCGCTGCGATCGGCGTCATGGGGTCGATGGGCAGACCAGAGAAGAGGGTGGTCGTTGTAGTCAGCCTCGTCGCGCTCGCCTGGGTTTTCCAACCGTTTGTGCAAAGCCATGTCCCTGGCATCACCGATGCTGGGATCGCCATCGCAGGTGCCTTATTGCTCGCCTTGCTGCCGTCAGGCGCAGAGGGCGCAGGTCAGTCTCAAACGCTGCTCGAGTGGGACGATGCGAAACGTGCGCCTTGGTATCTCATCTTGCTGTTAGGTGGCGGCCTTGCGCTCGCTGATGCCGTCGTCAAATCCGGGCTATCGGCTTGGCTCGCTCAGGCGCTCGGCGCCGTGAGCGACTTGCCGCTGTTGCCGATGCTGCTCGCCATTGCCTTGCTTTGCGCACTCATTACCGAAGCGGCGAGCAACGTGGCGACCGCGACGATCTTCATGCCGATCGCCGCGAGTCTGGCGCTCGGCGCTAACTACGATCCGGTGCTCGCGGCCCTCGCGGCCGCGATGGCGGCGAATCTCGGCTTTGCGAATCCCGCTGCGACTTCCTCCAATGCGCTTGTGTATTCGACAGGCCGCATTCCCATCACGGCGATGCTGAAAGCCGGTTTGCTGGTCGATCTCGCAGGTGCCATCACGATCGCCGCGATCTGCTTCTGGATCGTTCCACACATCCTGTGAGCGATGGGTTTCTATCCGCTTATCGTCGCGTTGTTGGCTTGGGTCTCGGCGACTGCCATGGCACTGGCGCCGGGTCGCACGACGAGACCCGTCACGCTGTTCGTGGCGATGCATGTCATCGCCGTGGCGGCGATCACCGCACTGGTCGCGATACAGACCATCCATTGGGGCGCGCTCGTCTTGCCGCTCGCGACCTTGCGTAGTGTGTTTGGTATAGCCAACGACTGGTCCCGCGATGACGCAGACGCGGTCGCCAGACTCCGTGCAACGGCGCTCAAGGTTCCAGCGGTCGCTCTGGTGTGGGTCGTCGGCTGGGCGATCGCTGGAGCAGCGTAAGACCGCCGCGAGCTGAAATAACGCGCGAGCTCAGGACAGGCGCAGAATTAGAGCGCGGTCAGGTGTTGCATCACGCCAAGCGTCGTCTCACCGCTGCGGCGCGCCAAGGCGAACACCTGCTCTGGGGTCAAACGCTCATCGGCATGGTCGGAAATCATCCTAAGACACGCATAGGGCAGGCCGAACTCGTGGCAGACCTGAGCTACAGCAGCGCCTTCCATCTCGACGCAGAGCGCCTCGGGCGTCACCTGGCGAACGCGATCCCGCGAAGCGCTGTCACCGATGACCTGATCGCCCGTCGCAATCGCGCCCCGGTGTAGCTTTGGCACAGCACGGCCAAGATCGCGCTCTGCCGCGGCCCAGCGTCCGTAGGCAGCCTGCAAGCGGCCAGCGAGCGTCTCACAGGCCGGCAAGGCTGCTAGTCCGAGCAAAGGCACTTCAGTGGCCGCAAAAAACGGACGGGCATCGAGATCGTGCTGGAAGAGGCGATCAGCGAGAACCAAATCGCCGATCTCGAGATCGCTCTTTAGGGCGCCTGCGATCCCCGTAAAAACAACCGCTTGTATCGGAAATCTCGAAATCGCATGCGCTGCTGTAGTGGCTGCGGCGACCTTGCCCCAACGTGAGAACGCCAGCACGATCGACTGTGATCCCAACGAACCGAGCACGAACTCGCGCCCGGCGCCGTGTTGCGGGTTCGCGCTCGAGAGACCCGCGCGCAGGGCGGCGATTTCCTCCGGCATGGCCGATAACAGCAAGATCATACGTTATTTAACATAATATACATTATACGAACAACTTAATGGTCCACGGTAAGCCCAGAGTGTCGCATTCCTTGGCGTAAACTGCGCGCTGTGTCGACCGCCGAATCCCCCTTGCGCTTACTCGTCTACAACATCCGTTACGCGACCGGCACCGGCCCAGCTTTCCATCTGCCGCTGCCTGGTGCGGGCTACCTTCGCAGCAGCCGCCGCGTACTCGATGACATCACGCAGTTCGTCCGGCGCGAGGATCCTGACATCGTTGGACTGATCGAGGTCGACTCAGGCTCGGTGCGCAGCGGCCTCGTGAACCAGGCTGAATACATCGCAGATCGACTGGGTCACTATACGGCCTACGAATGCAAATACGGCTCGGCGTCGATTAACCATCAGTTGCCTATCGTGCGTAAACAAGGCAACGCGATCCTCGCGGCGCCGCGGGTCACCGGCGAGCGTTTCCATTATTTTCCGACCGGCATCAAGCGCCTGATCATCGAGATGGAACTCGATGACGTCTGCATCTTTCTCGTGCATTTGTCGTTGCGGTATCGTCACCGCCAAGAGCAACTACGACATTTGCACGATCTGATTTTGAAAGCACAAAAGCCCGTTGTCGTCGCCGGCGACTTCAATACCTTTTCGGGTACCAACGAGCTTTATCTCTTCATGAGTGCAACGGGCCTCCGCAGTGCAAACACTAGCGGCCTCGCGTCGTTTCCATCGCGCTATCCGCAGTTTGAGCTCGACTTCGTACTCGTGTCTCGTGAAATTGACATACTCGATTTTCGAATTCCCGATATCCGACTTTCGGATCATCGTCCCATCGTGTGCGACTTTCGTATTAATCGTGAGGCTGTGTCGTGACTGCGACTTGCTGGACCCAAACTCAAGACCACGACGGCATTGTGTGGTTGATGCTCGATCGCCCGGGCAGCTCCGCCAATGCGCTCTCCAAAGTGGTGCTCGAAGAACTCGATACCATCCTGCGCGAGCTCGCCCTCGCCGTGCCGCGCGGACTCATCATTGGTTCGGCGAAAGCCTCCGGCTTCATAGCCGGGGCTGATATCAAAGAATTCACGACACTCAGTAGCGTTGATGAAGCGCGGCATCTCGTGCGCGCCGGTCAATCGGTATTCGATCGCCTCGAAGCGCTGCCGTGTCCCACGGTCGCGATGATCGAGGGCTTCGCCTTAGGTGGCGGACTCGAGTTGGCGCTGGCCTGTCGCCACCGGGTCGCACTCGATGATGGCCGACTGACGCTCGGCTTGCCCGAGGTCATGCTCGGTATCCATCCGGGCTTCGGTGGCACGGTTCGCTCCGTTCGTCTGCTGGGCGCCGCGACCGCGCTCGACCTGATGCTCACGGGGCGAAACCTGCGCGCTGACAAAGCCCGCAAGCTTGGCTTGGTTGATGCGCTGGCGCGCGACACCGATAGTCTTAAGACCCTCGCGCGCGACTTCGTCATGCAGCCACGAGCAGCCCACCGCCCGTCGCTCGCGCAGCGCGCTTTGTCTTGGGCGCCGGTGCGCCCCTTCGTCAAACCGCGCCTGCTCGCCCAAGTGCGCTCAAAGGTACGCAAGGAGCACTACCCTGCCCCCTACGCGCTTATCGAACTCTGGTCAAAATTCGGCGCACAGGGCGCTGCCGCCTATGAGGCCGAAGCGGACTCGATCGCTCAATTGTTCCTGACACCGACTGCGCGAAATCTCGTGCGGGTGTTCCTGTTGCAAGATGCGCTCAAGGCGCAAGGCGACAAGTCGCTTCCCGCCGCCACGCGAGTTCATGTCATCGGCGCGGGCGTGATGGGCGCTGACATCGCGGCGCTCTGCGCAACGCGCGGGCTTGAGGTCACTCTGCAGGATCGCGATGCGGAAATCGTGACCACCGCAATCCAGCGACAGCATGCCAAGATGGTCGAGAGGATCAAGGATCCGACCCGTCGCGATGCCGCGATCGCGCGCCTGCGAGCGGATGTGGACGGTGCGTGCGTCGGCGATGCCGATGTCGTGATCGAAGCGATCGTCGAGCGAGCCGATATCAAACGCAGTGTTTTCGCCGCGATCGAACCACGCTTGAAAGCCGATGCGATCATCGCGACCAACACGTCCTCGATCAAGCTCGAAGAACTCAGTAGCGCCTTGCAGCGCCCTGAACGGCTCGTCGGCTTGCATTTTTTCAATCCCGTCGCGTTGATGCCTTTGATCGAAATCATTCGCGGCGAACTGACGAGCGACACCGCGGTGAATCGTGCGATTAACTTTGCCCGACGCATCGACAAGTTGCCGTTGCCCTGTCGCAGCTCGCCGGGATTCCTAGTCAATCGCGTGCTGGTACCCTACATGTTCGAGGCCATGTTCCTCGCCCAAGAGGGAGTCACCAAAGAGGTCATCGATCAGGCGGCCGTCGATTACGGGATGCCGGTAGGTCCCGTCGAATTGTCCGACATGGTAGGGCTCGACGTGAGTTTGCATGTCGGCACCATCGTCTCGGAGGCGCTCGACAAGACCACACCGGATCTCGCACCGCTCAAGGAATTGGTCGCCGCCGGCAAGCTCGGCAAGAAATCCGGCGAAGGCTTGTATCGCTGGATCCAAGACAAGCCGCAGCGTGTGCAGACCGACCGCGCAGCGCACGCAGATCTACAAGACCGTTTGACGCTCATTCTCGCTAACGAATGTGTTGCCTGCCTGCGCGAAGGACTTGTCGATCGCGAGGAATGGATCGATGCAGGCATGATCTTCGGCTCAGGCTATCCACCGTTCCGCGCTGGTCCTTTGCAGGCGGCGCGCGATCGCGGCGTTGACGAGTGCGTGCGGCGTCTGCAAGAACTGGCGACGCGTTACGGTTCGCGCTTTACGCCCGACCCCGGCTGGGAGCGCCTGCGCCTGCCGCGTTAAAACGCCACAGCAGTCGCTCGAGCGCGAGTGGCTTGTTGATCGGAGAGTCGATCCACTGTCGCGCCTCACGCAGTGGCTCCTGCAGATCGAGTAATCGGGCGGCAAAGTCCGTTTTACCCGCAGCGACGTTCTGGCGTAGCTGTTGCAGTAGCCAGTGCTCCATGCAGGCGATACGCAACGCGTAATCCTCTTTGCCCCAGATCTCGGCCGTCTCGATGGCATCGAGTGTGCCGCTACGCGCTCGCTCAAGTGCCCTGACGGTTTCGTCGTAAAGGGCTACGATCGCCGCGGAGTCCACCTCGAGCGCGGCCAGTGGATTGGCACCGATCACCGCGAGCACGCGCGCCCAATCGATCGAGCTGTCACGCTGAGCTCGCAACCACTGCACTAACGAGTCTTCGGTCGGCGCCGCGATACGAACGCGCGTGCAACGGCTTTGCACGGTCGGCGGCAGACGATTCGCCTCGCCACTGACGAGAATCAACACCGCACCGCGCGTCGGCTCTTCCAGCGTCTTCAGCAACGCATTGGCAGCGGCGCGATTGAGCTTCTCAGCGGGTGAAATGATCGCAACCTTTCGTCCCGCACCGTGCGCAGTCAGCGCGAGTTCTGCCGTCAACTCGCGGACTTGGTCCACACGAATTTCTTTGGAGTCTTCGATGGGGCGCAGCACCAAGCAGTCTGGCTGCTCATCCGCCATCACTCGCTGGCAGCTGCGACACTCACCACAGGGACGAGTCGGCGGCATTGCCTCGCAATAGAAACTAGCTGCCAACCAATATGCCAACCATTCGCCGCCCTGCCCGGGCGAACCTGTGATCAACAGAGCATGCGATAGACGATCCTGGATGACCGCCTCGCGCAATTGCGCCTGCGCAGTCGTAAGCCAAGGAATCTCGGTGGTCAGCGGCAACATCGCTCAAGCCCCGGCGCGATCTGTCAACGCCTTCAGCAGCGCGGCTTTGGCGGCCTCGAGCACTACTTCGAGGGGTTGCGTCGCATCGATGACGACAAAGCGTTGTGGCGATGCGGCCGCGAGCTGCAGGTAAGCCGCGCGTACCCGCTCAAAGAAGTCGATGGTTTCGCTCTCGAAACGATCGACGACGTTCTCACCACGCGCCACGCGGCGCTGTCGCACGCGCTCAAGTCCCACCATAACAGGCAAGTCGAGTAGCAGCGTCAGGTCCGGTTCGACCCCCGCATGTACTGCCCGGGCGAGCTGTTCGATCCATTCGGTATCCACCGCACGGCCAGCGCCTTGGTAGGCACGAGTCGCGTCGGTGTAGCGATCACAAATGATCCACTCGCCACGCGCGAGCGCAGGCCGAATCCGATTCTCGAGATGAATGGAGCGCGCAGCGAACATCAGCAGAGTTTCGGCGACGGGTGAAATCATTTCCGACCCACGCGAGAGCAACACGCCTCGAAGTTGTTCAGCGAGTGGCGTGCCGCCAGGTTCGCGAGTGGCCTGTACCGTGCAACCGCGTTGCTCGAGCATGGCGATCAGCGCAGCCGCGACCGTCGTTTTGCCCGCGCCCTCGATTCCCTCCAAGGTGACGAATCCGCCTTTCATGGATGACGAACCTCAGGAGCCGGAGTTGGACGCAGATCCGCGTCGCATTCTTTGACGCTCGAGCATTGCACGAACGGCAAGACGATGTTCTGCGTAGGTCTTCGAAAAACGATGCGAACCATCCGCCTCGCCTGTGGCAACGAAAAATAGTTCGCCGGTGATCTCGGGACTCAACGCAGCGCGAAGCGCGGACTCACTCGGCAAAGCGATCGGCGTCGGCGGCAGACCGCGACGGGTATAGGTGTTGTACGGCGTGTCAGTCGTCAAGTGAATACGCCGAATGTTGCCGTCGTACTGATCGCCGATACCGTAGATGACGGTTGGGTCGGACTGTAGACGCATACCAAGGCGCAGCCGTGATACGAACACCCCAGCCACGCGCGGCCGCTCCGCAGCGAGGCCTGATTCTTTCTCGATGATCGACGCGAGCACCAGTGCCTGTTCCGGTGTCTCGATCGGCAAGCCGGGCACGCGGCCTGCCCATAGACTCATCAGCAGGTCGCTCATGCGACGATGGGCGAGCTGCAACAACTCACGGTCGGAGGTGCCAGCGGCAAAGCGATAGGTGTCTGGAAAGAATCGCCCCTCGGGATGCCCTTCAAAGCCGAGCTCACGCATGACCTCCTCATCACTCAAGCCACGCAGCGTGACCTTGACCTCGGGATGCGCTTCGAGAGCACGACGAAAATCGGCGAACCGTGTGCCCTCGATCACCGTCAAAGATTCGAGAATGACCTTACCGTCGCGTAACTGCTCAATGATTTGCCGCGCCGAGGCACCGGGCGCGATGGAATAACGCCCCGTCTTCAGTACGAAGGCCGGGTATTGCCAACGGATCCAGCGTTCGAGCACTCGCGGCCGCTGCAGCGCACCCTCGTCGGCCAAGCGTTGCAGCGTTGCGCGCAGACTGTCGCCGCGCGCGACCCGCAATTCGATTTCCTGCTGCTGGCTGCCAACAGAATTCAACGTGGCCTCGAGCCACGACCAGCCCGCGCCCGCCACGAGCGCCAAACTCAGCAGAATGGCAACGAGAACGCGGCGCATCAGCCGCGGAAGCGACTGAAGACTAACGTGCCGTTGGTGCCGCCGAAGCCGAACGAATTCGACATGGCAACCTCGATGGGCATCTGCCGGGCCGTGTTCGGAACGTAGTCGAGATCACAGTCGACGTCAGGCTCGTGCAGATTGATCGTCGGCGGCGCCACTTGGTCACGCACCGCAAGCACCGAGAAAATTGCCTCGACGACACCGGCCGCGCCCAACAAGTGACCGGTCATCGACTTGGTCGAACTGACCGCGACTTTGTACGCGTGCTCACCGAAAGCCTTTTTGATCGCCACCGTCTCGGCACGGTCACCGAGATTGGTGGATGTCGCATGCGCGTTGAGATAGTGAACGGCCGATGGGTCGACCGCCGCGTCGCGCAAGGCGTTACGCATCGCAAGCCCAGCGCCCGCTCCATCTTCTGGCGGCGCCGTGATGTGATACGCATCACCGCTCATGCCAAAGCCGATCAACTCGGCGTAGATCTTCGCGCCACGGCGACGCGCGTGCTCGAGCTCCTCGAGCATCAAGGCGCCACCGCCATCCGCCGCGACGAAGCCGTCGCGATCACGATCCCAGGGGCGCGAGGCACCTTGCGGGTCGTCGTTGCGCTGCGATAGCGCCTTGGCCTGCGAGAAGCCGGCAATGCCGAGTTTCGTCGTCGACATCTCGCCGCCGCCAGCGAGGATCACGTCGGCATCGCCATACTGGATGGTGCGCAAACCAAGACCGATCGCATGGGTCGACGTCGTGCAGGCCGTGACGACACCGAGATTCGGGCCGCGCAAGCCGTAACGAATCGACAGATGTCCCGAGATCATGTTGATGATCGAAGACGGAATGAAAAACGGCGAGATTTTGCGCGGACTGCCGCTCGCGAGCAGCGTGTCGTACTCGGACTCGATGG
>VFQT010004102.1_pt1 | contig 12545 bp, 10 predicted proteins | sample 3512381 | NCBI WGS metagenome assembly VFQT01 (sample SAMN10412376, study PRJNA504923) | tailings metagenome | isolation source: Relicate 2 Philex TSF3 active mining site | place: Philippines: Tuba, Benguet | collected 2017-08-29 | reverse complement strand
GCTTGTGCTCGGGCACAGCATTTTGCGGTTCCCTTCGCGACTTCGCGACTTCGCGTGAGCCAACCCGCGGCCGATCCTGAGCTGTGAGACTGCCGTCGTCCGGGCTGTCAAATGGCCCCGGAAAATCCGGAAATTCCGATCCTGCACCGGAAATCCGCCGTGGAATTTGTGCCTGCTGCAGCGGAATACGGGCATTACGGTCCGGTGTCAGCGTGCCATCACCTGCGTCCGCTGCATAGGCGCGTTGTGCCTGATATCTTGGGACGATTGTCGACCGGACAGCGGGAGCAAACATGAGCCGCTTACATCACTGGAAATCGAAGGCAGGGCGTTCAATGCCGGCATGGTTCACTGCAATTTTGATGCTTGTGCTGGCATTCGCTGTACCGGCTGAGGAGTCACTGCAGGTCGGCAGGCTTGTCCCAGGCATTCATACTCGCAGTCTGCGGGTGGGGGATCGGGAGCGTCGGTATCGGGTCTGCGTGCCGCAGTCGTACGACGGTCAAAAGGCTGCTCCGGTCGTCCTGGTGTTTCACGGCGGTGGTGGTGATCCGGACGGGATGATGAAACTGTGCGGAATGAATGCCAAAGCGGAGCAGGCCGGCTTTATTGCGGTGTATCCTTATGGCACCGGCAGATTTGCCGGCCGGCTGCTGAGTTTCAACGGTGGCGATTGCTGCGGGTATGCTCATGACAACAGTATTGATGACGTGGGATTCGTGCGGGCATTGCTGGATGATCTGGCCGCGGCGGCAAATGTGGATGCTGACCGAGTTTTCGCCACGGGGCTTTCAAATGGCGGAATCATGTCGCATTATCTGGCGTCGGAGCTGTCTGATCGGATTGCGGCCATTGCACCGGTGGGTGGCCCGCTGATGCTGGAAAAACCAGGCAACAGGCGGGCGGTGTCGGTGCTGCAGTTTCACGGAACGAAGGATGAGTTTGCACCGTTTGAGGGCGGTTTCGGCAAAGGTTTTTTGGGTCGGAACGAGATTACAAAGTTCCGTTCGGTTGACTACACAGTGCATAGCTGGGTGCAGGCAAACGGCTGCCGTGCTGAGCCGCAGGTGCAGTCCCTGCCGGACAAGGCGGATGATGGGATGCGGGTGACGCAGAAGACGTGGTCAGGTGGTCGTGATGGCAGCGAGGTGGTGCTGGTTGAGATTCAGGGTGGCGGCCATACGTGGCCGGGGCAGCGACCGGTGCTGGCCAGGCTGGGTGCTGCCACGATGGACATTTCAGCGAATGATCTGATGTGGGAATTTTTTCAGCGGCATCCTCGAACAGGTGTCATTGCGGATCGACAGAAGGGCAACCCATGAAACTTCGGCCTCGATTTATTGTGCTGCTGCTGGCTGTGGCAGGGATTTCGGAAGCCGCAGTTGGGCGGATGCCGGCGGACGAGCCGGGTGCGTCTGTGGCGGACGGCATCGCCTGGGTGACTCGCGAGGTGCGTGCCCCGCGAGTTTCGTTTCACAAGTTTGACAGTGCGGCGGCGAAGTCGCAGGTCAGCTATCACCTGTACACGCCGGCGGCCTATGAGCAGGACGAGGAACGCAGATTTCCGGTGGTGTACTGGCTGCACGGATCGGGCGGGGGGCTGACCGGGATTGCTCAGGTGGCTCGCAGTTTCGATGCGGCGATTGAGTCGGGCAGGACGCCGCCGTGTCTGGTGGTCTTTGTCAACGGGCTGGTGGAAGGGATGTATGTGGACTGGAAGGACGGATCGGTTCCTTTGGAAACGATTATTGTGCGGGAGCTGCTGCCGCATGTGGATGCGACTTACCGGACGCTGGCAGTGCGGGAGGGCCGTGCATTGGACGGCTACAGTATGGGCGGGTATGGGGCGGCCCGGCTGGGGTTCAGTTATCCGGAGTTGTTTCGCGGTGTGTCGATTATGGGTGGTGGTCCATTGCAGGCGGAGCTGGTGCAGGCTCCGCGGGCCGGTCGTCGCCGTGCGGAGGAGGTGCTGCAGCGCGTGTATGGTGGTGATCAGGAGTATTTTCGCAGTGTCAGTCCACGGCGGATAGCGGAGCGTCATGCTGAGAAATTGCAGAGTGATCTGGTGATTCGTCAGGTGTGTGGTGATCGGGACGAGACGTTTCAGGTGAATCTGGAATTTCATGAGCATCTGGAGCGACTGGGCATACCGCATTCGTGGCGAGTGCTGGCGGGTGTGGACCACAATCCGCTGGCAACGATTGAGGCGCTGGGGTCTGAGAACTGGAGTTTTTACCGGGCGGTCTTTGCAGGTGGGAAGGCGGAGGCGGCGGAGCGGAGGGCGGATTTTGAGCTGACGCTGCAGGTGGGTCAGCAGCAGCGGCGTGCGGTGGTGGTGAATGCACCGGTGGATGGCAGCAAACGGCCGGCGGTGCTGGTGCTGCATGGGGGGATGGGCAGTGCGGCGGTGATGCGTGCCAATTCCGGATTTGACCGGGTGGCTCGCGAGCAGGGTTTTATGGTGGTGTATGCGGAGGGGACAGCCTTTGCGGGTGATGAGCGGCGTGCGTGGAATACGGGTCATCTGCTGCGTCGTCAGGTGCGTGATGCTGACGACATCGCGTATTTTGATGCGTTGATTGACAGGCTGACGCAGGCGCATGGAGCGGATGCCGAGCGGATTTACATGACGGGAGGATCGAACGGCGGGATGATGACATTTGTGTACGGGGTGGCTCGAGCGGAGCGGCTGGCCGCGATTGCTCCGGTGGTGGCTGCGATGTTTACGTTTGAGCAGGAGCCGGCTGTACCGCTGCCGATTTTGCTGATCAATGGTGGGCGTGATGGTGAGGTGCCGATGGCGGGCGGGATGAGTCGCAACGTGCTGGTCAGCAGGGCGCAGCAGACACCATTCAGGCCGCATGCAGAGACTGTGCAGTTCTGGGTGCGTGAGAATCGTTCGGAGCCGACGGGGAAAGTGGTGCAGTCAGGGACGGTGACGACGACGGTGTATGCGGCGACGGAGGGTGGGGCGGTGACGGAGGTGGTGGTGGATTCGGAGGGTGGGCATGGCTGGCCCGGTTCGCGGGCACGTCGTGCTGAGAATGCTCCGATCAGTGCCTTTTCGGGTGCGGACCGAGTGTGGGAGTTTTTCAGGGACAAGCGACGGGCTGTCGGTGTGCTGCCGAAGTGAAGCGGACGCGGGTTTAAAAACGCGCGGGGCGACAGATGAAATCCTGTCGCGAATTTGCGATGATCCGCAGTATGAAAACAACCTTTTGTCAGCTGACTTTGCCGCGGGCCGTCTGTTCGTCTGCAATGCAGGCGGGCGACGATGTTCGCTTCGTGAAGGCTCAGACTCAGGTGTGATTCCGCCGGATCAGATTCGCGACTGACCGGTGTGCTGTTTTGAATTGTTTGTGTGAAAGGGGCAGACGCGAGGGTTGTGCAGGGCTGCCGGCCGGGAATTTGATTCAGCTGAGAAGGTAAAGCTCGGCGTGAAGAAAGGATTGTTGGTGACTCATGAGCCATGATTTGCTGGTAATTTTTCAGGCTGTTGATCGCAGGATGACTGCAGAGGAACAGGATTTTCTGCGGACTCATTGTCCTCAATCCAAAGTCACAAATCGACGGCTTTCGATGTCTCTGGAAGATACGAATCTGAAACTGCCGGGTGATGTGAATGCGATGATGCGTCGAGGTCTGGATGCGGGTTTTTCAGAGCGCAGTAATGGTGATCGTCATTACTGGTTTCGGCTCAGTCAGGCCCCGCCAGCGGCCTTTGAGGTATACAATCCTCGAAAGGGACGTCGTCTGTACGACTGGATTCCGGACGAGAGCGGACCAGGGGGCGTTTTCAGGATGGTGCAGATTTTTCCTCTGCTGTTTTGTGGGTCTGAGCTGCCTGAACGCATAGAGGACCTGGTGTTTGCAAGGAGGTTGCTGGAGTCCGGGGACCTCAGTCTGCTTTTTATGGGTAACCTAGCCAGCCGTATGGAGATGCGTCGAAGTATGCCGGTTCCCCTGACATTACTGCGAGACAGGGATGTGGGCCGGCGACTGGCGTGGCTGCTGACTCTCGATTTACCGGTGTTTGAGATGCTGAATCGCGAGCAACAGCGCTGGCTGCAGGAAGATGCGAACTGGGTTCCTGACAAGTGGCGATTGTCAGTTGAGGATGCGGAGTCGCTTGCGTTTGATGTGTTTCAGAATGGAGGTTTGGATGAAAACGACGGTGGTTGGGATTACGAGTGGGGTCAGGAGGAGGAGGAGGAGGAAATACCGGCGGACGCATTGACCGATGAGGAAGCAGCAGAAGAATCCGGAATCACTGAGGGTGAGATTGATTGGCGTCCTGATGCAACAGCACCTTACCGGGGTGACTTCGCCGCTGATCCACGGAGCACAGCCGCAAAGATTCTCAAGCTGATGAAAACCGGGAACGATGACGATCTCAGGACGGCCGTGCTGCAGATGTGGTATTTGACGCGGCAGGTGCAGGGAACTGAATACCAGGACCTGCCTGCACAGACCATGGAGCGGATGCTTGAATTGACCAGTAAACCGTCGCTGCTGGTGTCGCTTTTAAGCGAAGTCAATTCTGGCGAATAACGGAATACTGTGACGGGGCCAGTGAACAACGGCGATCAACGCGGTGGTTTGAAAAGGCCCCTGCTGTTTGTCGTGCAGGTGCTGGGTGCAGTACCTGAAAATGACGGAATTCAGGAAATCCCGATTCTGTATTTCCTGAATACGCGCGGGCTTCGGCAACGAACTCCCGGTGTTTCAGTTTCCGGTCAGCGGGACAGGAAGGGAAAGAGCAGCAGGCCGAGGATGGCTGCACCGGCGACCACCCACGGCTCAGACAGTCGTCGAAAACGAGTCAGCAGAAACAGCGTGGCTGCCAGCACAAGTACCCTGGGATAATCGGGCTGCCAGCCATCGATGAATACGGTGATAACGACCGGTCCCGGTGTGACCATGGCGACCGCCACAGCGTCCAGAAATTGCTGATCATTCAGCCAGCCATACTCCTTCACCACTCCGATACGGGTGAAAGTGCAGGCAGGGTGACAGGGACCGCCTGCTGCGGCCGGGATCGAATCGCCCAGGTGATCAGCCCGGCACCCAGAAACAGCCACACACTCTCGGATTCCGTGATGACAGTGACCAGCGCACTGACAAGGTAGATGGCCAACTGAGCAGCCAGCGGGGCAGGCATCAGTTGTGCCAGCGTCAATCCCTCGCGATACTCCGACTCACTGATCCACTTTCGCTGCTCGACCAGATCCCGGTGCATGTAGCCGACCAGTGCGACAGGCCCGCCGAAACCTGCTGTGCCAGGCCGCAGCATGTAAGTGCACATCTGCCCGAGTCGATAGCAGGGAGAACACGAATTCTGGCTCATATGCTATCTCAGGGGCATGCCGGGTTCCGGCTGACCATTGGTTGTCAGGATCTGAAAGTGGTGGACCGCCGCGGCTGCCGGGTGATCGCTGGTCCAGACGATGCGATGATCGCGAGTGATCTCGATCATCGAAACGCCGGTGGTCGCACCATGGCTGCCGACAACGGTATTGCCGTTGGCCAGTCGCTGGGAGCCGCAGGGATCGCGGAACTGATTGTTCACATGACTGTTGTCTGCCTGCCAGACAACGCGACCTTCAGGATCCAGTTCGACCACTTTGTTCCCGTGTGTGAGGGATGCCACGGTGTTGCCGTTGTCCAGTCGAATTGCCGTGAAGGGCCAGTTTTCAGCGGGACGCCCTCCGAGCTCCGACAGATCGGTGGGCAGTGTCCGCACGATGCTGCCGTCCGGACGATACTCCTTGATGCTGAAGGCCAGCAGATGGGGCACGAGGTAATTTCCGCTGCGGAGCTGTCGGGCCATGCGTGTTTGCATGTGAGCATTGTCGGTTTCGGGCTGCAGAGGAACTGTCAGCTTCAACTGACCGTCGGGGGCGATTTCGAGGAGTCGCGGCTGCGGTCCCAGCTCGGTCACCAGTGTATTGCCGTTGTAAAGCCGCTGAGCGGTACCAATCTCGCGGTTCTCCGCGCTCAGTTTCCATTCGAACACGACCTGTTTGTCGCGAGTGACCTCCTGCACCACATCGCTCCAGGCAATCAGCACATTGCCATTGGGCAGCACGAATCCGTCTCGTGACCGTCCCCGATGTTCCCACTCCACCTCGCCCGCTTCGCTGATGATTGCCGTGCGATTTCCGAAGACGATGTACGAGTGTCGCATGGTCGGCGCGTCGTCGGCCGCTGTGATTTCAGCGGCATGCTGAACGCAGCACTGAAGAGTCAGCAGGCAGGTCAGCAGGATGTTCGATCGGTTCATGGCGGTGGTTCCAGATTGTGGTGGCGGGAGCTGCAGACTGAGCCAGTTATTCGTCCGGATTTTCCGTGTGATAGGTCAGCAGGCTGGTGATTTTCAGTGGCTGCAGTCGTGCGCGTGCGTTCAGAAAGGTCAGTTCTATGACGCAGGCAGCGCCGGCGATTGTGGCTCCCAGCCCATCGGCCAGTCGGCGACAGGCTTCAACTGTGCCCCCGGTGGCCAGCAGGTCATCCACCAGCAGCACTCGATCTCCGGGCTGCACGGCATCGGTATGGATTTCAAGGGCATCAGAGCCGTATTCCAGATCGTAACTGAACTGACGTGTCTGCCATGGCAGTTTGCCGGGTTTGCGAACGGGCACGAAGCCGGCATTCAGTTCCATGGCGAGCGGCACTCCGAAGATAAAGCCGCGGGCTTCAGCGGCGAGGACTTTGGTGATGCCGGCATCTCGCCAGGGCTCGGCCAGCTCAACGGTGACCTGCCGCAGAGCATCCGGCGATGCGATCAGCGGAGTGATGTCGCGGAACATGATGCCCGGCTTCGGAAAGTCCGGGACAGCTCGTACAAAACTGCGAAGATTCATGAGGAGCCAGCCTGTTGAGCAGGAGTGAAAAGTGATGGCGGAGCCGGATTCGTTCAGACAGTGTACGGTTTGAGGCGTCAGGATTCATCTCAGTCACGGGGGCCTGCACCGCACATTGGGGGAACCCGGGGCTGGCTGCCCGCCGGAAACTTGAGTTGAAATCCGGAAACTGCGGGAAGGCCGCGGTGTGAACGCCCGATTGTATCGATTACTCCGACTCGCACTCATCCGTCAACCGGATTCCAGCATTTTGTTGCGCTGACTCAACGACATGGTGACGCAGAGCGACCTAACGTTTTGCCAGATTCGCCTCAACTGCCTGATCGGAAAAGACAACGCCTATGGCGTGAATTCACCGTATTCGGTGTCTCTGTCGCCGGTTGGATGCAGCGTGAAGCCTGCGAGTTGCTGCACACGCAACATGATTTTCTTTCTTTAGTCTGCCGACGAGCATGACTGCTCGTCTCTGGGGGGTCCAGATGGCTCGTAATTCTTCCGGTTCGCTGCTTGTAGTTGACGACGATCGCCATATTCAGAGTGCCATGGCCGAATATCTGCGGGGGCTGGGGCACAGAACGGAGACGGCTTCGTCGTGTCTGGAAGCACTGGAGCGGATGGAGGAGTTTCCGTTCGAGGTTGTGATCTGTGACGTGAATCTGCCGGACAAGGACGGTTTCCATCTGCTGCAGTGGGCTCGCGAACATGCTCCTGAAACGGCCATCATTCTGCTGACTGGCTTTGGCACGATTGAAAGTGCGGTCGAAGCCATCCGCATGGGGGCCTTTGACTACCTGACGAAGCCCGTGATTGATGAAGAACTGCGGTTCTCAATCGAACGAGCGATTGGCCAGCGACAGATCATGGAAGAGAATCGCAAGCTGAAGGCTCAGCTGACCGAACGCTACGGTCTGTCCAGCGTCATCGGCAAGGACTACAAAATGGTCCGCATGTTCGAACTGATGGAGAGTGTGGCGGACACAAAGACAACGGTTCTGATTCTGGGAGAGAGCGGAACGGGCAAGACCATGACTGCCCGGGCTTTGCATCATCTCAGCAATCGTCGAGACAAGGCGTTTGTGGAAGTGGCCTGCGGGGCCCTGCCGGAAACGCTGCTGGAGAGTGAGCTGTTCGGTCACGTTGCCGGTTCCTTCACCGGTGCCACGCACGACAAGATCGGTCGGTTTCTGCAGGCGGACGGCGGTACTCTGTTTCTGGATGAAATTGCAACAGCCTCGCCCGCGCTGCAGGTGAAACTTCTGCGCGTGCTGCAGGATCGCGAATTTGAGCCGGTCGGAGGCAATGTCACGCACAAGGTCGACGTGCGTCTGATTCTGGCAACCAATGTGGATCTGGAGGAGGCGGTGCGGGAAGGTCGTTTCCGCGAGGATTTGTACTACCGCATCAACGTGATCACTTTGACGCAGCCGGCTCTGCGGGATCGCCTCGGCGATATTCCGCTGCTGGCAAATCATTATCTGCAGATCTTTACGGAACAGACCGGTCGCAGGATTACTCAGATCGAAGAAGCGGCGATGCAGGTGCTGCAGCACTATCACTGGCCGGGCAATGTGCGTGAACTGGTGAATGTTATTGAGCGTGCTGTGGTACTGTGCCGCAACGGTGTGATCACAGCGGCCGATCTTCCGGAAAAGCTGTTTGCGTCCGCGGAAAGCCGCGCCAGCGTCACGGCCCACCTCGGGAATGCCCCGCTGAAGGTCGCACTGACTCAGCCGGAACGACAACTGATCATTCAGGCTCTGGAAAGCACCGGCTGGAACCGTCAGAAGACGGCTCGGGCGCTGGGGATTAACCGCACAACCTTGTATAAGAAGATGAAGCGATACGACATCGACTTTGAGTCGGTGTACAAACACATGTGAGGGGCGTGGCCGCTCGGCCCGGCTCTGACCTCAAGCATGCTGACAGCCGGACTTTCACGAGTCCGGCTGTTCTGCATTCCGGCGCTGATATTGCGGTCAGTGCTGCCTGTGATAGACTGTGGACTGGTACGCGATGCACCCTGAGTTCTGCTGCGTGTATCCGTCACGACCACAAACATTTCAGCAGGGGGCGATGCCGCGTGAAAAGTCGATGGATTTCAGTGTGTCTGCCAGTGTGGCTGTGCTGCTGCTGGTTTTCCGGCAGTGCGAACGCGGAAGAAAGCCAGGCTGGGTCTGCCAGTCGTCCGAATGTGCTGCTGATTCTGTCTGATGACCAGGCATGGACGGATTATGGTTTTATGGGGCATCCGACGATTCGGACGCCGCATCTGGACCGCCTGGCGGGTTCCGCTGCGCTGTTTCGTCGCGGCTATACTCCGACACCCCTGTGTCGACCTTCACTGATGTCAATTCTGACCGGCCGGTATGCTCACGAGCACGGCGTTGTGGGAAACGATCCGCGTCCGGATAAATCGCTCAGTGATCAGGACTACGCGGCCCTGCGGGAACAGCTGATTTCCAGAGTGGATCGTGTGCCGACGCTGCCGCGGCTGTTGTCGTCGGCCGGTTACGCCTGCCTGCAGACGGGAAAGTGGTGGGAGGGCAGCTGGAAACGGGGCGGATTCACTGCAGGCATGACTCGCGGATTTCCTGAACAGGGTGGCCGTCACGGGGATGACGGTCTGAAGATTGGCCGTCAGGGTGTGACGCCGATTCTGGAATTCATGGATCGGTCGGTGGCTGGAAAGCAGCCATTTTTTATCTGGTACGCACCGATGCTGCCGCATACGCCGCACAATCCGCCGGCTCGGCTGCTGCAGAAGTATGAACAGCCGGGTGTCGCGCCGGAGCTGGCCAAATACCATGCGATGTGCGAGTGGTTTGATGAGACCTGCGGTGAACTGCTGACAGCGCTTGATGCTCGTGGCCTGACCGAAAACACATTGGTGGTTTACGTCACGGACAATGGCTGGATTCAGGCGACATCTCAGATGCGGCTGGGGCCGGGCTGGACTCACGGGTTTGCTCCGCGATCCAAGCAGAGTGTTTACGAGGGAGGCGTGCGGACGCCGGTGATGTTTCGCTGGCCGGGGCGAATTCCCGCCGCGGATCGTCCCGAGCTGGCGACAACGCTGGATGTGCTGCCGACGGTACTGGCGGCAGCAGGTGTGGCGGCTCCGGAGGGCCTGCCGGGACTGAATCTGCTGCCGGCTCTGACGAGTGGCGGGAAGCTTGAGCGCGATTGGGTGAGCGGCGAGGGTTATTCGCATGACATTGCCGACCTGTCGGATCCGGAGTCGTCCCTGGTGACTCGCTGGTGCATTGAGGGTGAGTGGAAGCTGATTCTGACGTGGGAGCCCCCGCAGGACCGTTATGCGTTTGTGCACAGTCTGAACGAGCGTCGTCCGCAGTTGTACCGGGTGACCGAGGATCCTGCAGAGCAGGTGAATCTGGCGTCGCAGCATCCGGAGCTGGTGTCTCGACTGCGTGAGCGTTTGCAGCGGGAATGGACGGTGGTGCGTCGTCCGATTGAGTGATTGCTGGCTTGTGCGGCTGCTCCTGGAGCGTTGAGTGCGGCGTGCAGGATGTTGTGCAGCGGCAGCATGCCGCTATAACCGGCCGTGATTTGGATAATTTCAGGAACTTTTGGGCCTCCGCCGGCCGTCGCAGGACCACATAGGCGGTATTTATTGTCACCCGGGTGTGAGTTTTCGTTTAACGTCGGGGGTGAAAAATGAATATGCTTGCCAGGCTGGTGGAACTCTGCGGACTGAAGTCTTCCGGGCGACGTCGACGATCACGCATTTGGTCGTCGGTCGCAGCCAGTGCTCAGGCAATCCAGCAACTGGAAACTCGATGTCTGATGTCAGCCAGCAGTGCGGGAGACCGCAGCGGTGACAGCTGGTCGTTTCGTCCGGAGAGTGCCGATGGAATTACGGAAATGGGGGGAGTGTCTGATCCGTCCGTGGATGGCGGTGTTGGGGGCGGAGCAGGTCCCATCAGCTGTTTCGCGGATGCTCCGGGAACTGGTGATTTTGGAGTTGGGGACGGAACTGGCACGGGCGACATGGGAGGCGGGGGTGGCGGGGGTGGCGGGGGTGGTCGAATCGAAGTCAGTCTGACTGCGATGGATCAGGAGTTTCTGGAGGGTCCTTATGAGAAGTCCCGACAGGACGAGGCGGTACTGCGATTGTCACGCACGGGTCCCGGCGCCCAGCCTCTGGATGTGAGGATCAATCTGACGGGGCGGGCTGAAGCGTGGACGGACTATCGTGTCGCGGACATGCAGCGCGATTCGCTGGAGCCAGGTCCGGTCGACGGCACAGTGAAGTATTGTGTCGTGACGATTCCGGCGGGGCAGCAGTCTGTGGATTTCAAGCTGATCTCGATTCAGGATCGTCATTTCGAGTCGGACGAGGATGTGAAGCTGGAGGTCGTGCCACACAGGGGGGGCAATTATTCACCGGCTGAATCGGCAGCGGGCAAAGTGCTGCTGATTGATGCAACAGCGGATCTCGACATGGCGGCGGGACCCCGGGACATGGATTTGATGGATGATGTGTTCGAGGATACTGAGGGCAGCTTCATTCCGAAGAATTCGGACTTTGATCTGCAGCGTGATATGGCGGATCACGAGTGGCTGTCGATGCATGAAGACGGCCTGACAAGTGCTGAGGACGATACCGTCCGACTGGTTGTCACATCAAAAATACGCCCAAACCATGATCACGTCGGCCCGTTGTCCCGCATGTTTTTTGAGGTGGACTTTGATCCGTCATCAGTGCGGCTGTATCAATACAATCGGGGTTCATCGAGCCAGCGTCCTGGTTGGCAGCGAGTGTTTGTTGGCAATCGTTTTGAGCTGGACTATGAGCAGCGGCTGGAGTTGGTTGTCGAAGGAACGCGTGCAGATCGGGACCGGATCAGTCTGATCTGGAAAAGTTCGACGATCGCCGAGAAGTATCTGTTTGATGCTGCCAGCTATACGTGCTGGGATGTCGATCTGGATATTGATTCAAACAATACCAGCGACCTGCAGCCGCCATCACGGAATGGCTGGCAGGAGCAGCTGGAGGACAACAGGTACGGAATCGGCAAGCTGATCTATCCGCCGCCGCTCCCGGGCGCGCCGACGGACCCGACCCCGGCGCCGCCTGGCAACGGTTTGAAATGGACACCTGTCGATTTCAGTACGGGCTGGTTCCCGGACGGTGAGGCCGGGGTGGCATTTCATCATTTGGGTCTGCAGGGTGACTCGGGAGCGATTCGGCTGTGGAGAAAAACGGGGGACAGTCTGCAGGAGCTGAAGCAGCAGGCGATAGAGGACGGTGGTGATCTGATCACGGTGAATCGCATTTACACTCGGGAGCAGCTGGCAGGTGTGAACCGCGTCTACATTGAGGCTCTCCTTGCTCAGCGGCGCCATGACGATCTTCAGGGCGCGAATCGTGGCTGTCCCAGTGATCTGCTGACCATGAAGGTGTATTACCGAGCTGATGCAGACGAACCGTGGCGTCTGGCGATGAAGGATTCCGTGAAGTATTTGGTGACGACGGACCGTGATCGTTTTTATCCGAATCTGCAGTTTCACCGTGGCGAGCGATACTGGAGCGGATCGGTGGGGCATACGGGGGTTGTGCTGCGTGACAGCCTGATCTCGGAAGGCGTTTACGGTCACAGCGACCTGCCGCAGTTCGGGCAGCAGCTGCTGGATCAGGAGATGATGGAACGCCTGGGGCTG
>VFQT010004099.1_pt1 | contig 12549 bp, 13 predicted proteins | sample 3512381 | NCBI WGS metagenome assembly VFQT01 (sample SAMN10412376, study PRJNA504923) | tailings metagenome | isolation source: Relicate 2 Philex TSF3 active mining site | place: Philippines: Tuba, Benguet | collected 2017-08-29 | reverse complement strand
GTTAAGCCTCCCTAAACAGAAGTGGGTCAAAGACTCGGCTTTCAAAAATTGTCTATAAATGGAATATATATATATTTTTTAGTTTGATTTTTTTTACGCGCACCAGCTGAGAATGAATTCATTCTCGGAGAATGAATTCTCGCTGCCAAAAATCTTAAAGCCGAGCGTGCACTTCGTTTCGTTTCGATTCGTTTCGATTCAGGCGTGCGCTTAGACATTCTTGCGAGAATTCGAGAATGCCGAGAATGCCGAGAATGCCGTTGTACAGTCCATGCACTTGGCTTTCCAAACATTAGTTTGCATATATTAGATACTAAATTCTATTTTCGCTATGTGAAATGAAAGCTTTGCTCTTCGTTATGTCAAATCTTGCTGCTGCGTTCATCGCGCGCGCCTGAATCGAAACGAATCGAAACGAATCGCCAGCATTCTGGCGCATGTGTTTAGGTAAAGAAGAAAACGATTATATACTCTTTAGACTCCATCGAACATACTACTTACTTCGAAAGAGTCTTAAAAAGAAAAAGAATCTGCGCAACTGGACCCAGTGCCTCCTAAACAGCGGTGCATCGATTCTAGCGATTCATTCACAGAACAGAATCGGCGCGCCAGAATCCGCATTCTCGAATTCTCGCCAGAATCGAATTCTGGCACGAGAATACCCAACCAAATTATTGAAGTACGTGTCTATCAATGTATTTGAATGCGATTATTGCACCTTTTTAGGGAAGTCTAGTATCTGGTCTATCTGGTCGATGGATCGGAGCTCGTGGTAGGGGATTGGTGACTGTTTTTTCTATGTTTGTGAGCACTGTCATCAGTTATATACTGTTTTACGAAATCAGGTGTACTGGAACAGCAATTTGTCTTTCTTAGGGAACATGGTTTTCTTCTCATACATTTGAAGTATCTTGGCTTTTGTGTTTTGATGCTTTGAGTGGATCTATGATGGTCACCGTGAGCACAGTAAGCCTTTGTGTACATATTTATAGTTTGGGATATATGCAGCATGATCCTCACCTTCCTCGTTTTTAGAGCTATTAGAGTTTGTTTACTGGATCTATGTAGTAGTAGGTGACTTCTAATGATATTGTCACTCTCATGGTAGGCTGGGAAATGATTGGAGTGTGTAGTTATTTGTAGATTGGATTTTGGTTTCATCGCTTGAGCAGGACAAAATCTGCTCAAAAAGCCATGTTGGTAAACCGCGTAAGTGATACAGTATTGCTCTTTGGGTTGTTTGTTTGTTGGTGGTACTAGGGAAGTACAGATGCATCTATTCTCACGGCAACGAGTACTTCTGCATTTTATGCAGATATTATTTGTTTTGCTTTGTTGGGGGGTGCACTCGGAAAAAGTGCTCAGGTTGGTTTGCACGTTTGGTTGGCGGACAGGATGGAGGGTTAGATGTATGTTTATATTTTTCTATATTCTATTTTTTTTTTGCACTATTTTGCAGGTTTAAAAATAACGGCGATTCTGGCACACAAAAAAAACGCGCAGAAAAAACTGCAACGCTAGGATACCTTCGAATTCGATTTAGTGCAAAAAAACAAAACATTGATAAACTACGCAGTTTGGTTTTGCCACATATGCATCCCATTATGTAGTACAAACTGCGTCTTTGATCCCACTTAGTTATTGCTACGCTAACTAGCAGTTTTACTGCTAGTTAGCGTAGCAATAACTAAAAATGTGTGGGATACTGTGGGTGTGCGTGCATTTTTTTTTATGCACGCACACCCACAGGTTATAGAATATTTACGTGCATTCGAAATGCACGGTGTGCTTAGTTATTCAAGTCCATTATAACGTAAGGGCTTGAATTCAGGGGGCGAAGCGCGCAAAATATATTAAGTAGGGCCCTCCTTAAACAACGCTATATGCTGGGATAGCCTGTAGATTTTTTCATACTCGTCTTAGTCTTTGCTGCTGTTGCTGAGTGTTTGCTTGTGTTATTCGACTATAAGTCGAATAACACAAGCAAACTCTTAAATTATTATAGGCAGTGAAAATTGAAAAATAGGGCCAATCAGCAGGGAAGCTATTTCTGAGTTCTAGTAAGAAGCGCAACTTTACAGCAATAGCCCCTCAGAGACTACACGCGTTGATAGTATATGACGAAAGCATATACTATAAGATATAGTCCATTTGTTCTATTCTGTCTTAGAGTCTGCTCTGCCCTATAACTAGGGCAGAGCAGACACTAAGACAAATACATAATAGAATTTTTATTGCCTACCCCTGTATCCGCTTAGATTCACGCGGCAACCTTGGTAACTGCTGGTATTTTTTAGATTGCTCGAACATCCAGGATTTGGGAATGTAGTGTTCTTGCTCGAACTGTATTGTTGTGGGTTGGTGCAGTTACTTCTTTGATGAGGAGGACTATGGGGCTCGTGCAAAATGACGTAAAACGTGTTATTGCCTATAGCACATGTAGCCAGCTAGGGTATATGGTCGTTGCGCTGGCCTTGAGTCATTACGGATTGGCTATGTACCACTAGATGACACACGCTTGTTTTAAAGCATTGTTGTTCTAGGGAGCAGGTGTTGTAATTCATGCTTGTGCAGATGTACAAGATATGCGACGTTCTGGAGGTGCCCATTCTGCATAGCCATTGGCCTGGGCTACTTAGCTTTAGGGAAGTTTGAGCTAGTAGGGTTGGCCTTTCTTGGCTGGATATTATAGTAAAGATGCTATTTTGGAATCTTCTTGGGCAACACCTGGAAGGACCGCTGCTTATGGACATTAGATTCTTATGACCGTAGCTTGTTTGACAAGTGCTTATAGCTTTCGCGTTTTGGTTGCTGTTTTTTATGCGCCTAATAATGCTCGTCGCACAGAACTAAGGATTCCAGGGGTCCCCTTGACCATGAGGGTTCCTTTGTGTGTATAGGCCACCGGGAGTATTTTTAGGGGGTATTTGCTTCAGGATGGCCTCATTGGCTGGGGAACCGACTTTTGGGCAAATAGTATTGTGAATAGCCCCGCAACCACGCAGACGGTGAGGAGTCACATGATTCCAGTGTGGGCGTCCGCATTGCCTTTGGCAACTGTTTTTCTGGGGTGTATTTATGCTTACGCCTTTGTATGGCCTTTGCCTTATTGTGCAGAAAATTATTGGAAAAAACCATATTTGTTTTTGCAAAACAAATGGGGATTTGATATTGTATGGAATCAACAAATTAGCGAAAAAGTTCTTCAGTTGGGATCTGTATGCTGGGCTTCTCTGGATAAAGGAGTATTGGAATTGATCGGACCAAGGGGAATGACTCAAAAAGTTTCTGGGTGGCTTGTACCCTCTGCACAAAAAATGCAAACTGGTGCTGTACATGATTATGCTCTACTTTTGCAAATTTTGATTGTTGTAGGTTTGCTTCTACTTGCTTATCCTACTGAAAGTTAGACAGAAAATCTTCAAATGGACTCCTTTGAAAATGCTTGGTTTTTGTTGAGTTGGAGCCCCACAAAAGCAGAAGAATATAAAATGATTGCCTTGAGTATTCTTTTGGCAACATTGTCTTTGTCAAAAACAATAAATAAATATATTTGTAAATTTTATTCTGCAGAATCACCACACACTTAAACTGCATACTCCTAAAGTTTCTATTTTCATCTGAGAGTATACACCAAACTAAAACTAGAAAGCGCCAGAATCGCTTCGCTCTTCTGCTTACGCGGATTCGTTTCGATTCTGGCGATTCTGTCTGGCAGCGACAATGTCGTGCGCACGCGCTTCAGCTGCTGCCAGAATGCTGCTGCCAGACAGAATGCTGGCGATTCTGGCACGCTTAGAATTTTGCGGAAGCCCCTGCACTCGCTCTATTATAGAGTTTCATAAAAACAATAAATAAACAATCATTGAATTATTTTTTATCTTCATAATAAGAAATAACCTAAAAAAAAATAACACAGAATGCGCGTGTACATTACAACAGCAGCAATTATAGATAAAAATATGATGTTTCTCCCCAGAAACGCAGTAGCAGCTGCGACTGCAGCTGCAGCAGAAGCGCGCGCGCGCGCCCAAAAACCAGAAACGCTGTAGTAAAGTGAGTTCAAAAATAATAAACCTAGGACTCTTCTAAAAATAAAAACGAAAAAATAATAAAATGTTCAACCCCCCTCGTATTCATAGAATTCGTTATAATTTAGGGAAACTGTTGAATCTTTGTACAAAGGTAGTTTCGACTGCATAAGCACGCCTGACGAGAGTGAATTCATTCTCGCTGATTTATGGGGGTGCTCTTTTACTTTGTTTCACAATGAGTTCTGGTTAGTTTTAGTGTACTTGTATTGTATTGTTTGGAATGGGTGCGTTGGGAACCTTTTAGAATCGTCGTAATTTTTTGATTATGCTATTGTGTATTGAAGTAATGCTGCTTTCTGTGAATTTGGTTTTTTAGACTGGTTCTGTTACAGTTGATGATATGAATGGGCAACTCATGGCTTTGTGGGTATAGACAGCTGCCGCTGCAGAAACCGCGTAGGGGTTGGCCCTTTGTGTTTTGTACTTCCGTTAGCGTTCTACTTTGGATGTAGAAGCTATTAGCCTTATGAAAGGATCACATTCGTGATCCATAAACACACTCGCATTTATAACTACCAATGAAATCGCGCGTCCGTTGCAGTTTATACGTGCGCGCACAACAGGACAGAACAGAATGCCCACGTGGACTGTATTTGCGCTACAAGCGTATGTAAAAGTAAAGTATTCGCCCCCCCCCGCACGTATTCTGCATTTCATTTGTATTTTAAACTATTTAAAAAAAATATATGAACAGCAGCGAGAATTCATTCTCGGTCGTGCGCGCGCGCTTAGACTGCAGCCAGAATTCATTCCAGAACCAGAATTCTGGCTGCTGACCCGCGCCGATTCTGTTGTGTGAGTGAATTGCCAGAATAGCTCAGTGGTAGAGCAAAAGACTGAAAATCTTTGTGTGGTTTGTTCGATTCAAACTTTTGGCATTTTACACTCGTTCTGTTTTAAACACGGCCATTACAAAATATAGAACGAATTGTAGTATAAACCATATTCAAGGATTTGCGCGTCAGAATGGTCATCAGAAGCGCCAAAATAGCCATGGCACCTGAACAGCCAATACAAGAGTCTCTGTTGTAGTCCTAGAATCGTAAAATTTGCCGAGAATGCCGTCGATTCATTCTCGGCGATTCTGGTGCGGCAGCATTCTGTTCTGGCTGCAGGCATCCTCTCGGCAGCGACTGCTATAGTATGTGGCGATTCTGCTGCCGAGAATGAATCCAAATGCGCCGGTTCTGTGAATGAATTCTAGCGCGTATACATTCGAGAATGCTGCTGACAAAATATTCATTTATGAATAGTCTTCATCGTCTAGAGGTTAGGACATAGCTCTTTCACAGCTAAAACGTGAGTTCAAATCTCACTGGAGATATATTAATAAAATTAGATAAAAATATATATTCTCTTTATGTTGTCATACAATGAGTCAAAAATATAAAAATTCTATGCGTTCTAGTACTCGATATCGTCTAGGACCAAGGAAAAAACAAGGTGTCATGTTGTATTATCAAAATATGTGGAATGTTCGACAAGTTTATAAAAAACAGCAAAATTGGTTTCAATATAAATACAAAGCTTATTCCAACGAGTTGGGACGTCCTGTTTACAAGTATATTATGCATAAAAATATGAGTCCACTTTGGGTTTCTCATAAAACAAAACCATAGACAATGGTTTAGAAGAGGTTCCCAGTTTCCCAAACCCCAAAAAAGAATCCTCAGGTTTTTGATTTTCAGCCCAATTCCTTGAATACAGGAGGTCCAACTTCTCTTTTTTTGAAAGAAGCTTATCTCCATAAAAAAGATTAGATTTTGAAAGTACCACAATATACAGGACTTCACATGAAAAAAGCACTTTGTCTTATTCAAAAACGTTCTTGGTTTTTTGACAATGCAGCCCAGATTCCAGGTGTTTCTTTTCTCAAAAAACGTAAAATGTTGTAGAAAAAAGAAATGATGGCTTTTCGAAATATTCAAAATTGGCTCTGCATTTATTCTAAAAAGCAAATGAAAGCAAACTTCAGCCAGTTGTTGAAATTTTCTAAAAACTGGAATATTTTTATGGTCATTGAATCTATGCTTCAAAGCAATATTCGTAAAGGATATATGGCGATCAATGCCCAAGAAAGGAATACATTTGCTTAGTCTAAACAATGTAATTTTCATGGAACTTTTGTTCAAAAAACACGTAGTGTTCATAAAAGTGCTGATTTGTTTGTATTTAAAAATATTAAAACAACATTGAAAAAAGTATAGCATATTTATACACAGTCTCGTTTACCAGAATCTTGTTGGTTTCAGTCTGCAGAGCAGCCATCATTTTGGCGCCCCAGAACAAAATCGCAGCGTCAAAAGTAAATACAGATGTTCACTACAAAATAACCTGAATAAAAATGCCACAACCGTCACGTCCTGGCTATCAAAGCGATTCTAAAGCTCCATGTTATTGGTAGTTGACGGTCTTTCTTGATTTTGACTTTAGTCCGCTAGCCAGAATAAAAAAAAAAAGTGCTCTAAAGTAAAAGTAAACAAACTATTTAGCCAGAACAGAATGAGACTACAGTCTCATAGCTGGCGCCATTCTCGCTGCAGTGTAAGCCAGAATTCATTCACAGAACCGGCGCATGCCGTTCAAGAAAGAATCGCTGGATTTAAACTAGAATACTGCGTTTTTTATTCAGGTTCTGGCGCAACACCAGAGCCCCCCTGCAAAAAAACTCCTCACTCCATTACTACAATACAAATAAATGAGTATACAGTCATGAGTGCTAGCTGCCGCAGCATTCGATTCTGGCGAGAATTCTCGTGGTGCCTGAATCGCCGAGAATGTATTCATTCTCGGCTGAAATTTGAATGCAAATGAAAAGACCAAACACGCTTAGACTAAAAAATCATTGTAAACAGGTTCATGCTATGGGCTCTCTGGGGTGTCGCCAAGTGGTAAGGCACTAGGTTTTGGCTCTAGCATTCGGTGGTTCGAGTCCTCCCTCCCCAGTATTAATGAAAATTGTTCTATTTATTTATATCTCAATATAATATACCAAAAAATGGCTCGTAAAAGAAATACCCGTAATTTGCTCAGTACTTTGTGGTCTAATTCCATGTATTGTATGTATTGTGCAAAACCAGAAAGTGTTTATAATTGGACAAATACTATGAAAGTATTGCAAAAACTTCATGAGCTTCCTCATAAACTCATGCTTCGTACAAAAAAGAAAAAAGGGAGTTTTTAGAAAAAAGCACGAAGTATCGTGTAGTGTGCTACTTACAATAGCACTTACATTCCATAGTATTCTAAAGGAACACAAAAAAAATTGCAATCTAAAAAAGCATCTCAACAAAAGTTTGCATAGAAAACAAGCACACATTTGCGATCTAAAAAATTTTCATATTTTCAAACCCCCCAATCCTCATCCATCGCAGAACTGTGCACCTAAAGAACCAGAAACCCTGAATGAAGCCATTCTGTGTATAAATTCGTATTCGAGTAAAGAAACTAGCCCAGAATTCAAGCACATCTAGAATCTTCTTTACATACTGTAAACTGAGCTAAAGTCTAAGCGCGCCGAGAATGTGTTCATTCTCGGCGGCAATTCTAGTGCGCGCAATCTTTTATAATTATTTTGAAATAAAGAGAAAGTAAAAACCTCTCTTCGAACATCAAAGGAAAGATGGCAGAATGGTTATTGCGCCAGCTTGGAAGGCTGGTTCCTTTAGGGATTGTGGGTTCGATTCCTACTCTTTCCGTTCTTTTATAAACACTTTATGCTTAAAGAAGAACTTTACAGTTTTCCCTTAAACTTCAGTATCTATATTTCTTGAGATCATTGTTATCACCCAAAATAAGTGCGCGCTTCGCTTCTTCTGCTGCTGGCAATTCTAAAGTGCTTAAACAGAACAGAACAGAACAGAACAGAACAGCGGCGGGGGTTCCAGTAGCACTACAACAATCTAAGTGCCAGAAACGCGTCAGATGCCCACCAAAATGCCAAAAACTCTCTCATACATGAACTGGCCAAACACAAACAAAATTATACAATTTAAAAATCCTCCACAGAACCACCATATTTTTTTAATATAAAGAATATATGTCCTTTATCACTGGAAATTGGGTGCATTCAATCTTGTATACTTGGCACAGAAAAGAATTCTTTGAATTTATATAAATAAACTGCAACATGAACTCTGGTCTTTCAAAACTTTTTTTTGACCTCTATTTTTTATAAAAAAAAAGTCCTTTTTCTTCTTCACAAAAACAAATTTTTCGCTCTGTTTGCGCTGGTTGTTTTGCAGCTGCAGACATTCAGGTGCTGCACTTCTTCTAAAAGAGCTTTGAACATACCAAAGAAAAAGACCAATATTGAATAACTAGAAAAACTTGAAAACGCTTTAAATATCTGAAGCGAATTATCTAAAATGCAAAAATGAAAATTATGAGATATTACAAAAAAAGTTCAAGTCCTTTTGTGTTCATTAATAAGTTTTATAAAACTGTATTATTAGGATACGCTATGTAAATTTTGGTGCTCCATTACGCAAAAAAAAAGGGGCGAAACTATTGCACGCAAAAGGATTCATTGCCAAACTTTGTAAAGTTTGTACGCGCGTAAAATAAAATCAGCGAGCACCAAAATCACATCAGATGGCCCACTGTATTTTGACAACAATAGCATTATCGCCGAGAATGAATTCTCGGTCGTGCGTGCGCCAGCATTCAGGCAGCAAGAATGTGTAAGCGCGCGCCGATTCTGTTCTGTGAATGAATCGCCGAGAATGAATCGACGGCTGGTGCTAGCCAGAATTTATTCTTGGCGCGCTTCTTCTGCGCGGGAGAGTAGCGCAGATGGTAAGCGCATTAGCCTGTCACGCTAAAGGGCGGGGGTTCGAGTCCCCTCTCTCTCGTAAACAATGGGTATGATCTTGGCCCAGCTAGAGCGCGTGCAGAATGTTTAACACATGCAAGTTTTTTTTAGAATAAAAAAATGAGATTTTATGCAAGCATTTTTTTATATAACGAAAAAGCGTACGGGTGCGTAATAACCGAAATTCATTCACAAACCGTTGTATTCTTCCTTTCGGTAAAGAAAACAACGTACGGCTAAATTCCGTATTTTTTATTTCATATGAACAAAAGTGCAATATAAAGGCAAATTTCGGTTTGGATTAGGTAGTTGGGAATAAAGATATTCATGTAAAATGAAAAATACAAGTATCTGGCAGAATCCCAAGCCAAAGATCCATAGTCTTCCTGACCGGGGGAAAGGCCACAGTGGGACTGAAACAAGGCCCATCCGCATTTGCGGCAGCAGTGAAGAATATTTGACAATGGGCGAAAGCCTGATCATGCATTTCTGCGTAAGGTATGGAATAATACAGATTCCACCCGATAGAGGGAAGGCAAATTGTCGTAACCCATTTTTCTTTTTGGGGCCGTTACGTGAACACGTAAGCGTGCTCACAAAACATTTCTGGCGTCCAGCAGAAACGAACGCCGCCAGAACCCGGACACACCGGGACCATCTGCTGCGATTCGAGTGCGCGTTAAGAAAGTTTTGTATCATAAACCAGAAAACCCATGAAAAAGAAAGTTCTACCTCAGCAGAGGCGTTCTCGTTGAAATGTGGTTGAAATGTCAAAAAGAAAATCCCTGGCTAACTCTGTGCCAGCCGCCGCGGTAAGACAGAGAGGGAGAGTGTTTAGCATATGGACTAGGCATAAAACGTAGGTAGGTTGTTATTTTGTGACATCGCACTCAAGTGCGCACCAAAGATTCAAGTCGCATCTTGCTGCGTCTTTTCTGGCGCACGTGCTGCTTGAATTCGAGGGATTTGTTACAGCAATCTAGAACCCACTTGAACGCGTTTTGTTTCGTTTCTGCTGGAGTTCTATTTTATTTTATCTTCGAGTATTTGTATGAAATTACAAACAACCTTCAAGATACAATTTTTCTTGAATATTCGTATGGGTAAGGGAATGGCCCAAGGAATGGTAGAATATAGGTATATGGGTTGGAACTTCTACAGCGAAGGCACTTACCTGGCGAATGATTGACACTGAGCTACGGAAGTGTGGAGAACCAATGAGATTAGAGACCTCAGTAGCCCACACCGTCAACGATGAGTGCTTTACTGCGCGCCAGCTATCTTCTGCTCCGGCAGAAGACAGCTGTACGGCTCGGTATACGCCAAATGTACAAGCACTCTGCCTGGGGAGTACCGTCGCAAGGCAGAAACTCAAAAGAATTGACTGCTAGAGAGAACAATGGTGGAACATTGGGGTTTAATAGAACACAACGTCTAAAACCTTACCAATATTTGTATGGATTTACTAAAACTTTACGTAACACTTTACAAAAAACAAAAGACTCTAGGAAAAACAATCAAACTCTTCGTACAGGTTACACACACAGATTCTATCTGCGCCTAAAAACGCTGTAGAGTGCTTCTCATGAGTCTGAACGAATGCCCCTGGATTCTGTCACGGGGTTTGACTGTTTTTATGCATAAATTTTATATTTTTTTCTATCCAAATGTACAAGATTCTTTTTTTATTTTTATATGATAGTAATTCAATAAGCACCCGAAGACGAGCGACCTAGGCCTGAGCAGATTGAAAGACGAAGAAGTTCGTTTTGGAGGATCGAACCCGTGACTGTGGCAATAGTCTGGGAAGACTTGGGCCTAGGAGTGAAAGGCTAATCAAGCTCGTGCATAGCTGGTTTTTGGCGAGTGCGACAAGCAAGGTCTACTTATTATTGCAGTGAAACTCTGCTAGATCTGGCTTCTGATCTACACCTACGCAAGCATGCATTTGGAGTAATCCGATGTGTGAAGCCTTGCGGACAAAGTAGCTCCAAGTGAGGACTGCATGAAGGAGAGCGAGGTGATATCCCTATGAGTAACGTAAGTGAATCTGTGTCTGAAGCTTCAAGAAACCCAGTCCCATGGAACTGTCAGAGGTACGAAGTACCGACGGGTGCAGCCTTTTGCCTTGGCTGTACAAGAAGCTCGTTATACTGACTGAAGTATAGCAGGACTCTAAGGGGATTTATTAAACAGAGTCAGTAGGCAACTTGGTAAACCCAATGAGATCTTCATTGATATGGAATCTATTTTGCTCTGTTGCAGAATGATTTTACAGATGAAGAGGGCGCTTCTTCTCGGAGCAATCCGCGCTAACCCTCAGTGGGCAGAGGACAGAACAAAAAGCAAATACAGCTTTGTAATGAAGCTGATAGAGTTGGGCACTTTTGTGCCTAGGGAGAAATCTCTAAGATTTCATTATTAATGAGACCTCATAACTTAACCTGAAAGGGTGCAGACTTGTTCTATGGTTGTTCAAACTCAAATAAGTACTGATATGGTAAGTTTTTGCGAAACCATCTTTATTTTATATACCTAGGCAAATAAAAGGATATAGTAAGAAGAAACGTAGGACGAATCGAGCTAGGAATGCGGGGCTTAGGTTCTGGCAAAAATGGTTTAGCATTCATTGGAAGCTGGCTCACACCCAAGTGAAACTGTATCAATACAAAATTGCAGTCGCCTATAACAAAGGTAACATGGCTTTGGTGAAGCATTTGCAACACTTGCTAGTTAATCGTTTTGCTGCAAAAGCTGTTGCTGTGAAAACGGTGACTAGCAATAAAGGTAAAAAGACAGCAGGTGTAGATGTCATAAGCCAAGTGACACACACCAAAAACAAATCTTTGTAGGCACGATTCAAGAGCCAAGGAATCTTGGCAGACACATAAGCTGCTATTGAATTCTAGATGGTATAAACTCTTGGAAAGTTGAATGATTGAGCTGTGTGCGACGAAAGTTGCACGCACAGTTCTGGAGGGGGGAAAACCATAAAAGGTCTACCTATCCTCATCAATGCATTTAGGTGCAGCATTGGATCTCTCTCAATCTAAACGCGAGAAAAAATAGAGGAATATAGGGAAATTCCTGGGAGTGGGTGGGTCTAAGCTGCTACGCTTCCGTGAAAACTCTGAAGAATCTATAAATTTATTTCAATAGTGAGGCTCTGGGTGCGAAGGTCCAGAGCCAAAAGGGAAACAGCCCATAAAGTCCGTTAAGGTCCTTGAATAAGAACTTCGTGAAAACAAAAGTTATAAAACGTATACCCTTCAGAGGTAGGCTTGGAAGCAGCCAGTCTGATATGAAAGCGTAATGGCTCATGGAGAGAGTTTCATAGCATTCTATATACACGGGACTCTAGTTCTTTACCGATATGGCTTTTGCATTATTTTTCTGCCCAAATAGAGACAGCAACCCATTTTCGAACGACGAGCTTTCACCGTACATCTGCCGCCGCGATTCTGGCCCGCTTAGACAGAGATTGCAAGCAACTTTCTAGCAGCAGCTTTAAGCTAACAGCTATCTCGATCTGGGCATATGCTCCAGAACGTTTAGACTGGGGTTATATAAAAAAAAAATGAGATTTTTATCAATAGTGTACCACGGTGCCCTATCCTATCTTCTTGTGTTCTATTTAAAGAA
>VFQT010004098.1_pt1 | contig 12549 bp, 10 predicted proteins | sample 3512381 | NCBI WGS metagenome assembly VFQT01 (sample SAMN10412376, study PRJNA504923) | tailings metagenome | isolation source: Relicate 2 Philex TSF3 active mining site | place: Philippines: Tuba, Benguet | collected 2017-08-29 | reverse complement strand
TCACCGATGCCGAAATCTCCGACATCGTCGACTACATCGAAGCGTTGTCGAAGTAGTCGCGCTCGCGTCAGCGACGACGCAAGTAATCTGGCACGTTGACGCCGTCGCTAGAACCGTCACCAGTACCACCGCCGTCTGATTCGGGCTCGCCGAACACCATTCGCACCGGCACGACACCGCCCCAGTGCGGGAGCTCGTAGTCACTCTGCGGATCTTCTTTGGGCGGGCCGCTGCGCACCTTCGCCGACGCGCCATCAAGCGAGAGCCGCCACACGGTCGTCTGGCGCACCTCGACCCGGTTGGGCTCGCGTGCGTCGCCGACGCGACCCGGCAACAAGAACTCACTGAGCGTGAGCAACGCGCGCTCTTTCTCTTCGCCTTCGAGCACCGTCGGTACGCCGGTCACCACGACGCTGCGGTAGTTCATCGACGAGTTGAAGAGCGACCGCGCGTACACGATGCCGTCGAGCAGCGTGACGGTCACACAGATGCTCCCGCCGCTGCGCAAGAGCCTGCTCGCGACCGAACCGTGGATGAGCACCGAGTCGCCATCGAGTGCGTACGCCATCGGAATCACGACGGGATCGCCCTCTGCATCGATGATGCCGACGTGCGCCACGAGTCCTTCGGCGAGGATGGCACGCACGACCTCGCGTTCTTCACTGCCTCGCTCTGGGTGGCGGCGGATTTCTCCCATGATGTTCGCAGGCTAGGTGACGGTTAGTGTCGCTTGCATCACTACACCAGCCGCACCAGTCGCATCGTCTTCTTCGTACGCCTATCGGGTGCTCGCACTCACCGCAGTGTCGGTGTTTCTCGTGTCGCTCGACTTGTCGATTGTCGTCGTTGCCAAGCGATCAATCGCCGACGATCTCGGCGGCGGAAGCCTGCTCACCTGGGTGTTCTCGGCATACGCCATTGCGTACGCGGCCGCGTTGCTGACTGCCGGACGATTCGCCGACGTGTTCGGACGCAAGCGCAGCTTCCTGCGCGGTGTGCTCTGGTTCAGTCTCGGTTCGCTGTTGTGCGGCGTTGCACCGAGCGCGTGGTTTCTTGTGGTGGCACGCATCGTGCAGGCCTTCGGCGGTGCGCAACTCTCCCCCGCCTCGCTCGCGCTCGTCTTGCCGGAGTTCCCGGTGGAGAAGCGCACGCAGGCAATCGCGATCTGGGGTGCGACCGGCGGTATCGCGGCGGCACTCGGGCCGTCGATCGGCGGCGTGTTCGTGGATTGGCTCGGCTGGCGCTCGTTGTTCTTCCTCAACATCCCCTTCACGCTCGCCACGGTCGTCATCGGCCGCCGGCTCTTGCGCGAATCGAAAGACCCGAACGCACAACGCAAGGTCGATTATCCGAGCGCCATGCTCGGTTTCTCTGGTGTGGCGCTCGTGGTACTTGGCATCTCACAAAGTGAGGTGTGGGGCTGGCTCGACCCCGGCACGCTCATCGCGCTCGTCGCCGGTATCGCATTGTGCGGCGCGTTCATCTCGCGCTGCCGCCACGCCGCCAACCCGATTCTCGATCTCAACTTGTTCCGACTGCGTTTCGTGGTCGCCGCGAACGTCGCCGGAGTGCTCTTCAGCATGGGTTTCATCGGCATGTGGTTGCTCAACACGTTCTGGCTGCAGGCGGTGTGGGGGTACTCCGTCGCATTATCGGGACTCGCCACCATGCCCGGGCCGGCAACTGCTGCACTCTTCGCGCCGTTCGCCGGAAAGTACGCCGATCGATTCGGGCACTCACGCGTATTGTTCACGGGCTCGTTGCTACTCGGGCTCGGCACCTTCGGGCTCAACGCGACGATTCCCGATACGCCTGCATACGTCACCCATTACCTGCCGTGGATGCTCATCACCGGTGCGGGCGTCGGCCTCAGCATCTCCACGCTGTCGAGTTCGGCAACGGCGTTCTTGAAGCCGACCCAATTAGCGATGGGTTCGGCGCTCAACAACACGTTCCGCCAAGTCGGCACCGCGCTCGGAGCCGCGCTCTCGCTGGCCATTGCCGCCCCGACGCTGGCACGAGTCGAGTCTGCGCGACGCGCCGGCGAGTCGGTGCTCGACGTGTCGAAGGTTGAGCTGCACGGCGCTTGGCTCATGAACGCATTCATCTACTTGGCAGCGGGTATCGCCATGATCGCGATCTTCAAGCGCCCGACCGACTCGCAGATGCAAGCCGCGCGCGGCAGCTGACCACAGCCGACCGCCGACACCGCCTAGTCGCGGTCGCGGCGACCCTTGCCGAGTATCGCCGACACCACGCTGATGATGAGACCGGCCCAGAACGCCGAGCCGAAGCCGTTCACGTCAAGAGCGTCGCTCGCGTCACCGACCAGCATCAGCATCCACGCGTTCACCACGATGCTGAACACTCCGAGCGTCAAGATGAGCGCGGGAAACGCCACGAGTCGAATCACGTTTCCGACGATCGCGTTCGCCAGACCAAAGAGAGCCGCCACCCAGAGGTGATTCCACACGCCGTCGGCGATGTTCATGCCGCCGACGAACACGTCGGCGAGCCACACCGCGACTGTCAGCACGACCCAACGTGCGACAAGGTTCACGAGGGCGCCCGAGTTGCGACGAAGATCGGAATGCGACGAGACGTCTTTTCTTTGTAACTCGCATAGGGCGCGAACACCGCCACCGAACGCTGCCACCATTCGTCGTACTCCGCACCGCCAATAAGCCGCACGTGCACGAAGAACGGCTCGGGGCCGTCTTGCACCGTGACTTCGGTCGGATGCGCGACGAGGTTGTGGTACCAGTCGGGATTGTCGGGGGCGCCACCCTTCGAGGCGACGAGTGCGTACTCGCCGTGGTGCTCGACTCGCATCAACGCGATCTTGCGCACCGTGCCCGACTTCGCTCCGCGCATCGCGACGATGATGACGGGGATGCCGGTGTCGCGCAGCGTCGCTGCCTCGCGGCCGCCGGTGCGCTCGTAGGTCTCCACCTGGTCACGCACCCATTGCATCGTGCTCGGCACGTATTCACCGACGAGTTGTGGCATTGACGCAGTCTGTCAGGTTCGCGGCGTCCGACGACGCTGCGCGTCAGGTCTTCGGGTAGCGCGAGCCGTCAGGGAAGTTTCCGTAGAGCGGTCGGTCGCCGTTGGTGACCGAATCAACGAGCAGATCGCCGCCGACGAAGGCACCCTTCCACGACCCGCCGCGCCCGCCGAACACTTCTTCGCGGTCGCCGCGCGAACGCGGCTTGTTGATGCCGACCTTGAACGCCTGAATCTCGTCCCGCACTCGCTCGGCGAAGTCGAGGTCGTCGGTGGCGACCGAGGCGACGAGCGAACCGTTGGAGGCATTCATCGCGCTCAAGAACTCCGCTTCGGTGTCGACGACGACGATCGAGTCGATCGGGCCGAACGGCTCGGCATGATGCAGCGACCACGCCGACGGTGGCTCGAGCACGCACGACGGCGCGACGTATCCCGAAGTGTCTTGGCCGTCGATGAATCTTCCGCGCGAGAGATTCGCATGCAAGAGCGGGATGCCGCCCGTCGAGATCGCCTCGTCGAACTGTGCGGCGAGGTTGTCGGCCTTCGAGCGCTGAATCACCGGACCGAAATCGAGATCGGGAAGTTCGTCACCGTCGTTCTCCACCGCGCACGGGTGACCGAACTTGAGCGACGCGACCACCGGGTAATACATCTCGAGAAACTCCGGCAGTAATCGGCGTTGCACGACGTAGCGCGGATACGCGGTGCAGCGTTGCTTGGCGTAGGCAAAGCCCTTCTTCACGTGACCCGCGAGATCTTTCCACTGCGAGTAGTTCCAGACTCCCCACGCGTTGAGGCCTTCTTGTTCGAGCACGTGGCGCTTGCGCAGGTCGGCGAGTCGCGTGGCCACCTTGCGACCGTTGGTACGACCACCGACGAACACCAACGCGCCGAGCTCGGGTGTGCTGATGAGCGCCTCGCTGAGTTCGGCGCCGCTTCCCGACAAGAGCGTGGCCGGGAGCCCGGCGCGCGCCATCATCGCGTGCGACAAGGTGAGCGCATGGAAGCCGCCCTGCGTCGGCGTCTTGGCGACCACGGCATTGCCGGCGAGCAGCTGCACCAACTCGGCGTGCACGAGCACGCTGAGCGGATAATTCCACGATGCGATGTTCGACACCGGCCCGTCGAGGGGCACTCGGTCGGTGAGCTGGCGCTCGATCTGTGTGAGATACCACTCGACACCGTCGAGGCAGCGATCGACGTCGTCGCACGCGAGTTTCCACGGCTTGCCGATTTCCCACATGAGCAGACCCGCGATGGTGTCGCGCTGCTCTCGCAACAATGCCACGGCCTTGGCGACACGGCGCATGCGCTCGTCGAGCGGCACGCGCGACCACTCAAAATCTTGCTTCACCGCCATCGCCATCGCCTTGTGCGCGGTGGCGGAATCGACCACTGGTGCCCCGACGATGTGCGAGCCGTCGATGGCAAGCGCGTGAGGTCGCGTTGCGCCGCCCGCCACCCACTCGCCGCCCATCAGATTGCGCAACGACTGCGCATCGAAGGCCTCGGGTGCGGCGGCGCGGGCCCGGGCGTACCAATCAGACCACGCCGTGCCCGGCTTCACGTGCAACGGCATGTTCACACGCTAAGGCTGTGGGGCACCTTGACGCGTGGTCCTGCTCCGACGTTTCCGTGCCGGTGATTGGTGATAGAAACGCTCTGCTCTTTCAGCCAGCGCGGCAACTCCACATCGCCACGAACCGTGACGGTACGCCGGTCGAGGGTCACGCCGTGCGTCAAGAGAAGTGCGACGGTCTCGGGTGACGGGGAGGACGACGCAAGCCAGCGCACGCGCTCGATCCGGCTCGAGCGCAACTCGTGCTCGAGGCTGCGCGCATTCGCAGACTGCGCTGTGTCTTGCGCGTCCATCCATGACACTGCGATTCCTGCGAGTTGGGTCAGTGATTCGACGGCCGTCCGCACGCTGGATGGCACGTCGTCGTCGACCACGACGAGCACGTTCGCGCACGGCACGTACCGCACATAGTTGTGCTCCGCACGGAGCCCCGCAACCTCGGTGGCGACGCTGCCGACGGATTCCCACCAGCGACGTGCCGAAGACACCATCGCAAGAACGTCACGGTCGCTCGCCACTGCGGGCCACTCAAGAAGTGATTCGATGTAGTGCGCACCGCCAGCCTTCGCCGTCGAGCCGACCGAACTCTTGCGCCAACCACCGAACGGCTGCCGACCGACGATCGCCCCGGTGGTCCCGCGGTTGACGTACAGATTGCCGGCGCGCACCTCATGCAACCACTGCTCGATGTCGGCAGCGTTGAGTGCGTGCACACCCGCCGTGAGCCCGAAGTCGACGGCGTTCTGCCACGCGATCGCCGTCGACAAATTGGGGGCACGCATCACGGCGAGCACCGGGCCGAACCACTCCGTCATGTGGGCCCACGAACCAGGCTTCACGCCGAGCCGCACACCGGGCCGATACATGCGGCCGTCGTCGGAGATCTGCACGGGTTCAACGAGCCACGACTCACCGTCGTCGAGTCGGGTGAGAGCGCGCGTCAATGCTTCGCCTGGTGCCCGAATCAACGGGCCGACGCTGCTCGCCGGATCATCGCCGGGGCCAACGCGCAGGCTCTGCACTGCGTCGCGTAACTGGCGCAAGAACGCCGAGTCATCAAGCACCGTCGCATCGACGATGGCGAGGCTCGCCGCAGAACACTTCTGGCCGGCATGACCGAACGCCGACTGCACGATGTCCTTCACGGCGGCATCGATATCGGCACTCGCAGTGACGACGATCGCGTTCTTGCCACTCGTCTCCGCCATCAGACGCATCTCGGGTTTCCACCGCAGAAAAAGTTCGGCCGTCGAGAATCCACCGGTCAGCACCACAGCCGCGATTGCCTCGTGGGTCACGAGTCGACGACCGACCTCGTCGTCATTCGTCCGGACGAAATGCAGCACATCGCGCGGAACGCCGGCGGCCCACAACTGTTCGGCGAGATGGCGAGCGACCTGCACTGTTTCTGGGGCGGGCTTCAAAATCACGGAGTTGCCCGCCGCGAGCGCCGCGCACACACCGCCGGCCGGAATCGCATAAGGGAAGTTCCACGGCGGTACCACGGCGACGACACCGAGTGGTTTCGAATTGCCATCGCAACTCCGCAAGGCGGCGAGCGCGTAGAACCTCGCGAAGTCGACCGCTTCGCTCACTTCCGGGTCGGCTTCGGCGAAGGTCTTGCCCGCCTCGTGCATCATGAGCGCGATCGTGGTGCGGCGGTCGGCGGCGAATCGCGCCGCGGCAACACGCAAGATTTCAGCGCGCGCCGCAGCACCGCGCGTCCACCACTCGCCTTGGGCACGGCGCGCCGTCTCGACGTGTGCATCGACTTCGTCGCGAGACGCAACTGGTACCGCATGATGCACCGGCTCGAGTCCGAAAGGCAATTCGTCGCTGCGGGTCGGATCGCCGTCGGGTTCGTTGCGGAACTCGCCCGCGCGCCACGCGGCATCGGCACCTGCATCGTCGCGTGCCCGAGTGTGTCGACGACTCTGCGTCGAGAGAGTCTCGGCGTCCCGCACGCTGGCAAGAAAACGGGCGCGCTGAGAGTGCCACGCTTCGTTGCCTTCGCGCATCGCGAACGAGGCCCGCAGGTAGTTCTCCGGTGACGTGTTCTCGTCGAGGCGCCGCACGAGGTACGCGACAGCCGAAGAGAAGTCGTCATGGCGCGTGACCGGCGTGTAGAGAATCACCGAGCCTGTCTCTTCCGAGAGAGCGAGCGCCTCGGCATTGGCCATGCCCTCCAACATTTCGATGTCGAGCTGCGCCACGACTCCGCGGCTGCGCGCGAGCACGAGCGCATACGCGAGATGGAAGATGTTGTGACTCGCAACCCCGATTCGCACTGCCGCGGCGTGCTCGGGTCGCAGCACCGTATCGAGCATCCGCACGTAGCTCGCGTCGACGAGTGCTTTCGACTCGTATGGTGCGGCAGTCCAGCCGTGTAATTCTGCTTCCGTCGTCTCCATGGCGAGGTTGGCGCCCTTCACCAGGCGAATCTTGATCGAACCGCCCGTCCGTTCGTGTCGTCGATTGGCCCATGCGAGCAAGCGCGCGAGAGCATCGTGTGCCTCTGGCAAGTAGGCCTGCAGGACGATTCCGGCCGTCAACGACTCGAACTCCGGCTCGTCCAATAGTTGCATGAACGTGGCGAGAGTGAGCTCGAGATCGCGGTACTCCTCCATGTCGAGGTTGACGAACGTGCCGCGCTCGGCAGCGACTCGGTACAACGGACGCAGCGTCTCGGCGATGCGGGCAAGCGATCCGGCACGGTCGACCGTCACGATCTGGGCCACCACCGACGAGATCTTGACCGACACGTAGTCCACTTCGGGGCGGCCCGCCATCTCGATGACCGATGCAAGTCGTGCGGCTGCCTCCGCATCGCCGAGCACGGCTTCACCGAGCACGTTCACGTTGAGGCGCGCATCGTCGGCGCGACGGCGACGGATGTGACGCGAGAGGGCTGCCTTCTCCGCCGGGAGGATGATGCCGTCGGCGCGGGATCGCACGCGGGCGCGCACGACGCCGGCCGTCAATGACGGGCTGACGAGTGATGCCGCCGCGACGAGCCGCAGCCCGACCGCATCGAGCACACCGAGGCCTCGCACGGTCGCGCGCGACGCAGCACGTCGCAGGATTCGTGCCGCTTCACGGGCGGACGGCGTTCGGATGACTTCGTCGGCGAGTGACATCGTGACGAAGAGTGCGTCAGAGTCATCGAGCAGACGGGCAAAGCGTCGACGTGTCGTGGCGTCGCGACGACTGCGATGCCGTTCAGCCGAGGCGAGCAGACGCGCTGCGAGCCGACAACTCTCTTCGTCGAACGACTCCATCGTCGGTGAGCCTATGAAACTCCCGAAGTTTCGGCGTGGGCCAGCGCGTTGCGCAGCATGCCAGGGAAGATGATCGAGTGGAACGGCATGAGCACCCACCAATAGAGGCGACCCGCCAGCCCGCGCGGCCGAAATATCGCGCGCTGTACCACGTGCGTACCGCCACCGTCTGAGCTCGCGTCAGACAGTCGGAATTCGAGCCATGCTTCGCCCGGCACCCGCATCTCGGCGCGCAGCAAGAGTTCGCACTGTTCCTTCACCTCTGCGATGCGCCAGAAGTCGAGCGGATCGCCGACGCGCAAGACGTTCGGATCGCGCCGACCTCTGCGCATGCCGACACCGCCGAACACCGAGTCGATGCGGCCGCGCAGCCTCCACGCCCACTCGAATCCGTACCAGCCCGTCGTGCCGCCGAGCGACGAGAGCACCTTCCACACTTCTTCGCGCGACGCGACGGTCGTCTGCTCGCGCTCGTCGACGAACACGGTGCCGCCGGTCCACGACGGGTCGGTGACGGTCACGTCGGAGGCCGACCACGGACGCGATGCGTCGGTCCAGCGAGTCGGCGCGTTGGTGCGCTCAATCGCGCGCTTCACTGCCTGGTCGAAATTGAGCAGACCCTCGGGCGGCGGCGGCAGCACGCCGACCACGGACTTCGCGGGGTCGACCACCACCTTGTTGATGAGCGAGTCGATGAGCGGTCTCGCGATTGATGCCGGCACCGGCGTGACCAGGCCCACCCACATGCTGGAAACGCGAGGAGTGAGGAGCGGAACCTTGACGATGATGCGTCGACGCAGTCCGGCCACCTTCGCGTAACGCGACATCATCTCGCGGTACGTGAGCGTCTCGGCGCCGCCCACGTCGAACACACCGCGCACCTCGCGCGGTGCGCGAGCAGCCGAGACGAGATAGTGCAGCATGTTCACGATCGCAATGGGCTGAGTCGGATTGTCGACCCAGCGCGGCGTCACCATCGCCGGCAAGTGCTCGGTGAGATAGCGCAGCATCTCGAACGACGCAGAACCGCTCCCGATGATGATGCCGGCGCGCAGCTCGAGCACCGGCACCCCGGTCGATGCGAGCACCTGACCCACGCTGCGGCGCGACTCGAGATGCTTGCTCAGCTTCTCGTCGTTGGCGATGCCACCGAGATACACGATGCGCTGCACGCCTGCCCGCGACGCAGCCTCGGCAAATTTCTTTGCCATCGCAGCTTCGAGATCGTCGAACTTCGCGCCGGTGCTGATCGAGTGCAACAGATAGAACGCGACTTGCACACCGTCGAGCGCCGCAGCAAGCGATGCATCGTCGAGTGCGTCGCCCTCCACCACTTCGACTCGTGCAAACCATGGCGCGTTGCGCAACTTCGCGGCCGAGCGCACCAAGACCCGGACGGTGAATCCTTCGTCGGCCAGGAGCGGTGCGAGCCGGCCGCCCACATAACCCGTCGCGCCAGTGACGAGCACGCGTGTCGGGGTGGCGGCACCGTTCGCATCACCGTTCATCTCGGTGACGCTAGGTCACGCGGCGTGCGCCCATTTGCCGCAAGTACGCTCGTCACAGTGACGACCGCCAACGACGGCATCCACGCCGAGATTGGGCGGCGGCTGCGCTCCAAGAAACTCGTTTACACCCGCGGGAGACGCCAGTTGGTCGACGCGCTACTGCGCATCGGGCATCCCGCCAGCGTGCCACAACTGCTGAAGAACGGTCGCGGCTTCACCCAGAGTTCGGTGTACCGCAACCTCACCTACCTCGAGCGCGCCGGGGTGGTGCACAAGATCGCCGCCAGCGACGACCATGCACGATTCGAACTCGACGAGCACTTCATCGGTCACCATCACCATCTCATCTGCATGCGGTGCGGGCTCGTGGCTGACTTCGTCGTGCCGAGTGCCACCGAACGCGCGCTCAACACCACACTCTCGCGCGCGGCCAAGCGCAGCAAGTTCCGCATCACGGGTCATCGTCTCGATGCGTTGGGCCTCTGCAACAGTTGCAAATGATGCAACGCGATCAGCGTGGATTCTCTGAGGCGTCCGTCGGCACGCCGTGCGACTAGAAACAAAGGCGTGACTTCGCAACCGTACGCCTACATCGCGGGGCCGCTCTTTGACGAGGGCGAACGGTGGTTCATCGAATCCGTCGAGGCGCGCGTCGCCGCACTCGGGTTCCGCACCTTCCTCCCCCATCGCGACAACCCGCCCAAGACCCCCGACACGGTGCGCACGATCTACGACAACGACCGCACCGCAATCGAGCGCTGCGACGTGATCGTCGCCAACCTGAACGGCATCATGACCGACGACGGCACCGCGTGGGAACTCGGCTATGCGTTCGCGCTGCGCAAGTACGGCGTCGGAATCTTCACCGACTGGCGCGCGCGATTCCCCGCACAACTCGAAGTAGTCAACCTCATGATGCAATGCTCACTCGACGTGCTCGCGCGCTCGCTCGACGAGATGGACGCCGCCCTCGTCGCCTGGAAACAGCATGCGACTCGCTGACGCGCGGCTGCTCAGTTTCGATTGCTACGGCACGCTCATCGACTGGGAGACCGGACTCGTCGACATCGTCACGCGGCTTGCTGCGCCGTACGGCTCTCGCCCGGTCGAAGCGGAGATTCTCGCCTCGTTCGCCGACCACGAGACGCGCGTGCAAGACGCCAACCCAACTTGGACGTATCCCGTCATCCTCGCCGAAACATGGCGGCGCATGGCCGGAGCATTCGGTGCAGCGACACCGGCCAGCGACGCGAAGCGCTGCGAAGCCGACGCCCGCGCGTTCGCTGCGTCGGTGCCCGAGTGGCCAGCATTCGCAGACAGTCCGGACGCGTTGCGCGATCTGCAACGGCAGTGCAAGCTCGTGATTCTCTCCAACGTCGACAACCAGAGTTTTGCGGGTTCGAACGCGCGCCTCGGCGTGACCTTCGATGCGATTCTCACCGCGCAAGACATCGGCTCGTACAAACCCGACCCACGCAACTTCCGCGCGCTGCTCGAGCACGCCGCCAAGATGGGTATCGACCCGACGCAACATCTGCACGTGGCGCAAAGTCTGTATCACGACCATGTTCCGGCACAGGCCGCCGGCCTTCGCACCGTGTGGATCAACCGTTATGGCGCCAAGCGCGCCGCCCAGGCCGGTGACTCGGGTTCGCGCGGCGCAACGCCAGCCTCGGCACCAGTGACGCCCGACTGGGAATTCGCGACGTTACGCGAGTTCGCCGACGCCGTTGCTGCCGACTCGCGCCGCGCCAACTAGCGCCGTCAGTAATACCGCTCGTCAATCACCTTGCCGGGGTTCATGATGTTGTGCGGGTCGAGCGCGCGCTTCATCTGCGCCATCACCGACACCGCGGCGTCGCCGAGTTCTTGCGCGAGAAACTCCATCTTGCCGACGCCGATGCCGTGCTCGCCGGTACAACTTCCTTCCATGTCGATCGCGCGCCGCACGAGTCGCGAGTGGAAGGCATCGATGCGCCGCACTTCGTCATCGTCGTCGTGGTCGACGGCAAGGAGCACATGGAAGTTGCCGTCGCCGACGTGCCCGACGATCGGGCCGTAGATGCCCGAGGCGTCGAGATCGCGCAATGTCTCTTCGATGCATTCGCTCAACCGCGAAATAGGTACGCACACGTCGGTGGCGTAGCGGCCGCTGCCCTTGCGTCCGACGCGGCACGCCGTGCTCGCATCGTGGCGCGCCTGCCACAATTTTCGGCGTTCGCCCTCGTCGGCGGTCTCGCGATAGCCGAACCCGCCGTGCGACTCGGTGATCGTGCGCACCGCCTCCACTTCGAGCGCGACCGAGGCCGGCGTGCCGTGGAACTCGAGCAGCAGCATCGGCTGCTCGGGCAGGCTGAGCCCGCTGTACTTGTTCACCGCGGCAACCGCCTTGTCGCAGACGAGTTCGCTGCGCGCGACGCCGATGCCCAACTGCACGATTTCGATCACTGCGTCGACTGCGTTGCGCACGGCCGGAAACTGCACCGTCGCCGCAGCGATAGTCTCGGGAATCCCGAAGACGCGCAGGTTCAACTCGGTGATCACCCCGAGGGTGCCTTCGGCTCCGACGAACACGTGCGTGAGGTCGTAGCCAGCGCTCGTCTTTCGCGCGCGACGCGCTGTGGTGACCACTTCGCCCGAAGCCATCACGACCGTCAGCCCGAGCACCAGTTGTTTCATCGCGCCGTACTTCACGGTGGTGGTGCCCGACGCGCCGGTCGACGCCATGCCGCCGAGCGTCGCGTCGGCACCCGGGTCGACAGGGAAAAACAATCCGTCGCGGGCGAGTAACTCGTTCAGTTGCTTGCGCCGCACTCCGGCCTGCACGGTGCAGTCGAGGTCGTCGCGGCTGACGCGCAGCACTTTGTCCATGCGCGAGAGGTCGAGCGACACGCCACCGAATATCGGCGTCGAGTTCGCCTCAAGCGACGTGCCCGCCCCGAACGCGACGACCGGCGTGCGGTGGCGGTTGCAGATTCTTAGCGCAGTCGCGACGTCGTCTGTGCTGGCGGCGAACACCACGGCGTCGGGCACGACCGGGGCGTGAAAACTCTCGTCTTTGGAGTGATACTCGCGGATCGAGGCGTTGACGCTGACCTTGTCGCCGAGCGCGGCGCGCAGTTCGTCGATCGCGGTGGCATGGTCGACCACGGCCATGAAAACAGCGTACGACGAC
>VFQT010004097.1_pt1 | contig 12557 bp, 15 predicted proteins | sample 3512381 | NCBI WGS metagenome assembly VFQT01 (sample SAMN10412376, study PRJNA504923) | tailings metagenome | isolation source: Relicate 2 Philex TSF3 active mining site | place: Philippines: Tuba, Benguet | collected 2017-08-29 | reverse complement strand
GCGCGCGCCTCACCCATGGCTGGCCCCATAGAGCTCGATCGGTGCGCGGCCCAGCGCAGCGCCGAGAACGCCCGCATGCAAATGCGCCCGCACAGCCGCCCGGCGCCAGCGCACGGGCGACCAGATCGACAGGCTGGCTTCGCCCAGACACCAGGCAATCTTGGCGAGCGAGGCCGCGCCAACGACCATGGGCGGCTCTCCGCCGCGCAGCCGCATCAGGCCATAGGTCTGCCCCGACCTGTAGGCCCGGTCGGTCAGCCATTTGAGCGTCGAACGACCAGGTGACACAGGCTCGACGACAACAGCCGCCGGCGTATAGGCCATCCCCGCGCCCATCCCCGCCATGGCGGTGAAGAACGCCGTGTCCTCCCCTCCGCTGCGCCCGAATGAGGGGTCGAACCGCAGCGCCCCGACCGCCTCCCGACGCATCAGCACATTGCAGGTATAGCCGCCCTCGATCCTGCCACGCCGGACGGGCGCCGGCGTCGAATGCAGGTCGGCCTGCCGAAGCCACGCCGGCGCATCCTTGGCGTAGGCGGCGTTTACCTTTCCGAACATCACATCGGCGTTCGTACGGTCCAGTTCCGAAACGAGGCAGGCAAGCCAGTTCGGCCGCGCAACCTCGTCATCGTCAATGAAAGCAATCAGCGGTGCGCGGGCGGCATTGAGGCAGGCATTGCGCGCGATCGAAATATTGCGGGCCGGGGCATGAAGGTAAACGCCATCGAGACCAAGCTCGGCGAAGGCGCGCGTGACGGTCTCGCGGGCGGAAGGCGTATCGTCATTGTCGGCCACGATGACGCGCAGCTTCAGGCCGGGCGCGACCTGCGCCGCCAGCGAAAGCAGGAGCTGGGCGACCGCCGGGCGACGGAAGGTGCAAACGCACACATCCACGTTCCGGACAGCGCCTGAAATCATGGTTTCCGTCGTCATGACTCGCGAAGTGCAAGCGATGCGCCATGCAATGACCGCAGGCGAGCGCAGGAACGGCATGTTGCGCGCCCGCGCAACCTGCAGCGCTCTTCGACATTGCGCTGTTTGAGATCCCCGGCAGGAAAGGAAAGACGATGGTTACTGCAACCGGTCAGACGAGCGCCATCGGCGCTTTCAGGGTCATTGGCGCGCGTGTCTTCCATGGATCGGGCGAGAGGATCGGCAGGGTGTAGACCTTCGCCCGCGACGAGCAGTCCAACACCTTCACGTTCCTGGTGGGCGGTTTCAACGGCCTCCCCGGCATCAGCGAGCCAAGACGCGGCAACGTCGCCGCGGCAGGAAGTCTGAGATTGCGACCGGGCGTTAGTTTATCGGCAGCTGGCGGCGGAGGGATCGTCCGGATTGTGATCCCTGGGCTTGCGGTTCATCGAACCGGCGACGTTTGGTGGAGAAACAAGGCCCGGGAAGCGCGCGCTTCCCGGGCCTTTTCATCGTCACGTCGGAGGAGAGTAGCGTGTGACGATCAGCTCGCCGTGGCCGCGGTCTCAGCCTGGCCGGCGTCCTTGTTCCACTTGTAGATGCGACGGATGCTGCAGGATCCCTCGTTGAAGCGCGAGTCGGTCACCAGCGTGTCGCCGCGCGACAGGCAGGAGCTGCCGCCGCGCGAGATGAGCCCGATGTTGAGGAAAGCGTCGCGCGGCTGGCACGTGCCGATCAGGTCAAGCTTGTACTCATCGCGGACATTGGCCTCGACAATAACCGAGCGGTTGTCGAGTTCCCGCCAGTTCCGGATCTGCTGGGTGAAGCAGATATTGTTCACTTCCTCGCCCTGCCGCGGGTCAGGCTTTGCTTCGGCGACTTCGGCCGGAGGCGATGCGCAGGCCGCCAGCATCACTGCGACGGCGGCGGCCAGACCAGTTCTGGTGATCATCATGTCAATCCTTCATGACGGACCGTCAGGTTCTGCCCATCTGCCTGAACGGCGGGTGAACGGACCCTCTAGCACGCATTTGCGGTAGACCGGGCGCCCGGGACGGTCTTGCCCCTCGCTCGGCGCCCTTGCGATCAGCAACCGCGCTGCAAAAGCCCCCAGTGAGATTGTGGCGAGGCGATCGAAGCGTGCATTGGGCTTGTCTCAGACCCTTCAGATGCGCCTGACCATCTCCGGCAGAACCTTCACCAGCGCCTTGGGCGCCACGGCGCGATAGCTCTGGTCGATCCATCCCTTCATCGTCTCGAAATCGATGTCGTCGCCCGCTTGTCGCCGCGCCGTCACCCAACCCGACTTGCCGAGGCCATAGCCGGTCGGCTCGACCCACGGCAGGCTCAGCGCCATCTCCGCCGAGACAGGCAGCTTGACGGTCATCGAGAACTCCTTCGGGTTCTCAGCACCGCCGAAGGTCGCGAACATCTTGCCTTTCACCTTCACCGCGTCATGCCCCCAGGGATGCTCCAGCACCGCTTCGGGGTAGGTCAGCGCAAACTTGATCAGGCGTTGTTCGGCCTGCTTGACGGACACCTTCGGCATCGCGATCCCTCCACCCTATGCAGCTTCGCCTCGAATACAGCGCGAATCCAGTCCGCACGCCGATCACGCCCTGGGCGCACCGCGGCGTGGATGGGCCGTACTGGTCCGCGACGGTGTTCGATCCGCCGCTGCCAAAGCCGGTCTACGGCAAGGGCTATCCGGTCTGGTTTGTGGATCACCGCGGCCGCACCCTGGTCTTTGCCTCGCGCGAAGAGATCACCCATGTGATCGAGGTGCTCTCGCGCAAGATTCTCCCCTCGCCCCGCGACCTGGGGCAGCCCTATCTGGCCGTGAACAGCCACTGGCTCTCCCGCCTCCACGCGAGCTTCAAGCCGTGGAAGGTCCGACAGGAGTTGTTGAAAAAGCTGAGAGCCGCACTGAGCGCGCCCCTTTGATCTTGCGCAAACCGGCCTTTCCTGAAGCAGTATTCCTGCACGAAACGGGAAGGACGCGATGAAACACGCATTCAGTGTGACCTGCGCGCTGGCAATCGCCGGTTGCGCCAGCGCCCCGCCACCCGCACGCCCGGATGGCTTCATCGGCGGGGAGGCCGGCGATCTTCGCGTGTTGCTGGACGACCGGTGTCCGGAAGCCTATCCGGCACCCGCGCAAGTCCGCGGAGACGATTCCACCAAGGGGCTGGAGGACTTCACAGCCTTGCCTGGCCTCGCGCTCGATATGCTCTCCAACATCGGCGGAATCGCGTTCGAGTCCTTCGGCGAATACCTCAAACAGGCCGGGCATGAAGACATCACGCGCTCGGTCGGCGCCAATGGCGGGCTGTTCTACACAAGTCCCAGCAGTGGCGACGTGACAATCAACCCGCAGATCCGCTGCATGTACATAACGCGCAATGGCTTCGGACCTGAACCAAAGCCATTCGACAGCGCCGTTGCCGACGACCTCAAAGCGACATGGAGCCGCCTGAAGCTGACGCGCACGCCAGATCTCTTCGCAATGGCCCATATCGAAACGTCAGGAGACATCGGAGGTGGCGCCATGACCGCCGCCCACGGTGATGATGAAGATGGCGCACCCGCCTTCTGGAACCCGGCGGTGTCACCGCCCTATTTCCGGGTGAAGCTCGACCGCCTGTACATCAGCCGCTTCCAGTCGATTGGCGCATCCCCAACCCGCGACCTTGCGCTCATCATGAACTACGGTCTCGCCGCCACGCGAACCGTCGTGAAGGCCGAAGGCCCCGACGCCGGCGTTCCCGAACTCGCCACGCGTTTCGCTGTCGGCGGCATCCGTCTCGCTGGCGCGCGGCCTGGCGACTACAAGGGCGCGGCGCTGACGGCGCTGCAGTCTTCCTGGATGCCTGTCCCCGGCGTGAAGACCTACGACCCGCGCGCGACGGTCGACGTCGTCGCCTATGTCGTGGAGTTTGCGCCGGGTAATCCGATGCTCGAGGAGATCGGAGAGTATCTGGCCGGATCCGATGTCAGGCGTCAGGTCGAATCCGCTATCACCGCGGCGGCAAAGCCGTCGAACTGACCCGCCTGAGGTCTGCGGTCTCCTTGATCGGCCCAACCCGCCACGTCGTAACGCCAGACGCCTTGACCCAGCTGCCGGAAGGACGGGTCGCCGCCGGCGCGCGGCTTGAACGCGCCGTCGTGGGGAATGAAAAAGCCCCACTCCTCCACCAGATGTCCGCCCATCATCAGATAGACACCGTCCTCACGCACATCAATGCGGAGCGGCCTGAGACGGGCGATCGTGCGGAACTCGTCTGAAGCGCCGTTTGCCATCATGCGCGCTTCGGCGGACAGCGCGGCAAGATCGGCTTTGGGAAGATCACGTCCACAAGCAGCTAGCAGCATCAGGACTGCGCCAGAAGCGATACGCCGCAGCCTCACCCGGCGATGAGTTTCAGCGCGCGTTCATCGCCGCGCCCGAGGGCCTTGATCGCGGCGGCGGCGATCGAGCGCGCATCGAGGCCAGCCTGCTCGTACATGCGGTCGGGCGTATCCTGGTCCTGGAAGATGTCCGGCAGGGTGAGCGTGCGGATGCGCACGCCGCGATCAAGCATGCCTCGCTCGGCCATGAGATGCAGCACGAAGGCGCCAAAGCCGCCCCGTGCGCCTTCCTCGATCGTGATCAGGACCTCGTGGTTGCTGGCCAGTTGCGCGATCAGCGCCTCATCCAGCGGCTTGGCGAAGCGCGCATCAGCCACAGTGGTTGAAAGACCCTGCTTGTCGAGCATGTCGGCCGCACGCAGGCATTCCTGCATTCGCGCCCCATAGGACAGGATGGCGACAGTGGCGCCCTGCTTCACCACGCGACCCTTGCCGATCTCGAGCGGCTGGGGATCGTCGAGCATCTGCAGCCCGATGCCTTCCCCGCGCGGGTAGCGGAACGCGCTCGGCCGGTCATCGATCGCATGCGCCGTCGCCACCATGCGCTGCAGCTCAACCTCGTCGGATGCCGCCATCAGAACCATGCCGGGCAGCGCGCCGAGGAAGCCGATATCGAACGATCCGGCGTGTGTGGCGCCATCGGCGCCGACGAGACCCGCGCGATCCATCGCGAAGCGCACCGGCAGCTTCTGGATGGCCACGTCATGGACAACGCTGTCATAGCCGCGCTGCAGGAAGGTCGAATAGATCGCTGCGAACGGCCGCATGCCTTCGGCCGCAAGGCCGGCGGCGAATGTCACTGCATGCTGTTCGGCGATGCCGACGTCGAAGCAGCGCTCGGGGAATTTCTGGCCGAACAGGTCGAGGCCTGTGCCTGAAGGCATCGCTGCGGTGATGCCGACCACAAGCGGGTCCTTCTCCGCCCAGCGCACGAGCTCCTGCGCGAATACCTTGGTGTAGCTCGGCGGGCCTGCCTTGGCCTTCGCCTGTTCTCCCGTGACCACGTTGAACTTGGAGACGCCATGATATTTGTCGTCAGCGTTCTCGGCGTGCTCGTATCCCTTGCCCTTCTGCGTCACGACGTGGACCAGCACCGGCCCGTTCTGCATGTCGCGCGCATTCTCCAGCACGTCGACGAGCGCATCCATGTCGTGCCCGTCGATAGGGCCGATATAGTAGAAGCCCAGCGCATCGAAGAGATCGCCGCCCATGTTGAAGTTGCGGATCGAGTGTTCCGCCTTCTTCACGATGCCCTCGATGCCGATCTGGCGCGTCACGCGCTTGGCCAGCTTGCGCACCTTGCGGTAGCCCTTCGAGGAAACCGTGCGCGAGAGATAGTGGCTCAACGCACCGACTGGCGGGGCGATCGACATGTCGTTGTCGTTGAGGATGACAACCAGCGGCGCATGCATGGCGCCGGCATTGTTCATCGCCTCGTAGATCATGCCTGCGCTCATGGCGCCGTCGCCGACCACCGCCACCACGCGGTTGTCACGATCGAGCAGGTCACGCGCGACGGCAAAGCCTGCGGCCGCCGAAACCGACGTGCCGGCATGGGCTGCGCCGAACGGGTCGTACTCGCTCTCCTCGCGCTTGGTGAAGCCCGACAGCCCGCCGCCCTGGCGCAGCGTTCGGATGCGCGAGCGGCGCCCGGTCAGGATCTTGTGCGGATAGGCCTGGTGTCCGACATCCCACACCAGCCGGTCGGCTGGCGTGTTGAATACCGCGTGGATCGCAACCGTCAGCTCCACAACACCGAGACCAGCTCCGAGATGCCCGCCGGTCACCGACACTGCGCTGATCGTCTCGGCGCGCAATTCATCTGCGATCTGCCGAAGCTCGGCCTTCGTCCGCCCCTTGAGGTCGGCAGGCGACTTGATCTGGTCAAGCAGGGGGGTGGGGGTGGTCATGCCATATCCTGTCCGCGTATTCCGGACCCATTAATGGCGGCGGTTGAGCACAAAGTCGACCGTATGGAGGAGAGAAGTGGCCCGCGATCCAAAATAGGCCAGATGCTGCTTCGCCTGGGCGGCGAGATAGCGCACCCTGTCCTGAGCCCCTTCGACCCCGAGCAGCGAGACAAAGTTCATTTTCCCGGCGTCGAGGTCCTTCGACGTCGCCTTGCCGAGGATGGACGGATCCCCCTCCACATCTAACAGGTCGTCCACAATCTGGAAAGCCAGACCGAGGTCGTTGGTATAGCCGGCTATGGCCTGGCGCTCCGCTTCGGTCGCCCCGCCGAGCAGCGCCCCAACCTCGCCGGCCAGCGTGATCAGCGCCCCGGTCTTCAGCCGCTGCATCCGTGTCAGCACCTGCAGCGGCTCCTCGCCGACGGCCATCGGATGCATGTCGATCATCTGCCCCCCGACCATGCCGCGCGCGCCAGAAGCCAGCGCCAGCCGCTCCACCAGCTTGCACCGCATCAGCGCATCGCGGTGCGTCTCCGGGCTTGCCATGATCTCGAACGCGAGCGCCTGTAGCGCATCACCCGCAAGCACCGCCGTCGCCTCATCGAATGCCTTGTGCACGGTCGGCTGCCCGCGCCGGTAGTCATCGTCGTCCATGCACGGCAGATCGTCATGGATCAGCGAGTAGGCGTGCATGCATTCGACCGCCGCCGCGCCGCGCAGCAGGGCCTTCTCCTGCGCGCCGAACATGCGGCCGACTTCGATGGTGATGAAAGGGCGCAGTCGCTTGCCCTTGCTCAGCGCGCCATGCCGCATCGCCCGCATCAGCTGCGCTTCGGGCCCGGCGGCGGGCGGTATCAGCTGGTCGAGCGCGACCGTGATGCGATCAGCCACTTCGTTGAGGCGCTGCTCGTAGGCCGGGTCGATCCTGTAGATCACGCCATCACCCTGAAACCTGTCGCCGCGCGATACCTAGAGGTCATCGGCCGGTTCCAGTCCCTTTGCGCCGTCCGCGCCGACCTTCACCTTCTCGATCTTGAGCTCGGCTTCCTTAAGACGCGTGTCACAATGCGCCTTCAGCGCCGCGCCGCGCTCATAGATGCGGATCGAATCCTCCAGCGGCACATCGCCGGCTTCCAGCCTGTGCACGATCTGCTCGAGTTCGCGCAGCGCGTCCTCGAAACTCATCGTCGCGATGTCCGGCCCGGCCGCGGTCTTCGCCATGCCCATCTCCAGAAGCTGGCGCACCATAGGCGCATTGATCCGCGAGGCAAGCAGAGCCTCTGGTCTACCGCTTCTGATAGATGCGGAACGACCAGTACTTGTCGCCGCCGTCATGGACGTTCACCCAGCCGCGTTTCTTGAGCTGCGGCCGCAGCATGCGGTTGAACCAGCCATGCGCCGCGAGCACCACGTCGCGCCCGCCGCCCTCTTCGGCGGTCTTCACCAGCATCTCGGCCGCCTTCGCTGCGCGGCGCCGGGCCTCGCTCACATGTTCCTCCCCGCCGCTATGACCCAGCATCCACAGCAGGCGCGCCCACTTGTTCCAGTTCTTCGGGCGCATCGGGATGAGGCCGATCCGCGGCGGCGGCAGCGGCGCCTCGTTGAACATCGGATCGTGCCTGACCTGACGCCCGCGACCGAGATGTCCGGCCGTCTCGATCGCCCGCCGCCGCGCGCTCGAGAGAAGGATCGCATCCTCACGGACTTCCTTCAGCAGCGCCTCGGGGCATTGCTGCCCTTCCTTCAGCGAGGAGAGCTCATACCTCGCCCACCAGGCCTTGTAGTCCTTCCACCCCATGGGCGGGCCTTCCTTGGGAATCACCTGCGGTCGCCCGTGGCGCACGATGATGATGCGCCCGGGACGCACAGCCTTCGCGGGCTGGTCAGCTGATGTCACGGCGACGTCCATGGCCAAGGGCTTTAGCGACTCGCGCCAGAAAACCAACCCGCTTGTGTGGCCGGTCGCGGGAACTCACGGAATTTCACGCGAAGCCGGCCCGATCGAAGGCCTAGAGCCCCTTCCAGAGCCGGCCCTCCGGGCATTCCGTGCCGGGCGCCTGCTGGCAGCCATGCAGGGTGAACAGAACGGTCTCGGCCCGGCCGATCAGGTAATCCATCGGCACAAAGCCGACCGCGTCATTGCTCGTGTCATCCGGCAGGCTGGCCATCCGCAGCGGCCAGGTCTCGGGGAACTGCCGCGCAAGCCGGCGATGGCCCGACGGGGCGCGGCTGTCTTCCGAGTTGTCGCGATTGTCGCCCATCATGAAGACATGACCCGCCGGCACGGTGAAGCGCGGCGTCTCGTCGAGATCGGCTGAATCCGAGAATTCGTGGATGAGGTAGGTCTTGACGCCATCGCCCTCCCCGGTCGGGATGGTCTCGCGATACTCGGTCGCCTGCTTGATGCTGGTGTGGCCGTTTTCCTCGATGGAGACATAGCTGGTGGTCCGCACCTGCTCGCGCTTGACTTCCTCATTGTTCAGAAAGAGCCGGCCACCCTTCATCTGCACGGCATCCCCCGGCAGGCCGACCAGTCGCTTGATCATCACCTTGTTGCGGTCGACCGGGTGCTGGAAGACAATCACATCGCCGCGCCTCGGCGTCGACCCGAACCAGCGCTCTTCCGGCTTCTTCGCATCGTCTCCGATCACCGTGAGACCTAGCCCGAATGGGATCGAGTTGCGGTTATAGCCATAGGCGAACTTCGCCACCGCCACGCGGTCATGCACCTGCAGGGCCGGCACCATCGACTCCGACGGGATCGAGCGCAGCTCATAGACGAAGGTGGAGAACACCAGCCAGAAGGGCACGAAAATGGCGATGGTGATCGCCGTCTCGCGAAACTCGTGCAGCAGCTTCTTCTTGAGCCCCGGCTTGGCCGGGGCCTCGCCCTCAAGCGCGGGGGCGGGCTGGCCGTCGACCGGCTGCTCGCGCGAAGTGTCACTCATCTACTAGGGTCCCTGGAACCGCGTCCGCCGCCGAAAGGCCGCCAGAACCCTGAAAAGGGCCCCGTCCGCCAAGTCGAGGGGGTATACGTTATGTCTCCGCCCCCGCCGTCAAGACGCCCGCCTGTACAGCGTTGTCCCGCCATCGCGTACGGACGTTACCAGGCCGCGGCGTTTCAGGCAGTTGAGATGCGCCAGGGTCTCACCCGTGGCCATGCCCAGCACGTCCGGACTGATCGCCCGGGCAAACACCGCGCCGAAGAGATCCACCGCCCGCTTCGGCGTATCCAGGCGGGACAGGAGCCGGGACAGCGCCGTCTCATGTCCCTCGACAAGCGAATCCAGGCGCTTGTGCGCCCCGTAGAATGGCTCGTTGTGGGCTGGCAGGACCAGCACGCCCTCGGGAATCACGCCCTTCAGCTTGCGGCAGGAATTGATCCAGTCCGTGAGCGGGTCGCCTTCAGGCTCGGTCGGGAACACGCTGACGTTTGAGGAGATGCGCGGCAGGATCTGGTCGCCCGCGATGAACACGTTCAGCTCCGGGCACCACAGACAGGCATGCTCCGGGGAATGCCCGCATCCCGTGACAATCCGCCACGTCCGCCCGCCGATCGCTAGCTCGTCTCCATCGCTCAGTCGCTGGAAGGCGTCGGGCAGTTGCGACACCCCCTTCCCGAACCCGCCGAACTTGTCGACGTAAACGTCGATCTGTTCCTGCGTCCAGCCGGCGGCGCGATAGAATTTGACGCCCGCCTCGGGCGCCTCGCGACCCGTGTCCGCAACCAGCATGCGGCACGTCACGTACTCCAGTCGCGAGATCCAGAGATCGCATTGCCACTTCTTCGTCATCCATCCGGCAAGACCGATATGGTCGGGATGCATGTGCGTGACGATCACGCGCTTTACGGGCTTCCCGCCGAGCTCATTCTCGAAGATCGTCCGCCAGTGCGCCTTGGTCTCCGAATTGGGAATGCCGGTGTCGACAACCGTCCACCCCTCGCCATCCTCCAGCAGCCACAGATTGATCCACTTCAGCGAGAACGGCAGCGGCATGCGAACCCAGCGCACGCCAGGCGCCACTTCCATCGTTGTCCCCGGCTGCGGCGGCTCCGCGAACGGGTAGTCATAGCGCACCCGCTCGGTCTTGCCTTCGAAGCCATCCATGGGCGGGGCCTTTCGTCTTGCCGGGCCGAAGTCTAGCGCGCGGACATTCCTTACGGCAAACGACGTCCCGGCGGCAGGCGCTTACTGGGCCTGCGACAGCGCGCCTTCTTTGTCAGCCATAGCGAAGAGGTAGCTCGACTGGCCCACCTTCGCGCGAAGCTCGAGGATGATCATCGCTGAGTCGATTGCAATGCCGATATCGGGAACACCGGCGTCCAGCACCGCCTTCTCGAGCCTGCCAAAGAACGCTGCATCGCTGCGCCAGTCGAGCGCGAACAGCTTGTCGACCTCCGCATCCGTGAGCGTATCGTATGTGGCGATCAAGGCATTCACGGCCTCCTCGCTGGCGCCGGCGACCATCAGGCGTTCACCGAGGAAGTCGATCACCGATGCGTAGACGCCTATCTCTGCGACAGCCTCAGGCTGGCCCGGCTTGTAGGCGTGGCGGGTTGCACAACGCTGGACCGCGACATCGACGAGACGCCCGGCTTCCGCGATCGCCTGCTCGTCATGCTCTTCGTCCAGAAACACCTCAGCCACCATAGGTGCGTTGGGGATGAGGTCGTTGTAGACGCAGTCCATCCCCGTGCGGGTTGCCTCCTGCGCCTGCGCCATGCCGCTGAGGGCGAGCCCGCAGGCAATCCCGACTGCCACAAGTCCGCGCATCCCAATGGGTCTCCTCCCCGGCCCGGGGTTATCCCCGCGCCTCTGGCGTTCGCGAGGCTATCCCCCCACAAGGTCCAAGGCCAGCATGCGCCCCCGCGGCGCTGACAAATTCATCAACTTGGCGTCAGGGCGAGCCCAAGCCTGCGCAAATCACAGCACATCCCTCTGGACGAGCCGCCCTCTCAGCGTCCACTTCTCGCAAAACCTCCCGAAGGAGCCTTCCCATGCGTTCAATCCTGGCTGCCCTCGCCGCCACCGCCCTCTTCGCCGCCCCCGCCCTGGCCCAGAGCGAGGCGCCCGCGGGCCAGTATGTGGTCGACCGCACGCACGCGACGGTCATGTGGAAAGGCCTGCATCAGGGGCTGGCCTGGTATCCCGCCCGGTTCACCAACTTCGACATCCAGCTGACCTTCGATCCAGCCGACGTCACGAAGTCGAAGGTCACCGCCACAATCGACCCCAAATCCATCGAGACCGACTTCGCCCGCACCCGCGCCGCCGGCAACACGACCGACTTCAACGCCGAACTCGCCACCGGTGAGCGCTTCTTCAACGCCGGCAAGTTCCCGCAGATCACCTTCGCCTCGACCGCCGTTACCAAGACCGGCGCCAATACCGGCAAGATGACGGGCAATCTCACCTTCCTCGGCGTGACCAAGCCGGTGACGCTCGATGTCACCTATATCGGCAACCGCAACGACCCGCGCGTGAAGAAGCACAAGGTCGGCTTCCAGGCCCTCGGCACGATCAACAAGACGCAGTGGGGCATGGCCCCCGGCGGCCCCATCGCCGACAACGTCCAGATCGAGATCCACGCCGAGTTCGTGCAGAAGTAACGCTGGACCAGCGTGCTCGCAGTGATGGGCGGCGCGAGAATTCTTCCTGCGCCGCCCCCTGGAGGACGCGTATAAGGCTGGCGCCCCAAAGGACCCGCCCATGCGCCTGCTTCTTCTCCTGACGCCCCTTGTTCTCGCCGCCTGCGCCCTTGGCGCCGATCCCACACCAGAGGCGCTGCGTTCGCTCCCTGCCGGCGCCTGGCAGCTCGAGAAGCCGCACGCCTCGCTCATCTTCCGCGTCAAGCATCTTGGCCTGTCCTACTACACCGCGCGCTTCGCCGACTTCGACGCCACGCTCGACTTCGACCCCGCCAACCCGGCCGCCGCCAAGCTCACCGCCATCGTCAACCCGATGTCGGTCCGCACTGATCACCCGACCGACGCGGGCTGGGATGCGCAGCTTGGCGGCAGCCTGCTTGGCGGAAACCAGTTCCCCCAGATCACCTTCGAGTCCACAAGCGTCGAAACCACCGGCGAGACAACCGGCCGCGTCACGGGCAATCTCACGCTGCGCGGGGTCACGGCGCCAGTCACGCTCGACATCACCTACAATGGCGGCATGGATCGCGCAGTCCTCTATCAGGGCCGCGCCGCCGTGGGGTTCTCCGCGAAGGGCAAGCTCAACCGCTCCGCCTTCGGCCTTACCCAGTACGCCTCATTTGTCGGCGAGGAGGTGGAAATCCTGATCGAGGCAGAATTCACGAAGCGCTAGCCGC
>VFQT010004095.1_pt1 | contig 12559 bp, 10 predicted proteins | sample 3512381 | NCBI WGS metagenome assembly VFQT01 (sample SAMN10412376, study PRJNA504923) | tailings metagenome | isolation source: Relicate 2 Philex TSF3 active mining site | place: Philippines: Tuba, Benguet | collected 2017-08-29 | reverse complement strand
CAGCGACGAACGACGCCACCGAGAAGCTGTTGATCCCCCCGTTGGCCAGGCTGAGAAGTGTATAGAAAGCGAGCAACGCGAGGATCGGCCCCGTCAGGACACTGGCGAGTGAGCCGGATCCGCCCTTTGCCGACTTCCCCTGGGCGCTGCCCGCGAGCGTCGGCACACTCACGAACGCGATCAGCACGGCGGTCACCAGCCCGAGACCGCCCGCCGCGATCAGTGCGCCGTTGAGCCCGAGCGTGGCGACGAGCAGCAGCATGGCCGCTGGCGTCACGGCGCCGCCCAGGAAACCCGCGAACGTGTGCAACGAGAACGCGCGGCCCATGCGACGTTCGCTGATTCCCGCGGACAGAATGGCGTAATCGGCCGGATGGTAGACGCTGTTGGCCAGTCCCGCGAGAGCGGCACACACCAGAAGCATCGGATAGCTCAGCGTGAGCCCCAGCAGGGTGAAGGCGAGACCGCCCGTGACGAGACCGGCGATCAGGATGCGTTTGGGTCCCAGCTTGTCGACGAGGACGCCGACCGGCGCCTGCGTCAATCCCGATACGATACTGAAAACGGTGATGGCGAGGCCGAGCTCGACGAACCCGACGCCCATCAGCTCGTTCAGGATGGGAAACAGCGGTGGCAGTACGAGGATGTGGAAATGGCTGACGAAGTGCGCCGCCGAAATCGGGAGCAGCACGCCGAGCCAAGCCTCCTTCGGCCGTCCGGCCTCGCCTACGACATCGCTGACCATGCGTGATTCGTGCCTCGGTTTGGGATCGAGCCGACAATCAAGCATGCACCCAGCTGGGAGACAACCCGCACGCGCCGCACACCTGTGGCGCCCCGCTATGCAGCGACCTCGCGCGCGTCCCCCTACGAAAGCCAGCGCTTGCGGCGCTTGTAGTGCTTGACCTCGCGATAGGACTTGCGCGTGCCCCCTTCGTTGAGGCCGAGGTAGAACTCGCGGATGTCGGAGTTGCCGCGCAGATCGCTTCCAGATCCTTCGAGCACGATGCGGCCGTTCTCCATGACGTAGCCGTGCTCGGCGATGGCCAGCGCTAGCGTGGCGTTCTGCTCGACGAGGAGCACCGACAGCTGCTCCTGCTGAACCAGGCGCTGTACCGTACCGAAGATCTCCTCCACCAGCATCGGCGCGAGGCCCAACGACGGCTCGTCGAGCAGGAGAACCTTGGGATTGCTCATCAGGGCACGGCCGATGGCCAGCATCTGCTGCTCGCCGCCCGACAGGTAGCCGGATTGCTGATTGCGGCGTTCCTTGAGCCGCGGGAAATACGAATAGACGCGCTCGATGCCGTTGCGCACCTTGCCGAAGTCGCGTTCGATGTGGGCGCCGGCGACGAGGTTCTCCTCGCACGTCAGGCTTTCGAACACGCGCCGTCCTTCGAACACCTGTGCGATGCCGAGTTGCGTCACGTCGAAAGGTCGCTTGCCGTGGATCGGTCTGTCTTCGAGGGTGATCGAGCCCTTGGTGATGTCGCCGCGCTCTGTAAAGAGGATGCCCGAGATCGCCTTCAGCGTGGTGGATTTCCCGGCACCGTTGGCGCCGAGCAGGGTGGTGATCGTCCCCTGCTTCACTTCCAGAGACACGCCCTTCAGGACGAGAACGACGTTGTCGTAGACGACCTCGATATTATTGATGGAGAGCATGTCGTGGGGTCCGCATGGAAAGGGAGACGGGAGGCCGGGCGGCAGCGCGACTGCCGCCCGCAACTGTCATGACATGATCGCGAAGCCGTTCACTTCTTGGCGTTCTCGTGCTCGACGTGCTTCTTCACGACGTCGCGGTAACCCTGGAACCAGTCCGTCGTCTTGACGAACTTGCCGCCCTTGACGGACCAGACCTGTACCCAGCCACCACCCTCGTGATCCTCCGCGGACAGTTTGAGCGGCGGTGCCAGGCCGTCGAGCGACGGGTCGAGCGCGGCAACGCTTTCGAAGCCTTTGCGCAGGTCCTCGCCAGTGATCATGCCGCCGTTCTTCGCCTTGATGGCATTGGCGATCGCCGCAACGTGTACCGCTCCCTGATAGACGCCGCGGTTGAAGGTGACCGTGCTCTCGAACTCCTTGCCGAGGCTCTTGCCCTCGGCCTTGAGCATGTCCTTGATCTCCTTGATCACCTTGAAGTCAGAGCCGACGCCTGCGTATTGGATGGTGTTGTAGCCCTCCGCCACGCCGAAGCCGCCGGCTGCGATGATGTCGGCTTCCGCACCGGCCCAGACTAGACCGACCATCTTGGAGAGCGGGAAGCCCTTGCCCTTCAACTCCTTGATGGCAACGGACGGTGCGCGGCCGAAGAGGTGCGCGATGACGAAGTCGGGACGGAAGCGCGAGGTGATATCGAGCACCTGGGCTGCCATCTCGATGCCCGGTGAGGGAATGCTGAACGTCCGCATCGTGAAGCCCTCGAGCTTCGCGAGTTCCTCGAGGACCGGCAACGGCTCGCGGCCCGCCGGATTGTCGAAGAACATGTAGGCGATCTTCTTGCCCTTGAGGTTCCCGCCGAGACGGTCCTTCACGAACTTCACCGCGCCACCGGTCTGCGACCAGTAGGTGGCCGCGATGGGGAAGACGTAGTTGTACTTCTTGCCGTCGGCTGCTGCCGAGGAACCGATGCCCGGCGACGTCACGGGCATCTTGTCTTCTTCGAACTTCTTGAGCAGCGCGATGAGCTGCGGCGTGCCGAAGGCGCTCGTCATCACGGCGCCTTCCTTCTTGAAGCGCTCGTGCGACTCGATCGCCGGCGGCACTTTGTACTCGTGGTCGATCTCGATGACCTTGATCTTGTAGCCCTCGACGCCGCCACGCTTGTTCACGAGGTTCATGTAGTGGTGATAGGCGGGGCACAGAACCGTGCCCACGATCTGTGTCGGACCGGTGCGGTCGCACTGGGCGCCGATCACGATTTCCTTGTCCTGGGCGAGCGCGGCCCCGCCCGACAACATGACGGCAGCGGCCAAGCCGACGCCTGACGCTCGTTTCGTCCACATGGGAACCTCCTTTGGTTTTTTCCCTGCCCTAACTTTTCTTGTCGTTGTCTCAGTAGGAGAACGGCCACGTCCTGAAGTAGTTGCGGATATTGCGCCAGAGTCGCGCCAGCCCTTCCGGCTCCACGACCAGGAAGAAGATGATGAGTGCGCCGAAGATGACGAGCCGCATGCTTGCGGCGACGGCGGACAGAGCTGCGGTATCCCAGATGTAGCCGCCGAAAGCCTCCACCATCAGGCGGATGAAGACCGGAAGCGCCGTGACGAAGATGGCGCCCAGGATCGTTCCCAGGATCGAGCCGAGCCCGCCGATGATGATCATCGCCAGATAGTCGATCGACACGACGATCTGGAAGGCCTCGTAGTTGGCGATGCCGAAATAGTAGGTGTAGAGCACGCCGCACACGCCCGCGTAGAAGGACGAAATCGCGAAGGCCAGCAGCTTGTATTTGAAGATGTTGATGCCGATGATTTCCGCCGCGATGTCCTGGTCGCGGATCGCGACGAAGGCGCGTCCGACACGACTGCGCACGAGGTTCATCGTCGCGATGATGGCGAGCACGGCGAACGTCAGTGTGAAGTAGTAGAGTTCGCCCTGCGAGCTGAGTTCGTTTCCGAAGATCTTCGGTCTGGCCACCTCCAGCGAGGCGGACGCGCCGCCCGAGATCGCCGGGGTGTGATTGATGATCCACTCAATGATCAGCTGGCTCGCCAGGGTCGCGATCGCGAGATAGGTGCCCTTGATGCGCAACGACGGGATGCCGACGAGCAAACCGATCGCGGCTGCCATCAGGCCGCCGGCCGGCAGTGTCACCCAGAAGGGCAGGTCCAGGCGCGTCGCCAGATTGGCAGCGGTATACGCACCAACCGACATGAACGCGGCATGTCCGATCGAGATCTGCCCGGTATAGCCGACGAGAATGTTGAGACCGAGCGCGCCGACGATCGCGATGAAGATCAGGTTGAAGATCGACAGATAGTACTCGTGCATCAGCTGCGGCACGATCAGGAAGAACAGCACGAGGAAAAAGCCTGCCGTGTACTTGGTGATCGGCAGCGGGAACAACGCCATGTCGGCTGCATAGGTGGTTTTGAAATTTCCGGCTTCGCGATGGAACACGGGGGAAAGCCTTTCCGAGATGCCGTTGTCAGATGCGCTCGATCTTGCGTTTTCCGAACATGCCGTAGGGCTTGAACATCAACATGATGATCATCAGCACATAGGGTGCGAAGTCCTTGGTGCCGCCGCCGACGATGGGATCGAGGTAGCCGGCCGCCAGGCTCTCCACGACGCCGACGATGAGCCCGCCCACGACCGCGCCGATGATGCTGTCGAGGCCGCCGAGGATCACGACCGGGAAGACCTTGAGGCCGACGAGGGCGAGCTGCGTGTCGACACCCAGCATGCTGCCCCAGATGATGCCGCCGAGCGCGGAGACGAGGCCCGCCATCGCCCAGGCGATGGCGAAGTAGCGTTCCACGTTGATGCCCATCGCCATCGCGACCTGCTGGTTGTCGGCGACGGCGCGCATGGCCACGCCCATGCGGCTCTTGGTGAAGAACCACGAGAAGCCGAGCAGGCACAGGATCGTCACAACCACGCCGAGCGCCTGGATCGGCGGAACCGATGCTGTCCAGATGTTGATGGAGTCCTCGGGCAGCGGCAGCGGAATGGTCTTCGTCTGCGCGCCGATCGTGATCGGCGGTAGGCCGCGCAGGATCGCGGCGAGCCCGATCGTGGCCATGATCACCGCCACCACCGGCCGCCCGAGAAGCGGCCTGAGCACGATGCGTTCGAGCGCGAAGCTGAAAACGATCATCGCCACGATGGCGAGCAGAATGGCGACCCAGAGCGGTGCCTTGGCGGCCAGGATCGTCGCCGCCACGAAGCCGGCCAGCATGACGAACTCGCCTTGCGCGAAGTTGATCGCGTCCGTCGCCTTGTAGACGAGCACGAACCCGAGCGCGATCAGCGCGTACATCATCCCGATCGAGAGACCGCTGACGATGAGCGAGAAGATGAACGGAAGTTCTTCGGAAAGCGTCATGGTCCCCCCGTCACGCAGCTCTGGCGGCAGCCGCTGCGGCTGGCACGTCGTAAATGGTGAGCTCGGTGGAGAGCTGCGTCTTGCGGCCGTCCTCGAACGTGATGTCCATGGTGACTTCGGCCGAACGTCCACCGGAATAGAGGGCGTCGATCACCGGCGCATACTTCTCTGCGACGTAGCCGCGCCGCACCTTGCGCGTGCGCGTGATCTCGTTGTCGTCCGCCTCCAGCTCCTTCTGCAGCAGGAGCATGCGGCGCACCTGTACCTTGTCGGGAAGTGTGGCGTTGATCTTCTGGATCTCCTCGATGACGAGGGACGCCACTTCCGGCTTGCGCGCCAGATCCATGAAGCTGGTGTAGGCGAGACCTTTCCGCTCGGCCCAGTTGCCGACGGTCTGAAGATCGATCGCGATCATGGCCGACACGAAGGGCTTCTCGCTGCCGAACGCGACGGCTTCGCGGATGTAGGGGCTGAACTTCAGCTTGTTTTCGATGAACTGGGGCGCGAAGGGCGTGCCGTCCGAAATCTTGCCGACGTCCTTGGCCCGGTCGATGATGGCGAGATGGCCGCGTGGATCGATGAGGCCCGCGTCACCCGTCTTGAGCCAGCCATCCTCGGTCATCGCCTCTTTCGTCGCTTCGTCCTGCTTGAAATAGCCGACGAAGACACCGGGGCCTTTGAGCTGTACCTCGCCGTTCTCCGCGATGCGCACCTCCAGCCCGGGGACCGGCTTGCCCACGGTGTTGGGGTCGGCGTCGTCATCCGTCTGGATGGCGACGAGCGCGCTCGCTTCCGTGGCGCCGTAGATCTGCTTGAGATTGACGCCGATGGAGCGGAAGAAGCGGAACGTGTCGGGACCGAGCGGTGCGCCGCCGGTGAGGCACCAGCGTGCATTGCGCAGGCCAAGCTGGTCGCGGATCGGCCCGTAGACCAGGAACTCGCCGAGTTTGTATCCGAGCGCCATCGACGCCGGCACCGGCTTTCCGTCCGTCAGCAGCAACTCGCGATCTTCCGCGAGCTTGCGGTAATGCTCGAAGACGCGGCGCTTGAGCCGGCTGGAATCGGCCGAGCGCACCTGCAGCTGCGTCAGGATCGTCTCCCAGATCCGCGGTGGTGCGAGCAAGCCATGCGGACCGAGCTCGCGCAGATCGCGCTGAACCGTTTCAGGACTTTCCGGACAATTGATCGTGACGCCGCCGATGATGGCCGCCGCGATCGACAGCATCGCATCCCCAACCCATGCCATCGGCAGGTAGGACAGCCAGTTGTCGCCCCGTTTGATGTCCTCCATGCTGAGATAGTTCTCGGCCGAAGAGATCATGTTGCGATGGCTGAGCATGCTGCCCTTGGGGCGGCCCGTGGTGCCCGACGTGTAGGCGATCATCGCGACGTCGTCGGCGTTGCCTTGCGACATCTCCGTCTCGAACGCCGCTTGCTCCTGCTTGAACAGCGTGCGGCCCATCTGCTCGACGAAGGCGAACGACTTCAGCATGGGATCGTCGTAGTCCGCCATGCCACGCGGATCCTCGAAGACGATCCACTTGAGATGCGGGAGCTGTTCGCGAAGTCCCAGGATCTTGTCGACCTGTTCCTGATCCTCAGCGACGATTACGCTGACCTCGGCATCGTTGAGGACGTAGGCGAGTTCGGTGGCAATCGAGTCCTGGTAGACCGGAACCGCCAGACCGCCCAAGGCCTGCGCGGAAACCTGAGCCAGATATAGACGGGGCTTGTTGTCGCCGATCACCGAAAGTTTGTCGCCGCGCGTGAAGCCGAGCCCTGCGAGCCCGAGCGCGAAACTACGCATCATCTCGTAGCATTGCCGCCACGAGTACGTTTTCCAGATGCCATGGTCCTTTTCGCGCATGCCCGGCAGATCCGCGTAGCGCTCTGCGTTGCGCTTCAAGAGTTTCGGCAGCGTCGAGGTGGCGGGATCGTTGGCGAGCTTTGCGACCGAGGCCGTCATTTCTTCGCTCCGAGGTAGGCTGCGATAACGGCGGGATCGGCTTGCACCTCGGCGGGCGTGCCCTCCGCGATCTTGCGTCCGCGGTCGAGCACGCAGACCCGGTCCGAGATGTCCATGACCACGCCCATGTCGTGCTCGATCAGGACCACGGTGACGCCGCGCTCCTGGTTCACATCCAGGATGTAGCGGGCCATGTCCTCCTTCTCTTCCTGGTTCATGCCCCCCATCGGTTCGTCTAGGAGAAGAACGGAAGGCTCCAGGGCGAGGGCGCGACCCAGCTCGACGCGCTTGCGCAAGCCGTAGGCGAGCGAACTGGTCGGCACCTTGCGAAGATCCTGCAGCTTCAGGAAATCGATGATTTCCTCGCAGACCTCTCGGTTGGCGATCTCCTCGCGCTGGGTGCGGCCCCAATAGATCACGCTCGAGAGCACACCCGAGCGCATGCGGACGTGTCGGCCGAGCATGAGATTATCGAGAACCGTCAAACCGCTGAAGAGCGCGATGTTCTGGAACGTCCGCGCGACGCCCATCTCGGCTATTTCGCTGGGGCGCAGGTGCGTGATCTCTTTACTACCGAGCATGATCTTGCCGGTATCGGGTTTGTAAAAACCGGAGATCATATTCAGGAGCGAGGTCTTGCCCGCTCCATTCGGTCCGATGACCGACATGATGCGCCCCTTGGGCACATCGACCGAGACCTCGGCGACGGCGGTGACACCACCGAACCGCTTCGAGACCCCTGATACGCCGAGTGCGATCGGCACGTCATGCTGCACGGTCGGGGCCTCGGCGACGTTCATGCCACCACCCCGTCGCAAGCGATCCGTTGCGCAACTGCAGATACAATTCGAGCGCGTTGGCACGAGAGCCAAAACGACATCGCGTAACCTCCCTGGCGCGCGCCGGCTTTTTGCCAGCGCATTGCGGCCTTCTGGCCGACCTTATTTTTTTGCTCCGCGTTTTTCGCGGCTCTGGTAATCGGGCCACGCCGATCTCGCGCTGTCAAGGCTCAAAGTCGTTTGCGCCCGAACGGATCCGCGAACGTCTATGCGGCGGCCGCACGAGATGCCAATCTGCCGAATGATCCGGATCCGATGGAGGGCGCGCATGAAAATCACCGATGTCACCGTCACGATTTTCGCATGGGATGAAATTCCTGCGACCCAATACGGGCGTCACACCGGCCGCTTCGTGGGCAAGAGCGATCTCGGTCTCGTCACCGTGCACACCGATGCGGGCGTGGAGGGGCACGCCTTCCTGGGATCGGCGAGCCTGCCGGGCAGCCGGGATGCAGGGCTTGTCGTGTCGATGCTGAAGCCGATGCTCGTGGGCACCGATCCGCTCGATCGCGAACAGCATTTCCAGCGCATGTGGCAGCGCTGCCGGATGCGCAATCAGCTGCGTGTCCTGGGTGCTGTCGACGTGGCGTTGTGGGATCTCGCGGGCAAGATCGCCAACATGCCCATCTACAAGCTGATGGGCGGTTTCCGCACGAGCGTGCCCGCCTATGCGTCCTCGGCGGTGCTGCCGTCGATCGAGGCCTATGTGGAGGAGGCGCAATCCTTCCAGGCGCGCGGCTGGGGCGCCTACAAGATACACCCGCCAACCGAATGGCAGACCGACATCAAGGTATGTGAGGCCGTGCGCAGAGGCGTCGGCGAGGACTATCGCCTGATGCTCGATTCCACCTGGGCCTACGAGTATGTCGAGGCGTTGCGCGTCGGCCAAGCCGTCGAGCGGTTGGGTTTCTACTGGTACGAGGACCCGCTCTGCGAGGACGATCTATCTGCCTATGTGAAACTGCGCCAGAAACTCGGAATTCCCATTCTCGCGACGGAATATGCGCCGGGTGGCCACACGGCCTACGCACCCTGGCTGATCGCCCAAGCGACCGATTATCTGCGCGGTGACGTTGCGGTGAAGGGTGGTCTCACCGCCTGCCTCAAGACGGCGCATCTGGCCGAGTGTTTCCACATGAATTACGAAGTCCACCACGGTGGCAACTCGCTCAACAATGTCGCCAACCTGCATCTCGTCATGGCGATCCGCAATTGCGAGTATTTCGAGGTGCTGCTGCCCGACGGTGCGCAGAAGTACGGCCTCGTTTCTGATATCGAGGTAGATGCCCAAGGCCTCGTGCATGCCATCGACGGGCCGGGGTTGGGCGCGCAGATCGACTTCGATCTCATTCGACGCAAGCAGGTGGCCGTTCTGAGCTGAGGCAGCCGATGTCGACCGCCTTCCCGCATCTCTTCGCGCCCATTGGCCTCGGGCCGGCCCAAGCCAAGAACCGTCTCATGCGCGTGGCGACGACCGCGAACCTCGCCGATCGCAATCGCGTGGGTCCCAGGGTGCTCGAGTTCTATCGTACGCTGGCGAAGGGCGGAGTGGGGACCATCGTGACGGAGGCGCTGCGCACACAAGCCGAGGATCCGTTCGGGCCCGGTGCGCTCGCCATCTTCGATCGCGGCGCCATTCCCGGCTTGCGGCGCATCGCGGACGTGGCCCACGCGGAAGGCGCACTGCTGATCGGTCAGCTCAACATGGGCGGGCGCCAGCATCTGGCCTCGCGCGTGGTTCCCTTCACGATCGCGCCCTCCGCCATCGCTTGCCCACGATCTGGCGGCGTACCGCATGAGCTGTCCACGCGCGAGGTGCGCGAGATCGTCGAGACCTACGTGATGTGCGCGGTGCACTGCATCGAGGCCGGCATGGACGGCGTCGAAATCCACGGCGCGCAGGGCCACCTCATCCAGCAGTTCCTGTCGCCCTTCACCAATCGACGCACCGACGCGTACGGGGGCTCCTTGGAGAACCGCATGCGTTTCGCGCGCGAGATCATCGAAGGCGTGCGACGGCGCATCGGTCCCCGCGCCGTCGTGGGATATCGCATGGGCGTCGAGGAGTTCACCGAAGGCGGGCTCGATATCGAGCAGACCGTCGAGATCGCGCGCATTCTGTGCGGCGAAGGCCTCGTCGACTATCTCTCGCTCGCGCAGGGCAACTTCAATTCCATCGAGACCCATCTGCCCGACCGCCACTGGCCGATACTCGCCTACCGGCATCTGCACGCGCGCTTCAAGCCGGTGGCGAACGGCGTGCCGGTCGTCGCCTCCACGCGCATCCAGGGCCCCGAGCAGGCCGAGGATGTTCTGGCATCCGGCGAGGCGGACATGATCGGCATGTGCCGCGCGCTCATCGTCGATCCGGAATGGCCGGAGAAGGCACGTCGCGGGCGCGCGCACGATATCCGCCGCTGTATCGCCTGCAACCAATGCTGGGCGACGATCGCAGCGGGCGAGCCGATCGCCTGTGTCACCAATCCCGTGACGGGCCGGGAGCATCTCTGGCCCAAGCTCGAGCGGGACCAGGCCGAGGTGCCGTTGAAGGTCGTGGTCGTCGGTGGCGGGCCGGCAGGGCTGGAAGCGGCCCGCGTGGCCGCCATGCGCGGCCACCGCGTCACGCTGATCGAAAAGGAGCGCCGGCTCGGCGGACGGATCGCGAGCGTGCACGAGGTGCGCCATCACGAGGAGGTGCGCAATCTCCTCGACTTTCTCGTCCCGCAGGTGGAGCGTGCGGGTGTGACCATTCGGCTCGGGCTCGAAGCGACGCCCGACATCGTGGCCGCCGAGTGTCCCGACCACGTGATCGTGGCCACGGGCGCGGAGCCTCATGCGCCTGCGCTGGCGGGCGACGGCTCGGTCCCCGTGCTGACGGCCGATGGTCCCGTCCCGCTGACGGGCATGGCGGGACGCCACGTCGTGATCGTCGACGAGGACGGCTACTACTGGACGAGCGCCGTCGCCGAGAGCGTCATTCAGCAGGGCCGAGTTCCCGTCATCGCTGCCCGTGTTTTCGAAGTGGGCCGCGAGCTGCCAATGGTCTCGCGGATCGCTTTCCTGCGCGAAGTCGACAAGGCGGGCGGCGTGCTCAAGCCGAACACGTGCGTTGCCCGCTCCTCCAACGGCGCGGTCGTGCTTGCCAGCTATCTGACGGGCCGCGAGGAGAGCATCGACGACGTGGCGGCGGTCGTCTGGGTCGGTCCCGCGCGCCCGCGCAGCGAACTTGGCGAGGCTTTGCGCGGCGCGGGGCTTGCGCCCCATCGGATCAAGGTCGTGGGTGATGCGGTGTCACCACGCCGCCTCGCCAATGCGTTGACGGAAGCACATGCCGCCGCACGCGCCATCGGGAGCCGCGCCGAGGTGCGTTGGCACGCCTCTGGCGTCGCAAGCAATTGAACCGGGGAGAGCGAGGGAAAACGTCATGGCGAGCTATTCACGAAAGACGATCACGGTCGACACCGTACTCATCGCGCTGCAGGCGGCGGTCGCGAAATCCAAGCAACTGGGCCACAAGATGTCGATTGCGGTGTGCGACGACGTCGGCGTTCTGAAGGGCAGTCTGCGCATGGACGGCGCGACCGACATGACGCGGCGGATCGCGGAGGACAAGGCCTACTCCTCGGCCACGCTCGGCGCGCCCACGCACGCGCTCTGGGATCTCGTCAAGAACGACCCGCCGCTGCTGCACGGTCTGCCCGGCTATCCCCGCGCCATCGTCTTCGGCGGCGGCTACCCCATCATCGAGGACGGCGTGGTGATCGGCGCGATCGGCGTATCGGGGGGCCACTACAGCGACGATATGGAAGTGGCACGCGCCGCATTGCAGGCCATCGGTGCACCCATCGGGTGAGATTGACGCATCAAGTCATTGTTATTGAAAACCAACATGGTTGGGCTTCCCCTCGCTGCGGAGTGAAGCCCTCTGCCACGCGGCCGGCCGGATCGCTTGCCGGGATGACGGCTTGCGTCTAACGTCTGCGCTTCGGATTCCAGCGCTCGCATGCGCCACGAGGAGACAGCCATGATCGATCTCTATACTTGGTCCACCCCGAACGGGCGCAAGGTCTCCATCATGCTCGAGGAGGTCGGGCTGCCGTACCGCGCCCATGCTGTCGATATTTCGAAGGACGAGCAGTTCAAGCCCGAATTCCTGAAGATCAGCCCGAACAACCGCATTCCCGCCATCGTCGACAACGACAACGGCCTCGCGCTGTTCGAGTCGGGCGCCATCCTGATGTATCTGGCCGAGAAGACGGGCAAGCTGTGCTCCAAGGAGCCGACGGCTCACTGGCATACCGTGCAGTGGCTGATGTGGCAGATGGGCGGCGTCGGCCCCATGCTGGGGCAGGTGCATCACTTCGTAAAATACAATAAAGGTAAGGCCCCGTACGCGGAAGAGCGCTACCTGAAAGAGGCGCACCGCCTGTATGGCGTGCTCGACCGGCAGCTCGCCCAGTCCGAGTATGTCGCCGGCGAGTATTCGATTGCCGACATCTCGATCTGGCCCTGGATTTCCCGCTTCGAGTGGCAGACGGTCGACATGACGAAATACGCGAACGTGTTGCGCTGGTACAAGGCCATCGCGGCGCGTCCCGCGGTACAGAAGGGTTACGACGTTCCCATCAAGCAGCCCGGAATTCCGATGCCATGAACCGTGAATAGAACGGTGGCATCCCAGTGAACGACATGCGGCGCCCGAAGGCG
>VFQT010004094.1_pt1 | contig 12560 bp, 7 predicted proteins | sample 3512381 | NCBI WGS metagenome assembly VFQT01 (sample SAMN10412376, study PRJNA504923) | tailings metagenome | isolation source: Relicate 2 Philex TSF3 active mining site | place: Philippines: Tuba, Benguet | collected 2017-08-29 | reverse complement strand
GGGACGGGCGGGCGGCGGGTGCGGAGGCGGAGGCGGCGGGTGAGCTGGTGGTCGGTCTCGGTGCTGGTGGCGCCGAGGAGGGGCTTGCCGTCAAGGGCGCGGAAGACCTCTTGGGCCCAGAACAGGAGGCCGCGGGCGTCCATGACGCCGTGGAAAGCGCGGAAGACGATGCGGATGGGGGTGGTCGGGAGGAAGAGGACTTCGACCGTTGGATCGGTGGCGGGGTCGAAGGAGCCCGAGAGCGCGGGGAGCGCGAAGAGGCCGTGGCCGGTCTCGAGATGCGAGCCGGTGAGCGCCCAGTCCTCGGGGCGAAGGATGCGGAGCGGTGGGGGAGGGTCGGCGACGACCCAGCGATGGGAGAGGCCCTTGCGACGGAGCGCGAGGCGGCTTCCGGGGCAGCTTTGTGATGCGCTAAGGATTGCGTACTCAAGGGCTTCCGGGGTGAGGTGGCCATAGCCCTCGATAACGAGGTGAATGCAAAAGGGAGGGTCGGCCCGACACCCGGCGAGGTAGAGGTGTTCGTTGTAGGAGATGTCTCTCGACTGCACATGGAAAGGATCGGGGAAAAGGGTTGCGTCTGTCAACGCGACCCAAGCGGGTGATAGGGGTGCCGGAACGTGTCGCTCAGCGCTGGTCAGGTGAAGGCGAGGCATGTAGAGGGACACGGACATGGAGGTGGCGAATGGCAGGCAGTCGCGGCAAAGCGAAGAAGGTGAGCGGCCTCGAAGATAAGGCGAAACGGATTGGTGAGATCTTGGACAGCCTCTTTCCAGAGCCTGCGATTCCGCTCGACCACCTCGACCCGTTCACGTTCCTTTGCGCAGTGCTGCTCTCGGCGCAGACGACCGACAAGAAGGTGAACGAGGTGACGCCCGCGCTGTTCGAGAGGGCGCCGACGCCCGAGGCGATGGCGAAGCTCGAGGTGAGTGAGATTCAAGAGCTCATTCGGGAGATCGGGCTTGCGCCGACCAAAGCGAAGCATCTCAAGGCGATGAGTCAGCTCCTCGTCGAGCGCCATGGTGGGGAGGTGCCGCAGAGCTTCGAGGCCCTCGAGGCGCTGCCGGGCGTCGGCCACAAGACCGCCTCGGTGTTGATGGTGCAGGCCTTCGGGGTGCCGGCCTTTCCGGTCGACACTCACATCCATCGGCTCGCGGAGCGGTGGGGGTTGTCGAACGGGAGCACGGTCGAAAAGACCGAGGCCGATCTGAAGGCGGTCTTCCCCGAGGACGAGTGGACAAGGCGCCACCTGCAGATCATCTATTTCGGGCGCGCCCATTGTCCAGCCCGCGGTCATCAGCCGAGAGAGTGCCCGATTTGTCGCTGGGCCCACGTCGAAACGAAGACCAAGGCGGCGCCCAAAGTGCCGACGAAGACTCGGAAGCCGCTTGCGAAGGCGAGCCTCAAGACCCCGTCGAAGGCGCCGAAGAAGAACGCCGAGCCCGCCGAGGCGAGCGCTGCGAAGACGCTCCGGGCGCGGACGCGGGCCTCACGCGGCGCAAGCTGAATGACGATTCAGTCCAGCCGACTGGACAAAACAGTCCAGCCGACTGGACGAAACAGTCCAGCCGACTGGACAAAATTGGGGCAACAAGCCTCCTTCTGCTGACACCCAATGCGAAAGCGCGACGGGTAGTGCATCCGGGTTCGTGTAAGAATCCTCAGGGTGGGAACAGCTCGCCGCTCGCGCAGCACCACGGTCGCCCGAAGAGCCCCGGGTTTGACTCCCGCCATCGAGCGGCGCGTTCGCGGGCCTCATCGACGAGCTGAGACTCGAGCTCCAACCCCTCGCGCAACGGTCTTCCCTCGAGGTCATCTGCGCGACAGACGAGCCCGTCGCGAGCTCCCCGTCCTCGCACCCTCAGGGCACACGGCCCGAGCTCGAGGAGCAAACCGAGCATTCGCTGCCACCATAGCATCTTCGCGCACTCGAGGGTTTCAGGTTCGATTCCCTCGCGCACGCAGAACACCGCCTCGGTCAAAGCAGCCTGCCCAAGAACGAGTCGCACCTTTGGCGAAGGCATCGCGAGGCGTGTCACCTCCGGAAGCCTGGCGAACTCCCCCGAGAGCTGAGCCGCGAGGTCGCGTTCCCATTGCCGCACCTTTCGCCTCTCGCTAGGCGGCACCATCAGGACCCAAAGCTGTGCGGGCGTATCCACATAGAGCGCCCGATGCTCTGGCTGAAAGACCTGCCCACATCCCTCGCACCGCCGGGCCTCGAAGGTCCCCTCCAAGATCGCCTCGCGCTCGTGTCGCAGCAGGTGGGCCTGAATGCTCTCGTATAGGTTCGCACCCTGCTCGCGCCGGCATGATGGGCATGCGACCTTGTGCGGCAAGACCTGACTCACAGCGACCATCCCCCGAACGCGAAAGTGTCGGTTGCACCGCATTCGAGCACAGCGAGTACCGAGCTCAAGGCTTCCATGGTTCTTCCCTGTGAGTGGCCTGCCCGCGCCCTTCGAGCGTGACCGTGTGTTTGAACAAGTCCTCCTTCGGTCCCGCCATCACCGCTCCCTTGGGCTGCGGGTCTCGCCAGGCCGAGTAGAACACGAGACTCCCACGCCCCTGTCCGTCGAGCTCGAGCTTCGGGCCATGCGCACCCGTGCCCGCGTTCACGTAAAGCCGATGCCCCCACCGGAGGCCCCATACAAGCCCCTTCGCCAAGTCCGACGCCTTCACCTCCGTAGGTTCCGCCCACACCCCGAGTGCATCGAGCAATTTCCCGAGCTCGTGCTTCATCGAGAAGGCCTCTCCGCTCGGCAGCGCCCACCCGCGCACCCGCGCATCTCCCTCGTAGGCCTCCATGGCCCACGCTCGCCCGAGCCGTCCCTGACGCTCCGCCCCCTCGAGCCTCGAGGGTGTCACCGTCAGGGCTTCAGCCCCACGACCGAGCGCCTGCGCAGCGAAGTCCCGAAACCCCTGCCTCGCCGCCTCGAACCCCTGCTGCTCACTCATTGGACCTTCCCCTGCGTTCGCGTGTCCATCCTGGTGCGTGGGCCCTGCCACCCCCACTGTCCTGCTCGCATCCTCGTCGCTTGGCACCTGCGCATCACGCGTGTCGCCTCCGCCATTCGGCGAGGTCTCGCCCGCCACCTGCTGCGCCGAGCATGCGCATAGATATACGCACACCGTCACCCACCATCGCCGTCTCATCGCTCCTCCTTCCGCTGACCGAAGGCCGGTGGCCTCACATCGCGCGTCAGCGGCCGGGGTTCCCGGAGCGCTTGCCGACCGACGCGCCTGATGGCGCAGGAGAACCGCCGCCGCCACCCGCAGGGGCATGGTTGCGTTCATGGATGTTGGTCTTGATCCAGTCGCGCCAGGCGCCGTTGCGAATGAGGCGTCCATACTGCGCTTCAGGTACCCCTGGTGCTGCCTCCTCGTAGTACATCGTGTAGGTCTCCGCGAAGAACTCGGCGGGCGCGTACAGGCTGTAGTTCGACACGCGGTCGGCCACGATGGAGTCGTTGTGGTACATGAACGTCTTGTACCAGAAGCTCACCGTGAACTTCTTGCCATTGGACGCGTGGAAATTCGTCGGAGCTTGAAAGAAGTTATCGCCCAACGACAGGCATGCGGAGGCCGCATCGATGACCCCGACGCCGCGATAGAACTCGCGCTTGAGAGGGTGGTCGTCGGCGACGGAGTTCTCGAGGTCTTGGGTGCGGTTCTTCACGGCATCGACGATCGCATCGCGGATCTGGTTCTTTTCGTCCTGTGTCAACACGACGCCGCGGCTCGCGCCCCAGGGGTCGCTCATCGCGGCGGCCCAGGTGTCGAAGTCTGCGGCGTTCGCGTCGCCCGTGCCGACCCACCATCCACCGAGCCCCTGGGTGAAGCCTGTGACGCCGCCAAGTGAGGTTTCGACCGCGTGGGCAATCTCGTGACGGACAGTGGCAGCGAGCCAGTTCACCTCGCGCACGGCGGTGTCATCGTCGGGGGTGACCTCCGCACCGAACTCGTGCTTGTGGGCAAGGGCGCTATCGAGTTTGTAGGTGTTGCCTGCGATGGACGTGATCTTGGCGGTGTCCTTGAGCGCGGCGTCCTTCCGGTCGATGGCCACGGTCTCTTTCTCTTTGAAGCGGTAGGGCTCCTCGACCTCGATTTCGGTGGCGCCGGGGGTGGCTTCGTCGGTCAGAATCGTCCCGTGACCCATCGCGATGGTCGACTTCGTGTCAGCGTTCTGCCCCACGATGAAGTTGGTGCCGTCCCAGGCCGCCCGGTCGCGGAGATCTGCGCTGTTGGTGAGTTGGAGACCCTGCCAGACGCCGTTGCGGGTGTCCTGATCGGGAAGCGACTTCATCTGTTGGTGGATGTGGCGGATGACCTCCGGGTCCCATCGGCGAGCCCCATCCACACGGCTCGAGCTGACGTTCCAGTAAGCTTCGAAGGCCCAGAGGACGTGGTTCGTGCTGGTGCTTGTGGCAATGATGGATTCGAGGCTCGGAATCGTGATGGCCACCCCCACGCCGATGCGGTTGGGGTCTGCTCCAAGTGCGGCTCGATTGCGTTGGTAAATCGCGGGCCAGAGGTTGGGTTTTTGGTACACCCGGCCAGCGAGTCCATAGAGAGTGTCTCCGCGAACCGTCGTGTAGGGCTGGTCAGCGTCGCGAATGGCGTTGGGTGCAGGTGCGGCAGCCGGTGCAGGATCGGCCTTCGAAGCGGCCGCCGCGACATCGGCCGTCGCCGCGCCTTCGCCTTCTTTCTCGAATTGGACAAAGCGGCCGAAGAAGCCTTGAGCACTTCCGGAATGCTTGGACACCGCCCCTTCCCGGTCGGCTCGTTTCTGCACCCCCCCAGCGGACGACGCCCCCGAGAATCGTCCAAGCAGGTCTTCGGCCGATTGCCCCTGGACGACCCGGGAGGCGACCTCATCGGCGTGTTGTTCGTACCGATCGCCGGATTGTCCGACCCCATCGCGGAGCGAGACCCCGGCCCGTTGTTGGACGACGTGTGCCGCCTCATGAGCGGCGGTGAACAGGTCCGGGCTGTTCTTGAAGGCGACGTGGTTGCCCGAGGCGTAGGCCATCGAGCCGATTGCACGGTTGGCTTCGCGCGCTTCAGCGCCGGTATGGGACTGGATGCTGCTGATGTCATGGCCGCCGAACGAGGCCTGGATCTTGTCGAAGAATGGGAGTTGGCCACCGCCTCCGCGGGTGCCGCGCTCGGCGGCAGCATGAATTCCCGAGGCTCCCTGATTGGACGGGCCAGCGGATTCCATCTGGACGTTCGCGGTCGACGTTCTCAGTGCTGCGTCCCCGTACAGTTCGTGGTTCGCATGCGCCACCGACTGATGGACCTGGGTCACCGCATCGTCGAACGCCTTTAGCTGAAGCGCGGGTGCGGTGTCGGCCACGCTGAGCTGATCGACGGTGAGGCGTGTTGACGTTGGAGCCTCTTGCCGAGCAGGAGCATTTAGCTCACGACGCTGGGTGCGGGACGCGTCGAGGTCTTCGCGTCTTGCCTGAGCCTGTCCCTTCGACTCGCTTGCTCGACTCATCGCGTCCTCCTGCCCAAGACCAGCGTGGCTCACGTGCCGAGGCGACCAAAGATGGGCCGCCCGGTCTGAGTCTGTTCGGAACGCTCAGGATGGGTGCGTTGGCCCAAGCGTTGAAATGACATAGTCGAGGGTGCTCGAGCAGAATGTCAAGCCGCCCGTTAGTAAGGGCTTCTGCCTGCTTGCGAACGCTTGCCCAGCGCTCAGCTTGACAGCCCGACCAGATATCATGTTGTCACTGCCATGGCTGAAATCACACCCTGTCCCAACTGCAATTCGCCGCGAATATCCGTTTTGCCCGAGGCCTCCATCGAGGCGTTCTGGCTTTCACGTCCTAGCGTTCCTTCGTCACTCTTGAACCATTCTCTCAAAGTCGGTATCCACCTCTGCACGGCTTGCGGTGGAATGCGCTTTTTCGCTCGCGATCCCGCCGCGATGCGAGCGTCGTTTGGACGCCTCGGTGAGGACCACGAGGCCCAGGCGCCCCGCTACCCTGGAGATGCCGATTGTTGAAGCTCGATGGCTACAGGGTGGAAACGCGTCTCGGCGCGGGCTCGCAAGGCGAAACCTTTGGCGCCATCGAAGAGGCGACCGGACGGCGCGTCGCCATCAAGCGCCTGCGCATGGCCGAGGTCCCGGACTGGAAGGCGGTCGAGCTCTTCGAACGCGAAGGTCAGGCGCTCGCAGGTCTCCACCATCCCGGGATGGCAAATCAGCTTGGCGCCTTCGCGCGACCAGCACCAGGCGGTGGCGAGGACTTCTTCCTCATTCAGGAGCACATTGACGGCGAGAGTCTCGACCGAGCCCTCGAGCGCGGCGAGCGCTGGTCTGTAGACGACCTCCGCGCTTTCCTATTGTCTCTCGCGACGACCCTCGCCTACCTCCACGGACGTAATCCCCCCATCGTCCACCGGGACCTCAAGCCGTCGAACATCATGCGTCGCAAGACGGGTCAAAGTCCGTATGTCCTCATCGACTTCGGCGCCCTCCAGGTGATGACCCCGCTCGTGCGCGAGGAGGGCGGCTCGACCATCGTCGGGACTTCGGGCTACATGCCCCCGGAACAGCTCCTCGGCCGCGCGCTCCCCGCGAGCGACCTCTACGCGCTCGGGGCGACGGCTGCCCACCTCCTGACGGGCGTTCATCCGTCGCGCCTGCCGCTCTCGCGCCTCCGCATCGATTGGCGCTCCGCTCTGCCCCGCGGGGTGGTCGTGCCAAAGTCGCTTGCGTCCATCCTCGACCGCCTGCTCGCTCCCGCGGTCGAAGACCGGTTCAAATCGGCCGAAGAGGTCCTCGAAGCGCTCCGGCGCAAGACTCCCTCGCCTGCTCGGACGCCTCCGAAGATGCCTGTCGAGAGGAAGACCCCATCCAGGTCGGCTGTCCCAAAGGTCGGGGGCGGCCCGAGGCGGGTGCTCTGGTGGCTGGTCGGGGGCGGCCCGAGGCGGGTGCTCTGGTGGCTGGTCGGCGCGGCCATCATGGCGGCTTTCGTAGGTTGGAGAATCCAGTCGGAGCTCGATTACGCAGCACTCGAACAAGCCTACACCGACGCTGTGACCGCGAGGCAGGAGCACGTCGAACGCTGGCGTGCATCGACGCGGTTGCTGCCGACGATTCAGGACCTCGAGAACGACGAGGCCTTTACCCGCATGCAGTCGATGGGCACCTACGACCCCGGGTCTCACCGGATGGATGCTGGACGCGTCGTCGAGAGGGTCTCACTTCGTTCCCGTCACGACATCGAGCAGCTCCTCGCAGTGGGACGACTTCCGGAGGCTGCAAAGTCCGCCCTGTCGAATTGGCTCTCCGCGGAAGCGCAGCTCGAACCCGCGGTGCGCACGATGGCCGAATATCTCGACGATGGTTGGAAGGATGACAAGCGCGCTGCTCAGAAAGACCTCTGGCGCGAGGTCGAACTCAAGCTCGAGGCACGACGCGAAGCCCTCGGGCGCGTGCGCAAGGAGGTGCTCCCAGCCGTCCTCGGGGCGATTCGGGACCTGCAGCGAGGTCATGAGGTAAGTCATGGTCGTGACGACGTGTGGTGGCTCATCGAGGTGTGGTTCGGAGCGCACATGCTCGTCGATGAAGTGCTCGCCTCCTCGGGCTCGCGGAGTGATGGCGTCATCGAATATGACCTCATCGCATCCCGTTCGCGACTCCTCGGCCTCTTCGAAGCCGCTCCCGCCGCACTGAAGAAGTCGACGCGCCCGCTCGCCCGTCGCCTCGAGCAAGCTGGAGCGTACGGAAACCGCCCGGCCGGAGAAATATCGGAGGTCAGCTCTGCAAATCTCCGACTCGATATGCTCGAGAGTGACAAAATTCCCATGTTGCCGGTCCTGCCTCCGCGCCCGTCAAAGTGATTCGCGGCAAGTCACCAGTCCAGCCGACTGGACAAAACAGTCCAGCCGACCGGACGAATTTCCGGTCCTCCCGAGCTTGGGCCCGAACGCCAACAGCTCGTCCTAGAGAGCAGCCGGTCGCTGCACCAATCCCTCCGCTCTCGTCGTGGCGGACTCGCGGCACGACTCAACGCTCCTCGCCAGGTTCTTGTCGCGAAAACGTTTTGGTGTCTTTCTGGTTCGTCATCAATCGCGTCAGAGACATAGACATAGTCGCGGTACTGTTCAGAGCTATCGGGGCGGTTTTGAATACTCTCTCGTCGTGCTATGGCGAGGTCGTCACCACCCCGGAGGCCCCATGCCAGACCATACCCGAGAGCGCGATCTCGTCCTCGCCCCGAATGAGTTTGCCTTCATCTCCGACCAGACGAAGGGCAACATCAACGTCTACGTCGGGCCCTACAAGACGAGCCTCGCGAACACCGACCAGCCCGTCGTCTTCAACGACCGCAGCAAGAAGTTCGAGCGCTGCAACCTCGACCAGGCCATCCAGGTCTTCCCGACCGCTCCCGAGGGCTGGTACATCGTCCTGAAGAACCCGCCACGCGACGCGAAACCGCCGAAGACCGGCACCGTCAACGGCCTCAACGAGCTCGACGTTGGCCGCAAGGTGAACCTGCCCGGCCCCATCTCGTTCTCCCTCTGGCCCGGCCAGATGGCCCGCGTCATCCAGGGCCATCGCCTGCGCAGCAACCAGTACGTACTCGTCCGCGTCTATGACGCCGCCGCAGCGCTCGCCAACTGGTCCCAGGTCGTCATAAAAGCCGGTCCGCCGCCCGCCGACCTCGCCATCGGCACGACGCTCGTCATCCGCGGCACCGACGTCGCCTTCTACATCCCGCCGACCGGCGTCGAAGTCGTCCGCGATGCCGCCGATGAATACGTCCGCGACGCCGTCACGCTCGAGCGCCTCGAGTACTGCATCCTCCTCGACGAGAACGGCAACAAGCGCTTCATCCAGGGGCCGGCCGTCGTCTTCCCCGAGCCGACCGAGACCTTCGTCGAGCGCCAGGAGCGCCGCAAGTTCAAGGCCATCGAGCTCAACGAGAACAGCGGTCTCTACGTCAAAGTCATCGCGCCCTATTCCGAGAACGGCCAGTCCTACAAGGTCGGCGACGAGCTCTTCATCACTGGCCGCGAGACGATGATCTACTTCCCGCGCCCCGAGCACGCGGTCATCAAGTACGGCAAGGACGAAATTCATTACGCCATCGCCATCCCGAAGGGCGAGGGGCGCTATTGCCTCGACCGCCGCACAGGCCAGGTTCGGCTCGTTCGCGGTCCCGTCATGTTCCTCACCGACCCGCGCACTGAAGTCATCGTCCGCCGCATCATCGACCCGCGCAAAGTGGCCCTCTGGTTCCCCGGCAACCAGGAGGCCATCGAGTACAACCGTCGTTTGCTCGAGGTCGCTGCGGGTGCCGGTGGCGCCACCGAGTACGTCGCCGACGCCGCCGTCGCTGGCAAGGGCACGAGCGCTGCGTCCGAGGCCCCCGCACCGGCCATCGTCGGAGATGATTTCCAGCGACGGACGAACTACACACCGCCTCGCACCATCACGCTCGATACGAAATACGACGGCGCGGTCACCATCGTCGTCTGGACGGGCTACGCGGTCCTCGTCTCGAGCAAGAGCGGCCCGCGCCGCGTCATCGTCGGGCCCGATACGTCGCTCCTCGAATACGACGAGACCCTCGAGCCGATGGAGCTCTCGACGGGCACGCCAAAGACCGATGACAAGCCGTTCAAGACCGTCTACCTGCGCGTCCTCCACAACAAGGTGTCCGACCTCGTCGAGGCAGAGACGCGCGACCTCGTGAAGGTGCGCGTCAAGGTCTCCTACCGCGTCAATTTCGAGGGCGACCCGAACCGCTGGTTCAACGTCGAGAACTACGTGAAGTTCCTGACGGACCACACCCGCTCGCTCATCCGCAACGCGCTGAAGAGGGTCGGGGTCCAGGAGTTCTACGCCGATCCCATTCGCTTCGTCCGCGACACCGTCCTTGGGCCCCACGAAGAAGGCAAGCCGCGCGCTGGACGTCGCTTCGAAGAGAACGGCATGCGCGTCTACGATGTCGAGGTCCTCGCGATCGACATCGGCGATAGCACGATTGCCGGGCTTCTGACCGACGCGCAGCACGCGGTCGTCAAGCAGACCCTCGAGCTCGAGGCACAGCGTCGGCGGGTCGACCTCGTCCGCGCCACCGAGGCGCTCAAACGCGAGGTCTCGCAACAGGAGGCGACCACACGACAAGAGCAGCTTGCGCTAAACCAGGTCGAGATCGAGAAGCGCCGCGACGTGACCCTCGCCGACCTCGCGGCCGCAGCAGCAGCCTCGACCGCGAAGCTCGATGCGCGCCTCGCCGAGCAGCAGGGACTCGACACCGTGCACTCGGCCGAGCTCGCGCGTCAGAAGGCCGCGACAGAGGCCGAGGCGCAGGCCGAGCAGCGAAGAATCGACCAGAAGCTTCAGCAGCTCGCAGCCGAGGTCGAGGCGGTGGTCAAGAAGGCCGGCGCCGTATCGCCCGACCTCATCGCCGCGCTGCAGGCCTTCTCGGACCGCGCCATGGTCGAGCGCGTCTCGGCCTCGATGGCCCCGCTCGCGATCCTTGGCGGCAAGAGCGTCCAGGACGTCATCGCTGGTCTTTTGCGAGGCACGGCCCTCGAACGGGTGCTGCTGCCCGCACCTTCGGGCTCGGGAGAGACGCCGCCGTCGTCGTGAGTCTGGTCTGAGGCTTCGTCAGCGTTGGTCTTGTTGACGACCGAGAGCACAACACGGTCCGGGCTTTGGTCCGGATCGCACTTCACGCCACGCTGAGCGCCGCCTCGAGGAGCGTCCGCGACAGCAGCGGGCGATTCGAGACGGCGCTCAGGCTCGACTCGAGGATGCGGGCCGTCGGTCGGAGACAATGGTCCGGAAGCGGCACGAAACGGCCCGAGCGCCAGGACTCGAGGACGAGGCGCGCTTCTGTGGGAAGTTCCGGTAGCTCGTCAAAGGGCGGCAGGATCCCGTGCATGTCGAGGACCCTCAACTCGAAGAGCAGCAGCAGGGACTCGTGAACCTTCTCGGTCGGCTTGTCGAGGTGATGGAGGGCGCGCGACAACAGCGAAAAGAGGCCTTCTTCCGTGGCCCAGTCGGGGACGAGGTGAAGGACGACCTCGCACATCGCAGAGGCGAGCGCGGTCCTCAGCAGGTCCCCCTTGATGACCGCGAAAGGGACGTCCATGGCAATCTCGGACAAGGTCGCGAGGTCGTCGCTCCCTTTCGAGCGCAGGCGGACGTGCACCGCGGTCAGCGGCTGCAGAAGGGAGGTGCGCGGGCTCTTACCCCGACCGCTCGATTTTCGAGCGAATTTTGCAAAGGCCGGGACGAGCTCGTCGCTATCGAGGAGCAGCCTCACGATGCGGTCATCGCGCGAGTCGGCGGCTGACAGCACGATGGCGCGAGCGTCGCGCTCGACGAGCCCGCTCATGTCGGTCTCATCGAGGGACGGTCAGGTGGAGTGCCATCGGGATCGACACGCCGAAATAGAGTGCGACCCCGATGAGGTCGAGGCTCGTCGTGACAAAGGGGCCTGTCGCGACCGCGGGGTCGACGCCGAGGCGCGCGAGGACGAGGGGGACGAGGGTGCCAATCGTCGAGGCGAGCGCCATGCCGATGGCCATCGAGAAGCCGATGGCGAGTCCGTCGGTGGGCTCGTTGCCCATCGCGGCGGCAACCCCTCCAACGATGAGCGCATAGAGGAGGCCGAGGGTGAGGCCGACGGCGAGCTCGCGACGAAAGGCTTCATAGCCGCGACCATCGTTGATTTGGCCAAGCGCAAGCCCGCGCACGGTGACCGTCGCCGACTGGGTGCCAACGTTGCCGGACATGCCGAGGATGATCGGCAGGAAGAGGGCAAAGAAATGGTGAGCCTCGAGGGTCGATTCGAAGGCGCCCATGACAGCGGCCGACATGAGGCCACCGATACAGCTTGCGAGCAGCCAGGGGAAGCGAGCCTGGACGTGGGTGAAGAAGCCTTCGTGTTCGGTCACTGGCGCGCCTGCGCCGGCCATCTTCAGGAGGTCCTCCTGGGCCTCTTCTTCGAGGACGCCGATGACGTCGTCGACCGTGACGAGACCGAGGAGGTGGTTCTGTTCGTCGACGACGGGGACCGCGAGGAGACCGTAGTCCGAGACGAGGCGCGCGACCTGCTCCTGGTCGGTATCGGGCGAGACCGTGATGAGGTCGGTCTCCATGAAGTCGCGGATACGGCGATGGGGTGGGGCCGTGACGAGCTTTCTCAGCGAGAGCACGCCCACGAGCTGCCCGTCGCCAGCGACGACATAGATGTAATTCGCCATCTCGATGTCGTCGGATTTTTCGCGCAGGGCGATGAGCGCCTCTTCCGCGGTCGTCTCTGCGGGGAGGGCGACGAACTCGGGCAACATGATGCCGCCCGCGGTGTCGTCCTCATAGGCCATGAGCTCCTCGACCTCCTCCTTTTCGCGCGTGCCGAGCACGTCGAGGACCGCCTGTTGCTGCGACTCCTCGAGGTCGGCGAGGATATCGGCGGCGTCGTCGGAAGCCATCTCGCCGAGGATTTCTGCGGCTTCGGGAGGGGGCAGCGGGTCGAGGACGCGCTTGCCGAAGGGCGCCTGCATGTGGACGATGAGGTCTGCTTTACGCG
>VFQT010004090.1_pt1 | contig 12570 bp, 13 predicted proteins | sample 3512381 | NCBI WGS metagenome assembly VFQT01 (sample SAMN10412376, study PRJNA504923) | tailings metagenome | isolation source: Relicate 2 Philex TSF3 active mining site | place: Philippines: Tuba, Benguet | collected 2017-08-29 | reverse complement strand
ATTCTGCAAGCGACTCCCGAATCTCTGTTTTCTTTTCTAGACGACCATCGAAACCCCTGTCGCGATGCTCTCGTTCAACAAATGCTTGCTGCTTTTTCCACTCAACACCGAATGGAGGGTTCGCAAGACAGTAGTCGAAGTATTTTCCGTGGTGACCGTCATTAGTTAGGGTGTCTCCCCACACCATGTTCTCGATGTCTTGACCCTTGATCACCATGTCGGCCTTAGCTATCGCATAGGACTCGCCATTCAGCTCTTGACCAAAGAGTGTAAGGCTTGCTTCGGGGTTCAAGTTTCGGATGTAGTCATCTGCCACCGAAAGCATTCCACCGGTGCCCGCAGTGGGGTCGTAAACGCTACGCACAACACCAGGCTTGCTCAGGATCTCGTCATCAGTGGCGAACAGGAGGTTCACGATAAGGCGAACAACGTCACGCGGGGTGAAGTGCTCACCAGCAGTCTCGTTTGATGCTTCAGCAAACTTTCGGATTAGCTCCTCGAATATGAGTCCCATCTCTACGTTTGAAACGGTTTCTGGGTGAAGGTCGATCTGGCTGAACTTCTGGGTGACTAGCAAAAGTAGGTCATTTTCATCCAGCTTGTTAAGTTGGGCCGTAAATTCATAGCGCTCAAAGATGTCTCTAACGTTTGGCGAGAATCCATCGATGTAGGAGACCAGGTTTGCCCTGAGGTTTCCCGTGTCACCGGCAGCGCGTTTTAGGTCATAAGGAGATGTGTTGTAGAACGAATAGCCGGAAGCCTGCTGAAGCAAAAAGTCAGCTGCAGGCGCTTTTCCATGCTTCTTGTATGCCTCAAGCACGTTGGCTTTAGTGGCTTCTAGAGCACTGTCAAGTCGACGAAGCACTGTGAAAGGCAAAATGACCTTGCCATAGTCAGCCTGTTTGTAGGTACCTCTTAGAAGGTTGGCGATAGTCCAAATGAATGCCGCATTGTTCTGATCTGCCATGACTCCCCTAACGGACTAGCCGTTTTCCATGATTGTTTCTAGGTTACCTTCGAGATCGGACATGGTGGCTCCCCCTGCATCGGACACAACGGGCAAAACTGCCTTACTAATTGAGCTTTCGCAACGTAGGCACCAGAAATTACCCTCACCTCCTACCATGTAGACATCGAAAGCCAAATCTCTCAAACGGGGCAAATGATTCTCATAGGGGCATTGTTGCCTAGATTTTCAATCGAACTACAAAGTTATCCACAGCCCTCAAGAGACTGAGATGCCACCCGCAAAAGAAATAAGCCTCTGTTGCTTATGTACAAAAACTAAGGCCTTCTTATCATTAACACTTTTTGCCCACAAGGTACTAAGAATTACCTAGGTCAGCAGAGCATTCTCTGGGAGGAGAGGGCCTAATCCTTGCTCCAATACCAATCCACATCGAATTCGGTCCAGGCATGGGGCAGTTCTGGCACATGCCAGTAGAACTCCTCTGCGAGAAGTTGCGGGACTAGCCGCCTTGCATTATCCACGGTTATATCAGTAGCACAAATTCCAAGATCTGGTCCGGGTAAATCGTCCTCTCTCAGGGAATAGGTGCCAGCCGAATTGACCTGGTGAACGTTGCCCCCGAGGAATTCATTTCCAACGCTCACGCTAATCGAGCCATCGAGTTCCAGGTAAATGCTGCCGAATGGTCGGTAATCGTAGCGGCTGTAAAAACCAGCCCAACTCTCGCAGCAGCAATCCTCGTCTTCATCCGAAAGTCTGCACTCGTTAGGAGGGGAGACTCTTATCTCACCGATGAATCCTTCCTTCAACGCATAGCAGATTTCCTCATAAAGCAAATCACCCAGTTGCTGCCTTGAATTGGATGTAGGCGGATCGCCTTCGAGTTGTATCAGTTCAAGTTTCTCAGGCTCGTTTTTATTCGTAGTTATATTTCGGCTCGTTAAGCTCCGGCTTCTTGGGCACTATAGCCCAGTAATTTATTAGTCAAGCCCCCATTGGCAAACCTGCCCAGTTCCGTCCGTTTCCGCCCATTGAACGGAATCTAAACGGAAATTTTCTTGGAACGTCTCATTCGTTCTCTTGCCAAACAAGACGAAGGGGCCGACCGGGTTGCTCAACAATCTCTCGGTTCATGCGCATGAGATTGAGCCGTGCATTGTAGATCTCAGAAATCAACTGGGAGGCAGGGGACTTTGAATGACTCTTGTCAGCGCGATTTTGTCTAATTTCCCAATCTCGCGGATTGTTTTCCACGATAGCCTCAGCTATTTCCTTTACGGTAAAAGCAACTCCTGGGTTGCTTCTAAGAAGATCTCTAACATGCGACGTGGTCCTGAACATCTAGCCCTTCACCTGCTCAAATGCCAAAGGTAGCCAGTTGATTCCGTTGAGGATACTCGCCTTGATGGGTCGTTTTTCATCCCAAAAAATGCTCGCCCGGAGCACCTCTTGGTACTGCTCCGATTCGAGTTTCTCTAGGGCCTCCTCTGCCTCAACTAGAGTCTCAAAGGAAATGGTGTATACGGTGTCGTCTACCTGAACTGGCTTACCGTCCTGGGGCACTAGAAGCCTGAAGTTGACGGATTTGTAGAGACCGCTAATGGCAATTTTGAATGGTAGGAAGCTGTAATCTCCTACTCCAAAAATAGCGAAATCAGGTTTTCCTTTGTAGATCGAGCTTTTTCTCTGCGCAAAATAGCTCTTGTTCTCCTGGAGGTACCTCCAGAGTTTAGGTGCAGTGAGTTCGAGAGAATCGGTTGGCTCCCCGACCGCTTTTTGTGTAACAATCACAGCCCTTTTACTAATAATCCGGCCGTTCGCTATGTCTGAGCTTTTGAGAAGCGGAAAGATGTAGTCGTCTTCTATGTCGACAACTGTCCCAAAACCGTTGTACAGGCGCCCGTCTTCAATCTTCAGTTCCATCACCTTTGAACAATCGTGTTTTAGCCCTGAACGCCATTTCTGGGGTGGCTGAGTCATTAAGGGATGGCCGAGGCGGATTGAGGCAGGATTCTCGATCAACCGATCGCCTGAAAAGCCAATAGTTCTTGGATTTGAGTCAAGAAAGCCCGAGAATACCTCGGCAGTGATTGCTTTTGGCTCGCCGTCGCCCCAAGACAACAGGAAAAGGCAAGCATCAACACTCACGTTGAAGACTGATTTACTCTCGATTGAAACAATGGCCGCTTCCCGAACTGGAAGAGCTGATTTATGCGCGTAGGTCAGGATTTTTCGGGCCACACTTGTTTTAACGAGAAACGCCATTGAGGCTCTCTTTTTTCGTGCGGCTTCAATGAGCTTGATAAGGATCCACTCGGAGATGTCAAAATTGGAATTACCCGTGATTGCGTCAAATCCTCGCAATCCTTGAAAGTTGGACTTTTCAGGAAGGTTTGAAAATCCATTTGAGCCCTGCACCGAATTTGTTACCCAAGGCGGGTTCCCAAAAATGAGGAGGGGCTCGGGCAGGTCTCTTAGTCGATCGACCCAATCCGTTTGGAAGAAATCAGACACTTCAATTGTCGACGAGGTCGATAGCGACGCGAGCCTTTGGCGCGCGGTCCTCACGTGTTCTGGATTTAGTTCGTAACCCTGCAAGGTGAACTCGTGATGGAAACTAGAGACCAAGGCTTCGAGGAAGGCCCCTTCCCCGCAGGTGGGTTCGATAGCGTGGGAAAAATCCACTCCTCTAAGTTTTAAGAAGGTCATTACTTCATTGGCGAATTCTAGAGGGGTTTGAAAATCCCCGAACTCAACAGCATCCATCTACTGGTGCCTCTGCCTGTGCACTAGATGAACGCCCTGAACTTGCCCCGCCTTTTCAATAACGCGACCGTATTGGAGACGCCACTGAAGAGCATTGGAAATTGTTAGGTACCCCTGCGAAGGCGGGGAATCTAAGATTTCTCGGGCAATGTTCCTCATCTCGATCTCATCTAGTGGAAGATTGCGCTCGATCATGAAACCGACTAAATCGTCTTCATTTCCCTCTTGTGAAATGATTCGACTAATTCCGGTCGTCGTCTGAAAGTCAGCGGTTCTGCTCGAGTCAACAAAGACGGTGTCAAGGATCTCAAGCCTTGCTGTCCTTTGACTTTCGTTGTCTGTTTTGTCGTAGACAAAAACTAAAAGGTGGTAACCCAAGCCAAATATTTTTTGTCTCCCGGAACGGAAAGGAGATGACGATTGGGGTTGGCGAACACTAGTCACTTTAATGTCCACATCAAGACTTGGAAAATCAATACCATTCGCAGAATTCCCTAAGTGAAATTCATACTTTTGACTCAAGAGGGAGCGGAACTTATGTTCGATGTAAGTACCGACCGCTTTTCCGTCAGTAACCCCAAACAGGTCAGGATTTGGGTGATCAGACTCGCTCGCCGAGAATTTTGCTGCCTCCTCAATGAGGTTTTCGAGCGTTAAAGTGGCCATAGCCAAAGGTTAGCAAAAGAACATCATTTGCAATTGCTAACCTGTCAACCAGAACGACATTTGGAGGGTTGGTGATGAGGGTCATTGCCGAGCAACAGTTCCAGCACCTTGGAGTCCTCACAATCTTGTTTGACTTAGATGACGACGTTTCAGCCATAATCGAACTCGCAGGCGGAGAGTCGATCATTCTGGATGGGCCGAGTCGCTATGCATCGCTGTATTTGCATGCCGATGACCTAAGTAAATTGAACTTGGAAGTGCCTTCATTTGGGCAAGAAGATTTCGATGACAAAAACGTTTCGCCAAAACCCTCCGCGTTTGAGTTTCGTTGGCGAGGTTTCTGGGGCTACACAAAGGCTCCTGTGCTATCCCCGAAAATTACTGACGTGATGTCTTCGTTGGACAGGGCAAGGTTTTACCCGATTTTTCACCTACCCATAGAACTCGAGAATCAAAATGAGGTTTTATTGGGCGAAGTGGAATCCTAAACACGCCCCAAATAGGTGCGCGACTCCCTCGAACTCGTTCAAATATCCGTACCTGCTTAGCATTAACAATATTTGGCAACAAGGTATCTTTATCATCCCCACCAAGCTGCACGGTTGATTACAGGTGACCTATGGCGAGCGCCGACGAATGTCCAAAGAAGTTGAATGTACGAAAAACATGCGTTGCCATTCATTAAGAACAACAGTGATTAAGGTACTTCTTTGCTTATAACGTGGTTGTGAAAGTGTGCTCTCCATCTCTGTATGTCCCGAAACGGGCTTCTAGTTCCCAAGATTTTCGCCGGGGAACACCAAGCGTCTCAAGGACACGGCACATTTCCTCCACAACCTCATGAATGCCCCATGTGGGATAAATTCGCCATACGCATGCATATTTCATGCCTAAGCGATCGTTGTGAATTTGCCATTTCAGCGCATCAATTTGGCCCAATTTAGGAAAGGAGAGGTAACCAGGGATCTCATCTCTTGAGTAGTAGATGGTCACTGTAAGTGTTGGTTCAGTTCTATAAATGAGCAGGCTCAGGCCATTTCTTGCCAGAGTGGTTGGAACCTGGACTGCGCAAGAGTTCTCGTGAGACTGACTCAGTCGTGTCAGAATCCGATTTAGTTCCAACATCAGTGGCTGGGAGGTCTCCCCCCGCAGCCAATTAATTACTTCGTTGATGTTCACTTACTGAGCCTCCTTCGTTGCAATATCTGTAAAGGCAGTCCTCACAAAGAAGAACGTTCTTTTCATGTTCGTTGACGATCCTTAGCGTGGGACGTCCCCGCTTTAAGCGCACAGGCCCCACTTGTTCCCAATTTGTGCACCCTCGAATGCAGCACCCCCACCGCACGAGTCGCACCAGATTTTCGCCCTGAGACACTAAGTCTTGTATTCCTGTAGTTAGTGCATGAGCTTCATGAGGTCCTTTGGTCGCCTTGTAGAAGTACCTAACATCAGAAACCCAGAGGACGGGCTCTGGTCTTGAGCAAGTGCAAACGCGCGGGCCAACAATGCAATAGGTGCCGAATTGATGCGCGGATGAGGGGTGTCCGCAAATACAGATCTCTCCGGGAACGGGATCCGTAGATGCAGTTGCCCCTAGCCAGTGATTGACGAGGTGCCTTGATACGCCAAACTTGACAGGCGGTTGACGGTAGAACATTTTGTCACTCACTGTTTCTTCTTGTGATGGTCTCCAATCTCTCCAATCGAAACTAATCTCACTAGAGTTAGCTATTTTTGGAGAAAAATCCCTATTCAATAAGGAAATCAGTTGCGATTGGAGAGATTGGAGTTCCGTTTGAATTTCCAAATCACCAAATCCAGCCCTTGCCTTCATTGCCAGGTACTCCTTTCTCTATGAGGTAACAGGTTTCACATAAAAGGACGTTGTAGTGTCCTGGTCGGTCTACAATCTGGTAGCTCTCGTTCATGGGAACGGGATAAATGTTCGGATTCTGACCAAGACAGCCGACTCTCCAGCATCGTGGTTCTTGAAGCCAGAATGCACGCTTCTTGAGGGCACGTAACCGCATCATTCCGGTAGATAATGCGTGCTTACTACCGGATCCATAACTTTTCCTCATGAAGTACCTAGTGTCAGATGCATACAAAACTGGTTTGATTTGCATACACGGGCAGTTATGTCTGGCGGTGGTGCAAAAAACCCAACCAGCTTCAACAGTGTGTTTGTTAACCGCGTGACCACAAATGCACACATGTTTACTCGTGTCATGGGCCTCTTTTTCATCCAAGAATCTCTGAACCGACTCCATAGAAATTGCAAGCCCTTGGTCAGACCTGAGCTCACTGCCATCTTTGTTGTCCAGAGATGAATCCATGTCTGCATTGACCTCCATAGGGGTTAGGGGGTTAGGGGGAATAGGAGACTCAAGCACGGTTTTGTTCCTCCCATTGAAGGAGAGCATCGAAGGGGAATCTAAGGGCTTGCCCTATTCGGATGGCAGGGATTCCAAGCCTTCGCCAATTCGCATATATGTAGGACTCTGACTTACCCAACCTCTGGCTTAACTCGGGCACGTTTAGGTGTTTCGCTTGCATTTCGCTACCTCTCGGTCAAATTTATGTATTATTATATACAGGGATAAGCATTTTATTCCTGTATACTAAAAAGGATAGAGGTGAAGAAGACATGAACCAAGAAATTTCGCTTAAGGCGTTAGCCGCAGATTTTCAATTTACGGATGGCCCCATGTATGCGACCGTGGATGTCAAGTCACTTAGGAAAGGGGCATTTGCAACATGGGTCGTCACAGGCCCTAACGATCAAGGATTGCCGAGCATTTTATTAATGATCTCCACGGCCCTTAGAGCCGACACTGAGCTTGGACTTGAGTCCGAGGTTAGACAACTCGCCGCGAAACATGTTTTTCCACTGGCTTCTGCTCTTAGTGCGACGCCAGGGGTCGGCGAGAGGGTTCCTTTGATGACTCTTGAGAGACGAAGCCAGGTCTTTCTGCACCACATGTCTCACCACTTCTCATCTAGCCACCTGGAATCTATGACTCTCCAACTTCAAACAGAGTGCCTCTTTCGGATGGCTACTTACCTTGAGTTGACAAACCCCCTCAAGTTGATTGCTCAATTTCAAAAGGTAGCGACCTCGACCGTAGAAAAACGAGTCAGCATTGCAAGGGCGAAAGGTAGATTGCCAAAAGCGTCAGAGGGTCGTGTTAAACATGAGGCGACATGGAGGAACAAGATTGCCCAAGAGAGCTAATCGCATACCGGGAATCAAGCAATTGCCCGGCGGTAAATGGCAAGCACGGGTTTACCACGACGGCGGCGAGGAATCGAAGAACTTCGATCGACTTGACGAGGCGGAACGCTGGAAACGGAATCTAAAGAGCGAGTTAGACCGGTGCGGTGAGGGAGTCCGCCGAATACAAAAGAAGTGGGTAGCTACTTATATTGACGAGTCGGGTGTTTACACGAAGTCGTTTGACGATGTCGACCTTGCGAATAAATGGGTACTTAGGGCTGAAGTTGCAGCCGAAGATGGGCGTCCAATCGACCCAGATGCGGCACGTATCAACTTTAAGAATTATGTTGAATCTTGGAAAACATCAAAAATTGATGTTTCGGGAAAAACTTTGGCAACTTACAATTCCCAGCTAAAGCTGTACCTCATACCGAATTTCGGTGAGAAACGGCTCACAAGTATCTCAACTAGTGATGTCAAGACTTGGGTAAGTGAGCTAAGTAAACGAGGTGTTGGGGCGACGACTATTCGTCAGTGCTACCGACTTTTGCATCAAATCTTGCAATCGGCGCTCATCGAGGAACTCCTCGGACGAAATCCTGCCCTCGGAGTGAAGCTTCCGAAAATCATCTCAAAGAGAAAAATCGGACTTACAAGAAAACAGTTATTTGCGCTCGCCGACGAGTGTGGAGATTTTCGCTCGCTAGTCGTGCTAATGGGCACATGCGGACTCCGCGTTAATGAGGCGCTTGCCCTTCGTGTCGAGAATATCGACCCTGCCGCGAGAACCGTAGAAGTTAAGAGCTCCTGGAAGACCGACGAATTCGGCAGAAAGCTTCGCGGTGATGATGGGGAGTTTGTTCCTGGGTCAACGAAGACCGGTGAAGAGCGGACGATCCCATTACCCGCCACCACTTTCGACCTTATTGAACCTCTACTCAAGAACAAGGCTCCAGCGGATTGGGTGTTTGTGGGTAAAAATGGTCGCGCCCTTGACTACGGCTATTTCAGAAGATCTGTGTTTATGCCTGCCGCAAATCGGCTTGGGCTTGCGGACGTGACTCCGCACAATCTAAGACACACTTGCGCGTCTTTGTTGATCAGCCTGGGTGCGCCAATTACGACCGTTAGTTACATTTTGGGTCACGCTTCAGTCAAAATGACTTTAGATATTTATGGGCACTACTACAAAGATGACACCAACCTATGGATGAAGAGTCTGGATGAGCAAATCAAACTCACGTAGCAAACCCGGAGTCAGATTTCTGTCGCAGTCCATTGAAGAATCGGATCTCGCGGCTGAGCAAATGCAAAGGTTCATGAGTCAGATGGAAGGGAAGACTTTTGATGACATTCGGATAGCTCAATTGAAGGGAGCGTCTGATCTATGTGAGATTGTCGATAGGTTTTCCTTGCCGTCCATCATGCTTAGCATGCGGCTCATCTCGGAGGGGGTTGGGCCTGAAAATTGGTCTGAGGCTGCATATGAGCTTGTAGTTCTCGCCAAAATATCTTCATCGAAATCGAAATCGAAATTGGACAACAACTCTCATTGGGATCCAATTCGTCCAAATGACTTGTTTCTAGCGTTGCAGCTAGCTCGTGAAATCATCAACTATGAATCGGTACTCAGCGGATTAACTTACTTTGAGAAGGCTTCCAATCTATCTGAGGCGATGGTGCTTTTACGCCAGTCACAGTCCCGGACCCGAATCAGACAGAGGACCTATCCCAAGATACAAAGAGAGATTGACTCACGTTTTCTGAACCATCCCAGAATTTCAACTCTATTAAGAACAGTGCTGGACATTGAGGCCAGCGATATTTTTAGTATCAATGACAAAGCGAGTGTTTTTCTTGGGCAAAGTCTGAAAAGGACCGTCGAGTCCTACCTTGGGGGTCAGGCAGACGCAGGTAATTTGCGGTCCTACTTTTCAATACGAATCAACGAGTTGTCGAGAATCACGGGATTATCGGAAAAGGTGCTTGGTGCCTGCATAAAGATCTTTCAGTTCCATGCAAGGCCATACGATTCGCCTCAAGAATTCCTGGAGCAGTGGCGCAAAGAACCCGATGCCATTTGGGGTAGAGTCTTGCTCCAGGGCGACTTGGTTCATTTTCTGAGCGCAGGTCTCCTCGGTGGCGACAGGGTGAGAGATCTGATCGAGGCCTCCCTAGCCCGCGAGGATAGGGCATGGAATCAGTACACTCGCGTTAGAGGGAAAATCGCAGAGGGGCTCACAGCGAGCCTGCTCCGCGATATCTTTGTGGGTTGGCAACATTCCGAAAACGTAAAGTTCGACGGTTTCCACCCCGATGTTCAGCTCACGAGTGATGCGAAATACATAAGAAGCGCTGCCACAAAGACATACGAAATTGATCACCTGGTCACTCAAGGCACAATCATCCTCACCGCTGACACCAAATCGGGTTCGGCTGGAAGTTCAAGAAAACTGCCTAATTCCCAAAGCCTCAGGGCCTCCCTGAAAGGTGTTTTGCTCAAGTCCGACGAACAAACTCTCCGATTTACCTCGCTAATCAAAGAGAACCGTGGAATCTGGTCCGAGGAGAGGTGGCGATCCTTTGACTCTGCTAGGGAGTTTTATTCGCTGGTTATTTCATTGGACGAAGTGGGTGACATTGCGAGTCAAAGTCAGTCTTTGGCAGATGCTGGGATTATTGATCGAAGTAATCGCCTATTCATAATTTCACTACACGATCTAATGGTTCTGAAGCTCATCAAAGTAACAGACGTTGAATTCCTTGCTTATCTACGGTCTCGAACAAGCCCTGAAGTTTGGCAAAAATACTCAGCCTGGGAAGAGCTGGATTTGTTTGCTCATTTTCTGCGCTTCGGACTTTATGAGCCCATTGACCCAAAGAGGCTAAAAGCCATTCATCAGAACTATCAAATAACCCCTAAAGCTAAAAGGGAATTTGCGGAACGCCCAAATACGTTCTTGAGCAACCAGCTTGAAAACTTTGACAATCTGTTTGGGTCAAATCTGAACACCGTGCCGAACGAAAAAATTGCCGTTCTGCGTCATGTCCTCAACAGTGATCAGTTTGAAATGGACCAAGCGCTTCAGAGTAAATACGGAATATCTGCTGTCAATTTGCGCTCTGAAATGCTGGGGTTCTCTTCCGATGCCTGGCTCGAGATTTCCAATTCAAAGACGAAACTCATAAAGCTGGCTACTCACGACCAGAGGAGTCACACATGCGTCCTCGAATTCTATTCTCCTCAAAACGCCGTTTGCTTTGCACTGCAGGTAATGGGTAATTCAGATCCGTATCACGATCAATTGGATGAATTCCGGCGCTACCTGGCTGAGAGAAAATACTTCATGAGAGCATCAATCGCATTAGGGGTAACGTACGCGCAAGATGGCCAAATGAAGAACATAGAGCTGCTTGATTATCCATATAGTTTTGATGTTGAGATGGAGAATATTGTCCAAACCCGTAGTTTTCGGAGGCTAACCCCTCCACAGCCCCCTAAGAAGAGCCGCAAAAAGAAAACCGGTCGAAGGAAAAGACGCTAATTGCAGCTGCTTTTGGAGGCTGGAACGGAATCTAAACGGAATAATCCAGAAAGAGAAATGACGCGGCCGTGAAAACCGCGTCATCTCAGCGCGCTCGGAGGGACTCGAACCCCCAACCTTCTGATCCGTAGTCAGATGCTCTATCCGTTGAGCCACGAGCGCAGAACCCCCATTCTAGCCTGAGATGCAGCCTTGAAAACAGGCCATTTTAACGGGATAACTTGGTGCAATAGGTGCCGCAAAGATTTAGCATGCAACTATGGCGAGCACCGGCGAGAATCGTCTCTTAGAGCTAAAGGTTGCGGGAAGATACCGAATGCTTCCTGTTTGGGCGACCAAACTGAGATTCGAGGTTAGGCCGAGTCCGACATTCGACAATCGTGCCTGGAGACTCTGGAAGCCTGTGCTGCTACTTCTGAATCAAGTCTGTAAAGATGAGCGAATCAAAGTCAACTGGGTTCGGATTCACTCACATTTCAATCTAAAAGGTGATATTCCCCATGCCATGGGCTGGTGGGATCATGAGCAGAAGGCCATGTTTCTATGTCACTTTGATAAAGAGACTCTCCTGCATGAAGTCGGACATGCTCTCTCTAGTGGTTACCACGGAGATCCATGGGCCGAGGCAACTGCTCGCCTATACCAAAGACACCTCAAGGGTAGAGAGCTCAAAGCTGCAATGACTCATCTAGGTCACTATCTGGCAGGAAGAAGAATCTATAAAAAAATATATGGGGTAAGGCCAGAGAAATATATTGATCCTCCAAGCATGTGGCTGGGCCTCAAGCCACCTAAAGGTAACTAAGCACTGTTGTTCGGCAAAGCTCTTTCAGTCACAACGATTGAAGCGGCTTGCAAAGCAGCCAGCAAGAAAAACACAGAACCTATCCCAGCCCCAGCAATTGTTCCAGCGATTGCCGGAACCAACACCTGCCCTAGTCGATTTGACGTGAGTCGAATTGAAATTGCTAATCCTCGATGCTCAGGATGAGATATACGAGACACCCACGCCATTGTTGCCGGTTGTCCGATTCCCATCGCAAAGCCGGTAATTGCAATTGCGATAGCAAGAATCGTAAAGTCACTGATGAAGGCCAAGGCGATGGTCCCCAGCATTGTCACCAGTGCACCGCCATTAAGAATGAACTTCATTCCAAAGCGATCTGAAATTCGCCCCAGAACCACGCGCACTCCCATAGAGGCAAGAGCTCTGATTGCAAGCAGGATTCCAATCTGGGCGGAACCATAACCAAGTTCCCTTCCAAGCACTGGTAGGAAGATGAGAATTACATCAACCACTGCAGTTGATGAACCTGCGACAAAGATTGCAGACTTATAACCCTTAACCCCGAGCACTCGCTTCACTGCACTGCCGTTGACCTGCTCTGGTTGTTTGATAACTGTGC
>VFQT010004089.1_pt1 | contig 12575 bp, 11 predicted proteins | sample 3512381 | NCBI WGS metagenome assembly VFQT01 (sample SAMN10412376, study PRJNA504923) | tailings metagenome | isolation source: Relicate 2 Philex TSF3 active mining site | place: Philippines: Tuba, Benguet | collected 2017-08-29 | reverse complement strand
AAGAGCTCGAATGCATAGAAGGGAAGTGGCAACATGTACGGGAAGAGGCTTGCCAAAACCACAAGCACCACTTCACCGGCGAAAATGTTGCCGAACAGACGAAAGGCGAACGAGATGATACGGATGAATTCCGAAATCAACTTGATGAACCCAATCACAGTGAACATGGCACCTTCTTTGAAGTTGAAGAAGCGCACCAAGTACTCAGCACCCAAGGCCTTGAGACCAAAGTACTGAATCAATACCACCGAGATGAGACCCAATGCCAACGTCATGTTCAGGTCAGCCGACGGCGCACGCAAATACGGCACCAACAACTCACCAGCTGCACACGTGAGCGGCCAATCGGCATAAATGCTCGCCGTGTGAGCGGCTTCTGCACCCTCAGCTGCAGCCTTGGCGTATGGCTGACACATGCCGATACTCCCTGCACCGGGGATGAGCCCGAGCAAGTTGGATAGCAAAATCAGCAAAAACGCGGTTGCTGCAAAGGGGAAGAACTTTGCCACGTTCTTCTTGTCAACCCCTACGGCGAAATCGTAGAAGGTCCCCACCACCAACTCGACGACGTTTTGGAAGCCGCGTGGCACGATTTGCGCCTTGCGCACCCCAAATACGACCGCCAGAATCAACAACAGATCAACAATCACTGTTGTCACTAGTGAGTTCGTAATTGGAAAACCAGATGTACATTCGCCTGGGTGTGCAGCATCAATCTCGCCACCCACACACATCAAAGCTTCCGCTTTGACAGAGATGTGTAGGTCTTCGCGAGGAAACTGTAACCCCAACACAAAATACATCACAGCGCCAATTGCGAGGGCCACTAGTACGGCATTTCGTATCCGCATGAAACACGCCCCTCTGACTTAATGAACGCCTTCACAAAGTAGTATACCGAGTTCGGTTTTGTGTGTCAAAAAAGCGTAATCACCTTTTTGCAACCGGCTAGATACACCTATATTTAATGGTATCACAAAACCTTGTGTATGCTGAAACAGAACGGGGTTTTCGGGTAATTGCAATCTTTTGTAATCTATACACACTCGCACACAGCACAACTCCACCACATCAGAGGTTTTTTTAGTCACTATCCAACAAACCACCATGCCCCAACGCATATACATCACTGGCCGTGGGCACATCATCAGCCACCAAGCGTGGCAGTACCATATCTACCACATTGCGCGTACTACTGCGCACACAGCCCGGCGCACCCACCATCCCCATTCGCGCCAACAACAACAAATTCCCCGGTTCGACCGGCGCCCCGTAGCAGATTACTGCCCCACCAGCCCGTTCAATGGCCTGGGGAATGACATCGTCGTGGCCCATAATTGACGTTTCACTCAGCGTAATCACCAGATCAGCGTGCTGCGCCGCCACCTGCAATGCCTGACTCAGCTCGGCATCATCGGGCGACACGCACTGCTCAGATACAACCTCGGCAGTCACCACCTGCAGGCGTCGTTGCAATGCCGCCAAATGCTGTGCGCGCAAACGCGGATAACTCGCTGGTGTGCCCACGAGCAGCACAGCCACACGCGTTCGCACAAACGGCCGCACACTGACGACCACCCCGGAGCCTGCCTCAACCTGCGTAGCTGGCAATGCAAACGGCAGAATTTTGACCGTGGCCACGCGCTGCCCTGGTGTCACCGCCGTATGCCGCAGGCGCGTCGCAATCGTGACACCGGTTATCTGGTGCCAAGCCTGCAACGCCACCTCATCGACCATCAGCATCCCGGCGTGCGTTGCCTGCAGGTCGGCGCGACCATGATGGGCCGGGCGCACCAGTGTGGCTGCACCTGCAATCCGCGTAGCCACCACATTGGCAGCCTGGTTTTCGTCCATGTCACCAGCCTCGAGACGCACCACAGCAATCGTATCAATGCCGTGCTCACGCAGACGGGTGATATCGCCTGCATCGAGGCGACGACCTTTGGAGACCAACTTACGCCCGCGCTCGTCACTGATGTTGTGGCGCGCAATCAGGCCGATGGCTTGCTCAATGGGGAGAATCATCTGGCGCATAATCGCTGGTAGTCCTCCTCACTGTCAATGTCGAGCAACAAATCGTCGTCTGGCATAGGGCACCAGGTCGGTTTCACCAGCCCCTGTTGGATGACAGCCCGCCCACCTTGCTCACCCTGCAACTGGGCCAGGGCCGACCAGGTGGACTGCGCCCATAGCACCGGATTGGTCGGTTGATCAGCCACACGCGGAATCAACACGTCGGGGGAGTCCACACACCAGCGCTGCCAGAGTGCATCAACGTGCACCCCCGTCAAAAATGGCTGATCACACAACGACACCAGCAGGGCATCAGCGGCTTGCGTCATGGCCCACTGGGCAGCACACGCCACCGAACTCCCTTGCCCAGAGGCATATGCAGGGTTGGCGATGATGGTCACTCCCAGATCCTGCACGGCCAGACGTACTGCTTCGGCATGATGCCCCACAATCACCGCCACCTGCGACGGCTCGAATGCTGCGGCCTGGAGCAGTGTCAACACACTATGCCGCACCAGCGGAATGCCGTGCCAATCGAGCAACTGCTTGGGGCGACCAAGGCGGCGCGATAACCCAGCCGCCAATACAGCGGCACAGGGGCGCATGCTACGACCTCACTTCGTGGCGTTTGCCGTTGCGCACTGCCACGATCTCTGCAATGATGCTCAATGCAATCTCGGCAGGCGTACGCCCCCCAATGGGCAGGCCAATCGGTGCATGCAAACGTGCAATCACGTCGTCGGCGAGACCGTATTCACGTAGTCGTTCGACACGCGCAGCATGGGTCTTTTTGCTGCCCAGCGCACCCACATACCTAGCATCACTCGGGAGCGCCACCTGCAAGGCGGGATCATCGAGCTTGGGGTCATGGGTGAGCACCACCACGGCTGTATTCACGTGCAGACGCCCCTGCAAAGCTTCGTCAGGCCAGGCATGCACGAGTTCATCGGCATGCGCAAAGCGCTCGGCGGTGGCAAAAGCTCCACGAGCATCGATGACGACGGTGCGGAAACCGAGCACCTTGGCGTAGGTCGTCAAATCTACGGAAATGTGTACAGCACCAACCATGATAATCGTGGGCGGTGGCGGGTATGTTTCAACAAATACCGTAGTACCGGCATAATCACATTCACCGTGTGAACCCTGCGCCAACATGGCCAACACATCTGTCTCGACTTGGTGTGTCAGTGCATCATCGGTGCAGGTAGTCAAGGTTGCTCGTTGGGGACGTACCAGCCATTGTGTGCCCACGGCAGCACCAGCAATGACCGTAGCCAGCGCCACGGGCTGTTCGGCCTGGATGGCCTGCTGGAGCAGGTGATAAACGGTGCTACGCATGATCAGTGTCCTCCAGGATTGGCTCGACAAAGACATCGATGGTGCCACCACAGGCCAATCCCACTTCCCAGGCGGCTTCATCGGCGACGCCGAAGTGCAACAATCGGGCCTCGCCAGAGGCAATCGCCTCTTGGCAGGCGGTAAACACGGCGCCTTCGATACAACCACCGCTGACAGACCCGGCCATATTGCCCTGATCGGTAACGACCATTTTGGCACCAATACCACGTGGCGAAGACCCCAGTGTCCGCACAACTGTGGCGATGGCGACATGTTCACCACGAGCACGATAGGTCGTAATTGCCTCTATGACATCACGCATTTGGGTTGCTTCCTTTCTCTGTCGTACACACACGACTATGCGTCGAGGTACGGCATGGCCTCGGCCAACGTAGGCTGGGCAGCAGTCCCACCGGCTGCCCGGGTCGACAACGACCCACACACAGCACCGAGGCGCAACGACTGCGCCAACGACCATCCTGCCAGGATCCCGTAGACCACACCAGCATTAAATGAGTCACCAGCCCCCACTGCATCGACGAAATCAGTGGTAATGGCAGGCGTGCGTACCACCTGGTCACCCTGTTGAGCCACACCACCCTCGGCACCACATTTAATGGCAACCGTTTTGACCTGCTGGGCGAGGTGTGCACACGCCGCATCAATATCGGCTTGGCGACTGATGGCCAACGCCTCAGCGTCGTTGGGCAAAAACACACTGGTATGCGCAAAAATATCACGCAACCCGCTCCACTGCTCAGTCGGATCCCAGTTGGTATCGAGAGAAGTCGTACCACCTTGGGTTTGCATCTGGGCAAATAGTCGTGGCAGACCTGGCCGCAACGCATGCTGCAGATAATAACTCCCCACGTGGAGGTGGCGTGCATGAGCGACCAGCGTGTCGGGCACCATATCGGCATTCAAGAGGGGAATCCCACCCTCGTAGGTCAACATGGCCCGATCAGCAGGTTTCTGCAATACCAGCGTCAGACCACTGCGAATGGCGGGATCAATGATACAGTGGCTGGTATCGACGCCAGCTTTTTGCAAGGCCTCTAGACAGAAATGCCCGATAGTGTCATCGCCACAGACTCCTACATACGCGACTGACAAGCCCAAACGAGCCGCCCCACAAGCAAAAATAGCCGCTGAGCCACCCATCACCAAGGCCATATCGGAAACAATTTTCTCGTGTTGTTGCCAGACTGGCTCCACATCACCACTCAAAATTAAATCGGCGTTGATTTCACCGAGCACGAGCACATCATACTGAGGCATATATGCGTCCCTTCCCCCCAAAAAACATAATTATCAATTGATAATTATTTAATTGACAATTGATAATTCGCCCATTCTCTAATTGTCCATTATAAAATACATTCACTTGACATCACTACAATAAACAGGGTAAGTTATATTTGTTGCTATGTAATGCGCAAATCCAAATCACTATTGCACTACATGCAGCAAGTTGCTATCTCATAGCATCTAGCATCGCAGCAGGTTGCCGCACCACACATCCTAGAAAGAGCACTCATGTCAGACACTACCGAGAAATGTCCATACCACGGTGCCACCACCAAACCCAACATGGGCACTCAAAACAAAGACTGGTGGCCAAACGCCCTCAATCTCGACATTTTGCGCCAACACGACACTCGCTCCAACCCACTTGGTGATTTTGATTATCGAGCTGCGGTCAAGGCTCTTGACTTTGCAGCCGTCAAGGCTGATATCCGTGCGGTCATGCGTGACAGTCAAGATTGGTGGCCAGCTGACTACGGTCATTACGGGCCTTTCTTTATCCGCATGACATGGCACGCTGCCGGCACTTACCGCGTCGGCGATGGTCGCGGTGGCGCCAGCACCGGCAGCCAGCGCTTTGCGCCCCTCAACAGCTGGCCCGACAACGGCAATCTCGACAAGGCCCGCCGGTTGTTGTGGCCCGTCAAGCAGAAATACGGCAACAAACTTTCATGGGCCGATTTGCTGGTCATCGCTGGGAACGTAGCCATCGAGGACATGGGCGGCCCCAATCATGGTACAGCCCTCGGGCGTGTCGACATTTGGCACCCCGAAAAGGACATCTACTGGGGATCTGAAGACACCTGGCTGGGCGATAATCGCTATGGTTCAACCCGCCAAGACCTCGAAAACCCACTGGCAGCTGTGCAGATGGGCTTGATTTATGTCAATCCCGAAGGCCCCAACGGCAACCCGGACCCGCTATTGTCGGCGCAGGATGTGCGTGAAACTTTCAAGCGCATGGCCATGAACGACGAAGAGACCTTTGCACTGGTCGCCGGCGGGCACACCTTTGGGAAGGCACACGGCAACGGCCCCGCCTCGTGTGTGGGCGCCGAGCCCGAAGGTGCCGATATCGAAGCCCAAGGTCTAGGCTGGGCCAGCACCCACAAGAGCGGCATGGGTGTCGACACCATCACCAGTGGCATCGAAGGTCCGTGGACGGCCAACCCCATTCAGTGGGACATGGGCTACCTGGATCTGCTCTACAAGTACGAGTGGCAACTCGCCAAGAGCCCAGCCGGTGCGCACCAGTGGTACCCCATCAACTGCGCCGAAGAGGACATGGCACCACAGGTCGACGGCAGCGGCCAAAAAGTCCTGCCCATGATGACCACCGCCGACATGGCCCTCAAGTTTGACCCCATCTACCGTGAAATCGGTGAGCGTTTCAGCAAAGACCCGGCCGCATTTGGCGAAGCCTTCGCCCGGGCCTGGTTCAAACTGCTCCACCGCGACATGGGTCCCAAGAGCAACTACGTGGCCGGCGACTACAAAGACGCCAGTTACACCTGGCAAGATCCTGTGCCAGCCGGCACCACACCCAGCGCCGACCAGCTGGCCAAGGCCACGGCTGCCCTCAAGGCCAGTGGTGTCAGTGTCAGCGAGATGGTCGAAATCGCCTGGGCCAGCGCAGCCACCTTCCGTGGCTCAGACAACCGCGGTGGCGCCAATGGCGCACGCATCCGCCTGGCACCACAGCGTGGTTGGGCCGTCAACAATCCCGCTCTGCTCGCCAAAGTATTGCCCGTCTACGAGCAGATTGCAGCCAGCACCGGCCTGAGCGTGGCTGATGTCATCGTGCTGGCCGGTAGTGTTGCCATTGAAAGCACCTGTGGCGTGGCCGTACCGTTTGCCGGTGGACGTGGCGATGCCCGTCAAGAGGACACCGACGTTGATAGCTTCAGCTACCTCGAGCTGCGAGCTGACGCCTTCCGCAACTACCTCGAAAAGGAATTCGCCGTCAGCCCCGAAGAGATGATGCTCGACAAGGCACAGCTGCTCGGCTTGACGCCGGTCGAATTGACCGTTTTGGTGGGTGGCATGCGCGCATTGGGTGTGAGCCGCACCGGCGAAGGCGTGTGGAACAGCGCCGCCAAGCTGGACAACAGCTGGTTCAAGACGTTGCTCAGCATGGAAGTCAAGTGGGAAAAGACCGGCTACAACAGCTATGTGGCCAAGCACCGCACTACGGGTGCCGAAGTACGCACCGCCACGCGCGTGGATCTGGTCTTTGGTTCGAATTCAGAGCTCCGCGCTATCGCCGAGGTCTACGCCCAAGACGACAATCACGACAAGTTCGTGCGTGATTTCATCGCAGCTTGGACCAAGGTCATGAACGCCGATCGCTTCGATTTGCGCTAACGACTCGTCAGCCTCGCTGTGCAGACGCCCTAGCACGAGATACTCGTGCTAGGGCATTTGCTTGCCGAAATTCCCCCGACGCATATCCCGCAAGAGCAGAGTTTGCTATAATACATCTGTTCACTTTGTCCATCATATGGAGTATGTTTATCCCATACGGGATATATTCTGTCTGACAGGGAGGTTTTGTATGACCGAAGATGCTCGACCCAGCAGTGCTGCTGCAGAGGTTTATCATCCGACAGCTGACATTGTTGCCAACGCCAACATCACGGCGTATATGCAACAAAAGGGCTGTGCCACATGGGATGAGTTGCACCAATGGAGTCTCGATCACTCCGACGAATTTTGGAATGACATGGCCCAGCGCCTCGAATGGTACAAGCCCTACACCACCATCCTCGATGAGAGCGCCAAGCCGTTTTACAAATGGTTCACCGACGGTACTATCAACATCGTCCACAATGCCATTGACCGTCACCTCAAGACCTGGCGCCGCAACAAACTTGCCTTCATCTGGGAAGGTGAAGACGGTTCCGTGCGCAACTTTTCGTATGCCGATGTCAACCGCGAGGTCAGCAAGCTGGCTAATGTGCTGAAGGCCATGGGCGTACAAAAAGGCGACATCGTCTCTATTTATCTGCCTCGCGTCCCTGAATTGCCCTTTGCCATGCTGGCCTGTGCCAAAATCGGCGCTGCCCACTCGGTCATCTACGGTGGTTTTTCACACGAGGCCTTGCGTGATCGCATCGCCGACGCCCACTCGAAAGTACTCATCACCGCTGATGGCGGCTACATGCGCAACAAGGTCGTCGAGCTCAAGAAAATCGCTGACGAAGCCATGGATGCTAGCCCATCGATCCAGACCTGTATTGTGCTCAAACGCACCGGCCACAACGTCAACATGCACACTGGGCGCGACTACTGGTGGCACGACCTGATGTCATTGCCCATTGCCAGCGAAGTCTGCCCCACCGAAGTCGTGAATGCCGAGCATCCGCTTTTCATCCTGTACACCTCTGGTTCGACTGGCAAGCCCAAGGGCGTACTCCACACCCATGGCGGCTATGCGGTAGGCACCTCAGCCACCTTCCACTTCACATTCGACATCAAAGAAGAAGACATCTACTGGTGTGCGGCCGATCCGGGCTGGATTACCGGGCACTCGTACATCGTCTACTCACCACTGATGGAGGGTGCCACCTCGATGATCTACGAAGGGGCGCCCAACTACCCCTACCCCAACCGTTGGTGGCAAATCATCGAGCGCTACAAAATCAGCATTCTCTACACGGCACCAACGGCCATCCGCGGCCTGATGCGCTTTGGTGATGCCTGGCCCAAACGCCACGACCTCAGCAGCCTGCGCTTACTTGGCTCGGTGGGCGAGCCCATCAACCCCGAGGCCTGGCGCTGGTACTACGAAGTCATTGGCGGTGGGCGTTGCCCCATCATGGACACCTGGTGGCAGACCGAAACAGGTGGTTTCATGATTACGCCCAACCCCACCACGCCGCTCAAGCCAGGCTCGGGCACCAAGCCTTTCCTCGGCATTGAAATGGACGTGGTCGACGAGCATGGTCAGAGTGTGGGCGCCGATCAAGACGGATTGCTCGTGGCCAAACGCCCATGGCCGTCGATTATGCGCACTATTTTGCATGACCCCGACCGCTATGCGAACCAATACTGGAATAGCGAGCCAGCTGGCATGTACACCGCCGGTGACTCGGCCCGCCGTGACAAAGACGGCTACTTCTGGGTGATTGGCCGCATCGACGATGTCATCAAGGTATCGGGCTACCGTCTCGGCACCGCCGAAATCGAAAGCGCGCTCGTGTCGCACCCAGCCGTGGCCGAAGCGGCAGCCATCGGATTGCCGCACGAAGTCAAGGGAACGGGTATCCACTGCTTTGTCATCCTCAAGGCAGGCGTCAACGGCGACCACCTCGGCGAAGAATTACGCGCCCATGTCGCCAAAGAACTCGGCCCCATTACACGCCCCGAGCAGGTGATGATTGTGCCGTCGTTGCCCAAGACGCGATCGGGCAAAATCATGCGTCGTGTCCTCAAAGCACAAGCACTGGGTCAGGACCTCGGCGATATCTCGACCCTCGAAGAATAATCCCACACCACGCCCAGAGCGCCTCGGGGGGACCATCTCTCCCGGGGCGCTTCGCTGTATACCTACAGGGAGCAGTATCATGCCATTTGTTGGGGCAATTTTGATTGGTCAATCACCCCGTCCAGATTTGGTCAAGCCGCTGTACGCCAGCAATCGCAATGTCCAGTACATCGAATCGGGTGCCCTCGACTTCGTCGAAGCACACGAGATTCCCAGCAATCCTCAGGGCGATTATCTGCTTACAACACGTCTCCGTGATGGGACGCTCGTCGAGGTCGACGAAACATTTTTGTTACCACTTTTGCAGCAGGCAGTCGCGACCGTCGAACGTCAGGGTGCACGCATTAGTGTGCTCCTGTGTGCAGGACCTTTTGATGCGCTCGTGGGTCAACAACCGCTCTACAAACCCACTGCCATGGTCGACAACATCCTCAGCATGCGCGGTGTCAAACAAATCGCCGTGCTGAGCCCCAACCAACAGCAGGTGCGCCCCATTCAACACAAGTGGCTTGCCCGTGGCTACAATCCGACCGTACTCGTTGATCCTGGCATTCCCGATGCAGAACTTGCGGTGTGGATCAATGAGCAACTCCACTTTTCGACTGCTGAATATCTGGTGCTGGACTATGTGGGGCACCCGCTCAGCAAGGTGCACGCCCTCGAACACGGAGTACGCATTCCCGTTCTTGATCTTGGCAAAGTGGTCAGCGACATGCTCAAACATGTCACGTTATGACCCACAGCATCATTCGTCGTATACAATGAACACAACCCGTATCCTGTAGTTCATGAGGTGGCCATGACCAAACATCCATTCCTACACGGGACCTACACCATTGCCCCGACCCCGTTCTTCCCGGATGGCTCACTGGATGCCCAGAGCCTACCCAACATGGTCGAATTCCTGATTGGGTTGGGGGTACAGGGCATCACCATCCTCGGCGTAATGGGCGAAGTCGACAAACTGAGCGACGCCGAACGTGACACAATTATCAGCACCGTGATTGCCGCCAACCAAGGGCGCGTGCGCATTTGTGTGGGCACCAGTCATGTATCGACCTATGGGGCGGTCGCATTCAGCAAACGAGCCGCCGCACTCGGCGCCGATGCGGTGATGGTGGCCCCGCCGCGTCTCGCCAAACCCAACGATGGCGCACTGCGAGCACACTACGGCGCCATCGCCGAGGCCATCGACATCCCGATTGTGGTACAAGACCACCCCGTCAGCAGTGGCGTACTGATGAGTGTCGATTTCTTGGCAGCACTAGCGCGCGAATACCCCAGCTGCAACTACCTCAAGCTCGAAGAAGAGCCCACCGCCGCCAAGACTACGCGCATGCGGGCCGCCGCCCCCGAGATGGTCATCTTTGGCGGCATGGGTGCCAACATGCTCCTCGAGGAACTCAAGCGCGGGGCCGACGGCACCATGACCGGCTTCGGCTTCCCCGAGATCCTGGTCGACATCTGCACGCGCTGGTTTGCTGGCGACGTGGCGGGAGCCACGCAGGCCTTTTATCATGCCTGCCCACTCATCCGCTACGAAAACCAACCCGGCATCAATATGAGCATTCGCAAGTACATCTACGCCCAACGCGGTGCTATCGCCCACGGCACCGTCCGTGCCCCTTCTGCACCGCTCGCACCTGATGTCGTTGCTGATTTGCACGACATCATCACCAACCTCGGCCTGGCCAACAAACTCACGAAAGGACATTAAACGTATGCAACTCGGACTCAAAGACAAACGCGCCGTCGTGTATGCCGCCAGCCGCGGCCTAGGCTATGCCTGTGCCCTCGGACTGGCCCGTGAAGGCGTCAAACTGGTCATTGCCAGCCGCGATCAAGCCCGTATTGACGAAGCCGCTGCCAAAATTCGGGCCGAAACCGGCGCCGAGGTGATTGGTGTGGCCGCCGACGTCAACACCGAAGCCGACATCCAAAAAGTCATCGACACCTGTGTGAGTGCCTACGGCGGCCTCGAGATTGCCCTCCACAACGCCGGTGGGCCACCTCCAGGCGGGTTTGCAGCCGTCAATGATGCACAGTGGCTGGGCGCCTTCAACCAAAACCTGATGAGTTATGTCTGGATGGCACGGGCTGCCATCCCCCACATGCGCACCGCCGGCTACGGGCGCATTCTCACCATTGCATCATCGTCGATTCGCCAGCCCATCCCCAACCTCATCCTCTCGAACGTGATGCGAGCCGGTGTCAATGCCCTGGCCAAGAGCTTGTCACGTGAAGTGGCTGGCGACAACATCCTGGTGCACGTGGTCGGACCCGGCCGCATCGCCACCGAGCGTATCGACGAGCTCGATCGAGCGCAGGCCGAGCGCAGTAACACGCCACTCGATCAGGTCAAAGCGGCCTCCATGGCCAGTATCCCGGCAGGACGCCTCGGTGAGCCCGAAGAATTCGCCAACTTTATCGTCTTTTTGGCATCTGAGGCAGCCAGCTACATGAGTGGCACGGCTACGCTCATCGACGGAGCCGCTGCCAACGCGCTCCCGTAGTACATCGTCCATTCATGATGTTGATGTTACGGTGTGTGGGGGCCCGGTGTTCCTGCACACCACAAGGATGCAAGACATGATCGACCTCATCATCCGCAATGCCACTGTTGTCAACGCCGATGGGCGTCAGCAGGTCGATGTGGCCGTACACGATGGCAAAATCGTGGCGCTCGGCAAGGGAAGCATTCTGCCGGCAGCCGAACACGAAGTCGACGCCGGTGGCTTGTACTTACTGCCCGGCGCCATCGACAGCCACGTCCACATTCGTGAACCAGGGCGCACCGAGCGCGAAGACTTCGCCACTGCCACACGGGCGGCTGCCGTTTCAGGCATCACCATGCTCTGTGAAATGCCCATTTCATCACCATCGGTGCACAACCCACAGGTCCTGGCCGATCGCATCAGTGCGGTCAAAGCCAAAGCCTATACCGATTTCGCTTTCTATGGTGCCGCCGCTGCCGACAATCACGCCGATATTGCCTCACTAGGCAATGCCGGCATCATCGCCTTCAAGACCTTCCGCACCGCAGTCCCCGCTGGCCGTGAAAAGGAATTCATTGGCTTGTGCTGCCCGGATCCCGGTGATTTTTATACGGTACTGCAGGCCACCGGCAAAACCGGACTCCCCGCCGCCATACATGCCGAAGACGAGTACATCCTGGCCCGCCTGGCCCGTGACCTCAAGGCCCAAAACGACAACGGGCCCATGAGCCACACTCGGGCCCGCCCTCCCGTGGTCGAAGAAGCCTCCGTGGCACAATCAATTGCACTGGCACGCGCTGCCAATGCCTGGCTGCACGTGGTGCATGTGTCGAGCCCGTACTCGGTCGACCTCATCACCGCCGCCCGCGCCATGGGCGTCAAGGTGACCTGTGAGACCTGCCCGCCGTACCTCTTCCTCACCGACGAAGACCTCGAAA
>VFQT010004088.1_pt1 | contig 12578 bp, 9 predicted proteins | sample 3512381 | NCBI WGS metagenome assembly VFQT01 (sample SAMN10412376, study PRJNA504923) | tailings metagenome | isolation source: Relicate 2 Philex TSF3 active mining site | place: Philippines: Tuba, Benguet | collected 2017-08-29 | reverse complement strand
GCACAACATCAACAAGATCCAAAGGGGATCAATATGGGGGAGCGCGGGTTCGACTACGACCTCGTAGTCATCGGATCGGGTCCGTCCGGTCAAAGGGCGGCCATCCAGGCGGCCAAGTTAGGCAAGTCTGTTGCGATCATCGAGCGGGCGAGAACCGTCGGTGGTATCTGCGTCAACTACGGCACGATTCCCTCGAAGACTTTTCGCGAAGCAGTCCTGCACCTGTCGGGTTATCGCGAACGCGGCATCTACGGATCGTCGTATCGCGTCAAACAGGAGATCACCATCGACGATCTTCTCTACCGAGTGCAGCAAGTCGTACGATCAGAAATCGACGTCATCCGAAATCAGATGACACGCAACCGCGTCGAACTCATCGAAGCAACCGCGACGTTTCTTGACCCGCATCTCATCGAGCTGACCACCGAAGGCCGACATGGGAAGCGACAGATCACCGCCCGCAAGGTCGTGATCGCCTGCGGTACAGAGGCTGCGCGCGACACCCACATCCCTTTCGATGGTCAACGCGTTTTCACGAGTGACGATGTGCTTGGGCTCGAGCGTCTGCCGAGATCAATCATCGTCGTTGGCGCCGGTGTCATCGGTATCGAATACGCAACCATGTTCGCAGCACTAGGCGTGCGTGTCACGGTGGTCGATAAGCGCCCGACGCTGCTACCGTTTCTCGATCATGAGATTTCGGCAGCACTCACTTATGTGGTGCAACAAAGCAATGTCACCATGCGCCTTGGAGAAGAAGTCGCCGAAATCGCCCTTCTCGATGGTGTCTCAAAACCTGTCGAAGTACGACTAAAGAGCGGCAAAGTCCTTCACGCAGAAGCAGCGCTCTATTCTATTGGCCGTGTTGGAGCAACCGAACGTCTACAACTCGCCAATGCAGGCGTGCAAGCGGATGATCGCAACCGCATCCCTGTGAATGAGCACTTCCAAAGCAACGTCGAGCATGTCTATGCGGTCGGCGATGTCATCGGCTTCCCGTCGTTGGCATCGACATCGTATGAACAAGGTAGAGCAGCAGCGCGGCACGCTTTCGGTCTGCGTAATGATCACGAAGGTGGTATCGGGCTCTTTCCGTATGGCATCTATACGGTTCCCGAGATTTCGACCATCGGCAAAAGTGAAGACGAACTGACTGCCGCGGGCATTGCCTACGAGATCGGCAAGGCAAACTATCGCGAAATTTCGCGCGGGCAGATCATCGGCGATCGGACCGGGTTGCTGAAGATCATCTTCAGCCCTGAATCCCGTCAGTTACTCGGCGTACACATCATGGGCGAAGGCGCGAGTGAACTGATTCACATCGGACAGGTTTTGATGGCACACAATGGCAAAATCGATTATTTCGCTGATGCCGTCTTCAACTTCCCGACTCTCGCAGAGTGTTACAAAACTGCTGCGCTCGACGGCCTCAATCGACTGACGGTCTAAGAAGTAGCCCAAGACAGCCAGCAAACGGCAAAATCGTCAGGTGACTGATCGCCTGACGACAACGGGACTGAGCGAAGCGGAAGTGCGGCAGCGCTTAGCCGAAGACGGCCCGAATCTGATCGGCGGACGCACCCGTCCACCCGGTCTCACGGTTGCACTCGATGCGCTGCGCGAACCCATGTTCATCATGCTGGTCGCAGGCGGCGGGCTCTATCTCGCGATGGGCAAGCTCAGCGACGGCCTACTTTTATTGAGTTTTGTCCTCGTCGTCATCGGTAGCACGATTCTGCAACGTCGTCGTACCGAAAGAGCCCTCGATGCGCTGCGCCAAATGTCGAGCCCTCGATGTCTCGTCATTCGGGATGGCAAGGAAATTCGGATCTCGGCAACAGAGCTAGTATGCGGTGATCTCGTCATTCTAGGCGAAGGCGATCGTGTTCCCGCTGATGCGCTGCTCCGGCAATCCACACACTTGTCCGTCGACGAGTCATTACTTACAGGAGAGTCAGTTCCAGTCGATAAAACGCCGTCCACCGAAACAGTTGAACTCCATGAGCCTGGCGGAAGCCACACGAGCAGCCTCTACGGTGGAACACTGGTGACATCCGGCTCCGGTCTCGCCGAAGTTGTTGCAACAGGCGCGCGTACTCGCGTGGCAGCAATCGGGGCGGCACTGACGAGTATCGACAGTGATCGCTCGCCGCTTCAAAAAGAAACGGATCGCCTCGTGCGTTGGTTGGCGGCGGCGGGCATCCTTGCCTGTATCGGAGCTGCCGTCGTTTTTGCACTGACTCGTGGCGGAGATCTCAGCGCATGGCGCGAAGGCGGCCTCGCAGGGATCGCGATGGCGATGTCTCTGATACCCGAAGAATTCCCGGTGGTGCTTACCGTGTTTCTCGCCGTCGGCGCGTGGCATATGTCGAAACGCAATGTCCTAACTCGACACATTCCAGCGATAGAGAGTTTAAGCGCCATGAATGTTCTGTGCGTCGACAAGACAGGAACGCTTACTCGCAATCAACTTCAGTTAGCGCACTTGGCGGATATGAACCATGAGGTCAATCTCGCCGCCGTCGCGACTCTCGATACCCCATTCACCACGCTACTCAAAGCTGCCTTCGCGGCAACCAAAGCTCAATCCAAAGATCCACTAGACAAGGCGATCCGTCACGCAGCAGAACGACTACTCGACGCTACTGACTCCGAACAACATCCCCTGCTCCACGAGTACCCACTGACAGCCACTCGCCCCGCGATGGGCTACGTCCGCTCTGACAACGACACCAACGTTCGACTCGCCAGCAAGGGCGCCCCCGAGGTCATCGCCCATCTATGCAATTTCACGGACTCACAAAAATCCGAACTGCATACGGTCGTAAGTCGGCTTGCCGAACAAGGTCTGCGCGTCATCGGTGTGGCACAAGGCTCGGGCAGCGCCGCCACCTCGTATATCGATCTGCAGAGCGACTTCGGCCGGCTCGAATTTCTCGGCTTGCTCGCATTTGCCGATCCGCTGCGCACCGAAGTTCCCCAAGCGGTTGCAGACTGCCGCGAGGCCGGAATCCGTGTCGTCATGATCACGGGTGACTACCCGAAGACGGCTCTCGCCATCGCACGTCAGGCAGGCATCGTCACAGACGATCATTCAGCTGTACTGACTGGCGCCGATATGGATGCGCTCGAAGATGACGAGCTCGCCAAGGCAGTTAGCGAGCATAGCGTTTTTGCCCGAGTGCGCCCGGAGCAAAAATTACGCTTGGTCAAAGCCTTGCAGACTAGAGGCAACGTTGTCGCGATGACTGGTGATGGGGTCAACGATGCACCTGCACTGAAAGCCGCTGATATCGGCATTGCGATGGGACAGCGCGGCTCGGAGGTCGCTCGAGAGGCATCTGATCTCGTCCTACTCGATGATGCCTTCCCCTCCATCGTTGCTGCGATTCGTCAGGGACGAAAAATCTACGACAACATCAAAAAGGCCAGCATCTTCATCATCGCGGTACACGTGCCGATCGCCGGGCTTGCTGTGTTACCCCTGCTCGATTCAGCGGCACCACTCATTTTGCTGCCCATCCACATCGTCATCATCGAGATGATCATCGATCCCACCTGCGCGTTGGTCTTCGAAGCAGAGCAGCCGGATCGCGATCTGATGCGCCGACCCGCGCGCCCGCCGAATCAAAAACTATTTTCATCTCGTGAAGTAACCCTGGCGCTCTTACAAGGGCTGAGCGTCTTTATCGCATGCGCTGTGGTTTATCAGGTTTCGGCAACTAACGATGGTTATGACGTTGCAAGAACCCTGGTCTTCTGCACCTTGATCTCGTCGTTGATTGCGCTTATTTATTTGAACAGATCGTGGTCCGCTTCTTTTCGCGAATTGCTCGCTAGACGAAATCCCGCGCTATATGTTGTCACTGCGTTTGCCGTTATGTGCCTAACCTTAGCACTGCTGGTTCCGATGATTCGAGACCGTTTTTCGTTTGCCATGATCGATTCGAATCAGTTTTTCTGGAGCTCAATCATCGGCGTGGCAAGTTTGCTGTGGTTCGCACTGTTCAAACGTCGATTTTCAATTCGATAATCGAGGCCAAGTGCTGCTATCCAGTGTCTCTCGATAGCTATGCCATGCGGCATATGCCAACCAAGGCATCAATAGCCCGAGGCCAACGAATGCGGTCGCAAAGCCGATCAGCGTAATCAGCGCGATCAACGACGCCCAAATCAGGGCGACTCGCTTGTTGCGAAGTACCGCATTCACGCTCGATACCACTGCCGTGACCATATCGACATCACGATCGGCAATCATGGGCAAGCTGAAGACCGCCGTGGCGAACGTCAGGGCAGCGAAAATGGTCCCAAAGGCAGAGCCCACAGCTAGAAACTCGATCAATGATTGAATGTTGTCAGGCTCTATCGGCATGAAGGCACTCACCATCATGCCCGAGCGCGACCACGTGAAAAGCACGACCATTTGGATCAGCGCGAATACTGCAGCCTGACCCGGAATGCTGCGTATCAGACGAAAACTATCCGAGAGCCGCGGACGTCGCCCCTCTTCCAAGGCACGACTGACGCTGTAAAGACCGACGGCGATCAAAGGCGCAACGAAGACGAAGCCTGACAACAATGCGGCGAGCAACGCAAAGCGCCCGAGTTGCCATGCTAAAGCGCTGATCGCCACACTGACGAGAACAATGACCGCGCCGTAAACCGCCGTCAGCGCAGGTGCACGCCGGACGTCTCGCCAGCCTGCCGCGAGCCATCGTAGTGGAGCACGGCCATCGAGGCGACGGCATGGAACCACAAAGGGGCGTGATTCTTCGGCCGCAGGGCGCTCTGTCATACACTCCTACCCTACACAATTCCAATTCGCGTTTCGAGGGGAAGTCATGCGAAGCCTCTACATTACGACAGTGATGATCGCAGCCGGCGCGCTGAGTCACACGCAAGCCAGCGCCCAAGCCGATCCCGATCTCACTCACGCAGCGGCAGCTTGCACCGATATCAAAGCACCAATGGATGTCAAACTAGCAGAGCGCCCACGATGGGTTGATAAAAGCACGCTACCCGCACATTGCGAAGTACGGGGGTACAAACAGGACAAGGTCGAGTTTGTGATGCGCCTGCCCACCCCGTGGAACGGACGTTTCATGATGGCGGGGTGCGGCGGCTTCTGCGGTGAGTTGCTCCCAGATAAGCCTGGCTACAGCAACTCGATAAATGAAGCGGTAAAGCGTGGTTATGCGGCGATCGCGCATGACGGTGGGCATAAGGCAGCTAGTTGGGACACGGACTGGGCGGCTGATACTCAAGCACTTGAGATCTGGGCGCATCGGATTTTGCCGCTCATGGTAGATGTCGGTCTTGATCTGACACGACAGGTCTACGGAAAAGAGCCGGAATACAAATACTTTTCAGGATGCTCCAACGGCGGTCGTCTCGGGCTGATCGCCGCACAAAGATATCCTCACTTGTTCGATGGCATCGCCGCAGGCGCGAGCATTTTTGATCTGAGTGGCACAGCAGGCTTATGGGGCAACTGGCTCATCGACCATGCCTATCGAGACGACACCCTTTTGCTTGACGCCAGCATTCAGAATCGATTGAAAAAAATAGTGTTGGAGCAATGCGATGCGCAAGATGGCAAGGTTGATGGAATGCTCAGCGATCCGCGATATTGCCAAATCGACTTCACGAAGCACGCTTGCGAGGGCTCAAACTGTCTCAGTCAAGACCAAGCAACTGCACTGAATGCGCTCTACGCCGGTGTTAGAAACAAGAGTGGTGAAATGATCTATCCGGGCGCCGAATTCGGCTCTGAGCATTACGGCGACATCTGGCTATTCGGCAGCGTCGACAAACCGGCTTGGGGCATCCGCGCCTCGATTGGGTATCGGCGCATTCTCGAGCGCAGCGTGCAACAAATGCATGCGACGTCCGCGCTATCGGTCGAGGCGATGCAGGAACTGATCGCTCGGTCACCCGTTCCTGCTTTAGCCGACGCCAAAGAGACCCATCTTCAGCCTTTTGTCGACAGCGGTAACAAACTACTGATCTACCATGGCTTGGCCGACCCGCTGATCGTTCCCAAACCCGTCGAAGACTATTTTGATGCCGCTGCGACTGCGACCGGCGGTCGCGTCACGCTCGAATCCGCTGCTCGGCTCTTCATGATTCCCGGCTGGGGGCACTGCTGGGAGCGCCCCGCGCCTGTGGCAGATCTTTTTGATCCGCTGCTGGTATTGGAGCGCTGGGTTGAGCAAGGCGAAGCGCCGGAGCAACTCACCCTGACATCCCGAGACGGCGCGCGGACGCTGGTGGTACCCAAACACTAAGACGTACACTCTCCCGTCATGACCGACGATCCGCAACAACCAGATCAACCTGTGCAACCCGACTTCTTCAGCTCGGATGCCAAAGTGGCAGAGTGTCGCCGCCAAAGCGATCAACTCAACTACTTGGCGCACTCCTACTGCAAAATGTTCGGTGAATGGCAAGATGCCATTGCTCGTCTGCAAGAAGCGCGGCAACGACAGCCCCTGCTGTTGACGCTCATAACCGCTGTCACCGCTGTATTGATGGCAACGGTGTACACCGTCACAGCAAGTCCGGTGCTGGCATCGATGATTGTCGTCATTGGTGCCGCACTCGCTTATGGGGTACTTGAACGCGTCCGCCGCGAGGAAGATCGATATGACGAGATCAAGCGCTCAAAAGATCGCTTCAATACGACCCTCTTCCTAGCGGGTGTTGATCTCCATCTGCCAATTCTCGAAGACAGCATCACCAAGAATACTGCCGGTGAGTGGGTCTTCAATGCGAAGTTCAACGACTGGCGAACTGATCGTCTGAACAGCATTTTCTATCGTGTTTATGGCGTCGCCGTACCGAAAAACGTCATCGACAAGATCTGCAGTTACGGCGCCTGAGTCACCGGTCTCGTCAAATCGAACTCGACGCGAAACAAACGACCGGACGGCCGTCGCAATTCGTAAACGAAGCTGCGCGAGTCGTTTAACTCCAGCGACCAAACGTTAGGCACGGAAACGAGCCGATCTTGCTCGGTGAATAGCGCCACAGTCTCAGCGTCTGATGGAAAACTTTGACGTCGTGCAGTACCGCTCGAGAGCGTTTCACCACCGTACATCGTAAGATCATCCGGCGTTCCGTCCTCATGTCGATGATCGTGCTTCAAGCGAAGACCAGACTCAGTACGGGTGACGATCCAGGTTCGACTTCTATCTGCGCCGACCGTGAACGGAATTTTTACCTCGCGATCCGAGCAATCTCTGACATACATCAGCAGGCGCTTGCCGACGAAGGGATCGTCTGCAGGCGGCGGTGGCTGATCGGCGACGATTTTTCCTTCGAAGGTTTTTCCACACAGTGACTTGATTCCATCGAAAAATGCCGTCGCTGGCTCGACTGACTTCGGACCCGCAGCCGACTCCGCTTCGACATCAAGCAGGGCACGCACTTGAGCATAGAACGCTTCGCGCGATTTCGGCTCCGGACCCAAAGTCGCTCGCGACCAATTGGAGTTGCTTGCGATCACCAAGCGACGTGCGGGGTCGATAAAGATCCCCTGACCAAAAATCCCTTGTGCAGCGACCGCGCCGTCATCGTAGGTCCACCACTGAAATCCGTAACCGCGCCCTGCTTCACCGATATCTTTTTGTTTGCGCGTCGCCTGAGAAAACCAATCGGCCGGGACGACCTGAGTGCCATTAGCTTCACCATTCGCCAACACGAAAAGTCCGAAGCGAGCGAAATCACGCGTTGCCGCCTGCAGGCAACAGCCAGCGATCTCATGCCCCGACTTCCCCTGGAGCCACGTCGCCTGAGCCTCCATGCCGGCGGGATGCCAAATTTTTTCCTGTAAGTACTGAGCGAGCGGCTCTCCCGTGGCCGACGATACGAGCACACCGATCAGGTTCGTTTCGCCCGTGTTGTAATGCCACACGTCACCCGGCGGATGGGCACGCGGCAAATTGCGCATGTAACTGACTGTGGCGTCGACACCGGACTTCGGCTTTTCGTTATTGAACTTGGCGACATCGGCTTGAGGATCTTCGTAGTCCTCATTCCAACGAACGCCCGAACTCATCGTCAGCAATTGCCGAATGGTGACATCGTCGTAGGCAGATCCGCGAAGATCCGGAATGTAGTCGCTGACCTTATCTTCGAGACTGCGAATAGATCCGTCCTGAAGCGCTGCACCAACTAGAGTCGATGTAAACGACTTGGCAACGGAGAAGCTGGTCCAACGTCCCTTTGAGTCGAAGTCTTGTCCGTAGCGCTCTAAGCGAACCTTGCCATCTTGGACAATGACGAGACCTGCCGTTCCCTGTTGTTGTAGATATTGATCGAGACCGGGAATCACCAGCGCATCACCCACTGGCAAAGGCAATGGAGATGGCGAGGGCGTTATGACGGCCGCTTTGGCCAGCAGCGGCAGACGATCCATCGCGCGAAATGCGGCATGGCGCTGCTCTTGATCCCAACTCAATACATCGGCGTTGGTCGGCAAGGCCTTCAATAAGCCGCGGGTCTCCTGATCGAGGCTTGCATACCATACGCCCCCGACGAGGGTCGTTACGGCGAGCGCCGACAGTACGATCGTTCGAATACGCATGATTTTTTACCTTACGCGCGGCCAAATATAGAGTTCGCCGTCGGCATTTCCGAACAGCAACTTGCCATCGACATCGTAACCCCTCTCCAGTTGCCCGACGAATTTCCGCGTGATCTTTGTCTGACTCTCGATGCGACGCTGATCGCCACGCTTGCCGGTGATGATGCAAGTGGTCGGATCAACCGTTCCGAGAAAACCTTCAGCATCACGAATCCAACGGGTATCACAGCCCTCGACCAAGGCGATCTTGGTCGTCAGATTGCTCCGCACCCACACTGCCGGATCATTCACCAAATTTGCTGCTAAAACTGGATCGTCAAATGTAAGCGCCTGCATGACGATCGGTTCGGTCGCGGCGATATCGAATAGATAGGCGCGTTGCCGATAGAGCTCGCCGTCCGCGCCGTCATGCCGCATCTCGGCATAGAGAGCAACTTTGTCTGGCATAGGCGATTGGACAGCTCGAACCCGCATATAGATAGGTCGACCCTCTTTGACGCCGCCATCTGCAGCCGAGAAATAGTCGCCGATCAATAGTTGAGTCAGATCTTGTAACGCTGATTGCTCCGCTGCGAGTGAGCCGGGCACAAATGCGCAAACACTGAGCAGTAGCGAGATGATGGGAATACGCATAGATCGTCTTACCAGTTGACGTTCTTGGGATCGTTCAACCACTCGCCCGCCTCGCGCAAATCTGCAGGTAACTTATTAGCGAATTTGTTTGGTGGGTATTTGCGGACGTATTGCGAATACACTGGCGCATACAAGTCCCACGCAAAGTCTGGCAACTTATGACTCGCCCTGAAAGACTTGATCGGAATATTTGCGGCAACCAATTGCTCGAACTCGTTTCTCGCCATGGCAATCGCCGTACCGTTCGGATCGTAAATAGCACTGCCACCCGCGCCACCCGGTTCTTCGAAGAATTGATTTCCGGGCGATACCGCGTTGTTGCAGACTGCGGTGTAGACCCGGTGATATACCGAGTTCATTTGCATATCTCCCGGGATAAAGCTCCCGGTCGCCGTCCGAAGAAACAACTCGCCGCCCTTCAACGCCATCGCGCGGAATAACTCCGGCTCTCGCTGCATTGCGCCGGTACAAATGTTGCCCAGTGGCGTGCGGGTGACTGGAATGACTGCATCGGCGCCATACATTTCGATGTAGCGATCCAGACAGTTGTAAATCGTGCTCGTCATCAACTCGATTGGCGACTGACCGATTCGGAAGACTCCCATGATGTTTCGCACCTTCCAGTGCTTGTCGACGATCTGACCATCAGGTCCAATGATGGTGGTGATCGAAAGCACATGTCCCGGCCAGTCCTTCTCACGGGCATACGATCCGAAGACGATATAGCAGTTGTATTTCTTGGCTGCCTTGCCGAGCTCTTCCGTCTCGGGCCCCGGCAGATCAATCGAGAGGCGCAGAATATCTTTTCGGGTCCAGTCGTAACTGAAGCCTGTGATCGGGAATTCGTGGAACAGCAGAATATCCGAAGGGGGGTTCCACTCCTGCGCGTTCGTTATCAACTTCAACATGTGATCGAGATTCTCGCGCCGACCCTTCTCAGGGTTCGCCGGGTCGACCGGGCGAACCCGGGTCTGCATCACACCGAGTCGGATGTTGTCCTTCGCGAGCGGAACCGTCGCATAGCGCCCATCTTGTCGAACGGAGATTTGATCCGGACCTTTACCAACCGCAGCCTGCGCAGCTGGGGCACCACCCAAGGCCAGCCCTAACGCCCCTACGGCACCGCCTTGTAAAAACCCTCGACGGCTCAACTCCTCCACCAGGGTGGTACTGCCATCCGGTTTGCGGATTCGCCGCTTCTTCATGACTCGCCCCCGTGCGTTCTATTGCCGATACAATCGCGCTAATGAAAATTTTCAGCAAGTTATATGACCTGGTTTTAGGCTGGAGCGTCCATCCCCACGCGACGCGTTATCTCGGAGTGGTCAGTTTTACGGAGTCGTCCTTCTTTCCGATTCCACCTGACGTGCTGCTCGCGCCGATGACGCTAGCGCAGCCGAAACGCTGGATCTATCTGGCCGCACTGACGACCGTCACCTCGGTGTTGGGGGGATTGTTCGGCTACGTGATCGGGCAAGTCGCGATCGACGCTGTCATGCCGTGGCTGCAAAAGGTCGGCTATATCGGACACTTCGAAACAGCTCAGAAATGGTTCGCTGATTACGGTTTCTGGGCTATTTTCGCTGCCGGTTTCACACCAATTCCATACAAGGTATTTACCGTGGCCGCAGGCGCAGCCTCGATGGGGCTGTTGCCGTTCATTCTCGGTTCTGCCATTGGCCGAGGAGCGCGATTCTTCTTGGTCGCTGCACTGATCCGCTTCGGTGGCGCGCCAATCGAAGCGCAGATTCGGCGCTACATCGATACCATCGGCTGGGCGGTACTGGTCGTACTCGCTTTGCTATTGATTCTTTGGCAGCTTTAGCCGAGTTCCTCGCCAAGAATCTGCACCGCATCCCAGATGTCGACAAAGCGCAAATAGAGGGGTGTCAGCCCAAAGCGCAATAGATCCGGCGCACGGAAATCGCCTATCACTCCGCGCTTGATAAGCCGTTGCATCAAGTCGCCGGCATCAGCATGAGCGAAAGACAGATGACTACCGCGACATGTGGCGTCGCGCGGCGATACGAGTCGCAGTGAGTCGGCTTGCGGCAACGCCTCGACCAGTTTTATGAATAGGTCGGCAAGCTCAACCGACTTACGCCGCAAGCTCTCGAGATCGACACCATCGAACGCATCCAGCGCGCCATCCAACGCCGCGTAAGCCAGAACCGGTGGAGTTCCGCAGCGATGCCGATCGATACCCGGTGCCGGTGAGTAGTCATCCAAGAACTCGAACGGGCGCGCGTCACCCAACCAACCACTCAACACCGGCTGCAGCGCAGCCTGTAAATCCCGTCTTACGTACAGAAACCCCGGCGCGCCCGGACCCCCATTCAAATATTTGTAGGTACAGCCTACGGCGAAGTCTGCTTTAGCTGTACCCAAATCGACTGACAAAGCGCCAGTTGAATGAGAAAGATCCCAAATGATGCGGGCACCGACCGAGTGCACCTGCGCAGTCATCGCCGCAAGGTCATACATCTCGGCGGTTCGGTAATGCACATGGGTAAGCACGACGAGTAGCGTTTCTTCGTCGATCGCCGCCGACAACTGCTCGCGTGGAACCGCGACGACTTCAAGCTCGGGAACGAGCTGTGCGAGTCCTCGCAAAATGTACAGATCGGTGGGAAAGTTGCCAAGCTCCGTGACGAGCTTGCGCCGAGTACCGCGCTGCAATGTGACTGCCGCGGCGAGCTTGAAAAGATCGACCGAGGTTGAGTCGCACACCAGGACTTCGCCGCTCGAGGCGCCTAGCAAGGGTGCGATTCGATTGCCTAATCGTGCGGGGTAATCGAGCCAGCCGTTATCACTCCAGCTACGAATGAGATCGACACCCCATTGCTCATGCATCACTTGCGCCACACGACGCTCGGCGGCAATCGTCAAAGCTCCAAGTGAATTGCCATCGAGATAAATTACTCCCGCGGGAAGTCGGAACAAGGCACGTTGCGCCGATAACGGATCGAGCCTATCTCTCTCGATGCAGTCGGCTCGACTAAGCGGCAACATCACTGCCACTCGCGCAGCACCGCGCGCACGGGTGTTGCTTCAATACCGAGTATCGGCAACGGCAGAGCGATCAGTTCATACCGCCCTTCCGGAATGCCATCCAGAACGACCCCCTCGAGAATAGCCATGCCAGCACGATGACAGGCGTGATGGGAGCGAAGCAGCTTGCATGTCTCGGGATCGATTGATGGGGCGTCGGTAGCAATCAAGCGGCAGCCGCGCGCTGCAATAGCCTCTATCAACTCTGGCTCAAGCGCGCGAAATCCAGCAGGCCACACATTCCACTCAGGGTTAGCGAAAGTGCGCAGCACCAATCGCTCCAGTCGCGATGGCAAACGATCGAGTA